>Ga0265296_1003339_pt1 | contig 15048 bp, 12 predicted proteins | sample MunlanPumphouse1_FD_189073 | JGI IMG/M metagenome (GOLD analysis project Ga0265296, IMG submission 189073) | Groundwater microbial communities from a municipal landfill in Southern Ontario, Canada - Pumphouse #1 | ecosystem: Environmental > Aquatic > Deep subsurface > Groundwater | place... | reverse complement strand
ACGAAGAGGGCCAGATGCGGGGCGCCGTCGTCGCTCTCGGAGCGGGAGCCGCCTGCGTCCACGTAGCGCTTGGACAGCGCGTCGGTCTGGATAGAGAGGCTGATGACCTCGGCCGCGGTCAAAGGGGAACGGTCAAGGTTCTTGATGAGCTCGGTGGCTTTCCGAACGGACCGGCCCAGCATATCTGTGCCATCCTCCACGTCAAAGATGTAATAGGGCTGGTTGGGCGTGGAGACGATGTCCTTGATCTCGTTGGCCTTGAGGTTGGTGAAACCAGCCTTATTGCCATTTTTGACCATGGACATCTGGGTTGAGAGGCTGAGTGAAGAGAACGGGATGATTGGCAGGAACGGGATGCGGTTGTCCTTGAAGACTATGGTAGAGGCTTTGGCCAAGACCTGTGATTTCTGACTGATGAGCCTGGCCAACACCTGATTGGGACAACCGCGATCGCGCAAGATTTCGATCTGGCGATCGAAGAGGTCTGACAGGGCGTTGGAAGCGCGGTTAAAAGGCGAAAGTTTGGAGACGCCGGAGAAACTGTCGCGCTCTGTTTTCGTTAACTTATTAAACCATTCCCAATGTTCGAGGGTAATCTGACCGTCACGCGCTTTCTGGAGCGTGTCGATCTGCAAACCAGCCAATTTGGCCGCGTCTGCGCCGATGACTTTACTCATCGTTTTTCTCCTTTTGGTTTTTATTGGTCCTGTCAAATAATCCACCGCTGTTTGCGACAGATTCAACAGGGAATTTTAATGATCTAAATTAGATTTTAGCAGATTTTGACGAAAATGTCAAGCCTAAATTCTAATACATATTTAATATTATATATGTATCTATAATCCGATTTCAGCAGAAATCTTTTGCATAGCCGAAAGCGACAAAGCGATAAATTGCTCTAAGGTTAAATCCAATTCATTGCAAGCCGCGATATGTTCGCGATTCGCGCCTCTGGCAAAACCCTTTTCCTTAAAACGATTTAAAACATTGTCCGGAGCTAAAACGCTGATTTTCTTATCCGGCAATACCAAGGCAGCGGCTACGATCAAGCCGGTGATAGGATCCGCGCAAAATAAAGCTTGTTCTATTTTTGTTTCACGCGTTAAACCGTGGACATTATTATGTTTTTTCACCGCAGAAACAATTTCTGATTCTATGCCCAATGATTCTAAAAATTGCGCGCCTTTTAAACTATGCTGTTCCGGCTCATCTTTAGTTTCTTCATAATCAATATCGTGCAGCAAGCCGGCCAAAGCCCATTTATTTCTGTCGTCGTTTTCGCCAGAGGCGGATCCGCCTTGGGCGGAGAAATAATTCGCCAATTCGGCCATCACGGCTTCAACCGCCAAGGAGTGTTTGATTAAATTAGACGTTTTTACTTTTTCATTTAAAATTTCTAAGGCTTCTTCTCGAATCATACCAGGTAGTAGAAATTCGATGCTTCTTAAAGTGCGATTATTAAAAAACGCGCTGAAAGCAAAGAATTAGTTATTTTATTAATAATGAGGCCAAATAGTAGACCGAAGCAAAAGCACTATCGAATTTTCACTACCTGGCATATTTTTTAATTAAAAATAAATTAAAAATTATTTTCTTCTGTTTTGGCCCGATATTGTATGGCTTCAGCCAAATGTTGGGACAAAATTTCTTCGCTTTGCGCCAAATCAGCGATAGTGCGGCCGACTTTCATCAAACGATGAATCGCCCGGCCGGATAAACTATAATTTTCGACCGCCCGCTCCAAAATTTCCTTGGCTTCAGCGCTCAAAGAACAAAACTTCTCTATCTGCGCGGCCTTAATCTCCGCGTTAGTTAAAATATTAAGCTTATCAAAACGATTTTGCTGTAAATCGCGCGCTTTTTGCGCTCTTTCCCTAACGCTGGCCGAACCTTCTGCCGCGGCTTCTTGGGCGATTTCTTTGTATTCTAAGCGCGGCACTTCCACGTGCAAATCAATGCGATCCAGTAGCGGTCCGGAAATTTTTTGGCGATAGCGCATAATCTGCGCCGGAGAACAAATGCAATTTTTCTTTTTATCGCCAAAATAACCGCAGGGGCAAGGATTTTGAGCCGCGACCAAAATAAATCTGGCCGGATAATTGATGTTAAATTTAATGCGCGAAACGGAAATTACACCATCCTCTAACGGCTGGCGCAAACTTTCCAGCGTGGCTCGAGAAAATTCAGGAAATTCGTCCAGAAATAAAACGCCGCGGTGCGCCAAACTGACTTCACCCGGACGCGGACTTGTTCCGCCACCCACCATCGCTACATCTGAAATCGTATGATGCGGAGCGCGAAACGGGCGCTCCAAGATTAGCGGCTGGTCATCGGACAATAATCCGGAGATGCTGTAAATTTTTGTAATTTCTAAAATTTCTTCTTTGGTCAAGAGCGGAAGAATGGAGGGCATAGCGCGCGCCAACAAAGTTTTGCCGGAACCTGGCGCTCCAGTCATCAAAATATTATGTCCACCCGCGGCAGCAATCTCTAAGGCTCGTTTTACATGTTCTTGTCCTTTAATAAAGGCGAAGTCAAATTCAAAATCGGTTCGCGGAAAAATTTCTGCCCCCTTGCTTTCGATCGCTTCGATTAATCGGCTTTTTGAAATATGCCCCAACAAATGATTAAGGGATTCTAGAGGATAAACATTCAAACCCTCAACAAGCTGGGCTTCGTTTAAGTTGGCTTCGGGTAGAAAAACGTTCTTAATCTTGCGCTGTTTGGCAAAAAGAATTATCGGTAAAACAGACCGCGTATGGCGCAAATCGCCGCTTAAAGCCAATTCTCCCAAGAAAATGGAATTTTTGGGCAATAATTTTTCTTCAATCTGTCCGGAAGCCATCAAAATACCCAACGCAATCGGCAAGTCATAAATCGTGCCTTCTTTTTTAATGTCCGCTGGCGCCAGATTAATCACCAATCTTTTTTGAGAAGGAAATTTTAATCCTGAATTATGAATAGCGGATCGCACCCGCTCTTTTGATTCCTCTACGGCTTTGTCGCCTAAGCCGACGATATTAAAACACGGAAAGCCATGGCTGGCATCCACTTCAATTTCTACGGCTTTGGCATCCAAACCAACGGTGACCGATGATAAAAGTTTAGCAATCATTTTATTTTGATTATTATTAAGCGAGCGAGAGAAATGAAAATTTCATTTTCATTTCTGACCTGCCTCGCCGACGCGAGTCAAGGCGGGACGAGCGCGGATAACAAAAGGTTTAATACCTTTTATTTCTTTTTTGAAAAATTAATTATAAAAATAATTAAACCGCCGATAATCATTATATCGGCAAAATTAAAAATATTAAAATTTCGCATCTGCCAATAATCAACTACGGCTCCGTAGAAAAATCTGTCCAAAATATTTGAGAAGGCGCCGGCGATAATTAAACTAAAAGCAAAAAAGTTAACCCAAGAATTTTTCTGCCAAAAATTAATCGCCTGCCAAATTAAAAAAATAAAAAATACAGCAAAAATGATCGCCATCAAACAAGATGGCTCGATCATTCCGAAAACAAAATTTCTATTTAAAAATAATCCGCTATCAAAAAAATAAAATAAATTTTTGGGATGGCTGAAATAAAAATAAATTTCTTTTAGCGCGCGGTCAAAAATAAAAAAAATAAGGACCAATAAGACGGTAGGCCATCTTTTAATCCTAAAATAAATAATTGACATAATGATTATTTTCTTATCTTCTCCTTACATTCTAAACACCAACGAGCGGTTGGCAGGGCCTCTAGTCTTTTTTCCTCAATCTCTTTATTACAAGACTCGCAAAAACCATATTTGTTATTTTTTGTTTTTTCCAATGCCAAATTAATTTCCTGCAATTGAGTTTCTAAATTTTCTTCAATAGAAAGGCGATCAACGAAAGTAGTCACCTCGTCGATATTTTCATCTTCTGTATCTCCAAATTCTGGGAATTTGGCTTCGTAAACGTTCTCGCCATGCGAGCTTTTTTTAGCCACCTCGCTCAGCTGACTTTCTACGTTCTTTCTCGTCTCTTCCAGGCGATTTTTAAATAGTTCTAGGTCTTTTTTGTTCATAAAATAAAAAATAAAGATTAGTCGTTTATTAAGATAATTACAATATATTATGCTTATCGCCGCTTCTGGCAAGGGCCTTATCCACAACTTATCCCCATAAATAAGCTAGTACGAAAAACAACCGCTCCAAAGAAGAGAATTGTCGGAAAGAATCATGCCGGCAATTAATTTTTTGAACCATCCTTGCGCTGGAAAATTATAAAAAATTATTTTCTTACTGTCCAAAGGAACGCATCGCGTTTTTAAAATCAACGAATCTTTTACAAAACGCTTGTCTTGTGAATTAAAATAATAATTATTGATAATATTTTTTACAAAATTAATGTTGTTGCCTAAAATTACGAAGCGATCATTAAAAGCCCATGCGCGTTCTCGATCTTTTGATGATAAATCAGGGCGGTCGATAATAATTTTATTTAAAGTAAAATCTTTAATTTCTTCTTTTTCGGCATAAAAACGATCGGGGTTCATAATATATTCAATCGTATTGGTTTTGTCGGGCAGAAACATTGTTTTTTCTTCTGGAAAAGCTCGAGCTAAATTATTTTTAAAATCTTCCCAAAATAAATTTGGCGAAAATTGCGGACCACGCAAATAAATCTGCGCCTTGTTATCGCCATCGATTAAAGAAATATTATCGAGTCCAAAAAATTTTCTAACGCCAGTATCGATTTCAATATTAAAAAAGACGGACAAGCCGGGACGGGGTGACAAAAATTCAATAAAATTTGAAAAACGATCTTCAAAAAGACGAATCTCTTCGTTCCCGACATCAAGAACTCTGGCTTCAAAAGAAACTAAGTTTTTAAGATTGCGGCCGCTAAATTTTATTTGGCCAACTTTTTGTATGTCTTCTTTTTCCAAAAAAGAAAAATAATTATTGCTCGGCGAAATGCTCATTAAAAAATTATTAGTCGCATAGCCATTCAGAAAATTATTACTGATGTATTGAGATGGCGAAATAATTTTAGAAAGTGGCGGGTGGGACGGCGATAAAAATTCGTTCAATAAATTTTCTTTTAAAGCAACGATGGCAATCCGATTATCAAGCAACCGACTATAAAGTTGGTTCTCTCCTTTTTTCCCGGTTAAAATTGTCGGCGACGAGAAAGATGATTTAAAATGATACATCACGATCGGATTTAGGCTTCCTTCTCTCTCGTCTTTTAAAAGAATAAGGGAAAAATCATCGAGGGCGTCCAGGGTTGCGGCATTAAAATTATACTTAAAAAGTTCATAAATCGGGTATTTCGCGTATAATTGCGTCAATTCCCTCTCCGGCCAATGATCTTTAAGAAAATGATGGGCGCGATTGCCAATCAAATGGCGCGTATTAACGTTAAAATGAGCATAAAAAACCGTTTGATCTTTGGGCGCTAAATCACGCAAAGTATCCGGGGGCGTAGCTAAATAAAAAAACCCTGCCAGAACAGGTAGAACAATAAATATAAACAAGGTTAAACCCAGATAAATTTTAAATTTCTTAGTTTTAAAATAAGCTGACATAAAGATTAAGTCTCTAAATATTTGCGCATAGCTAAAGAAGCGCTCAAGATACAAATCAGAAAAGCAAGAATTAACTGCGGTCCAAAAAATATCGGCAAATTATTCAAAACATATGTGGAAATAGGAAAATTAAAATTTAAAAATTCAAAAATCTTTGGCTGAATAAAATACAAAAAAGACACAAAGCATCCGCCCGCGATAATCCAACTCAATAAAATACTGAAGGTTATTTCCAAAATAAAAGGCCAACTAATAAATCCAGCCGACGCCCCGACTAATCGCATAATTTTAATTTCTTCCTGGCGAGCGTAAATACTCAATCGAATGGCGTTAAAAACGACCAAGGCAACGATTAGAACAAAAATACCGCTAACCAAAAATCCGATAAATTTAATTTTTATTCCCCATTGATCGATTTGCGTAATCACTTGCTCGTAATTATAAAAATTCATTTCTTGAATAATTTGTTGATAGGCATCACCCTTTAATAATTCCTGGACCATCTCGTAATCTTCAATTGATTTCACTTTGACTAAAATCGTGCCACCGAGAGGATTTTTGTCTAATTCTTCCAGCGATTTATTAATTAAATTATCCTGCGCGTGAAGATTTTTAAATTTAGCCAAAGCCTCTTCCGGTGACACATAATTAATTTCTTGGATTTCTGACATCTTTTGAAGCTGGTTTTTCAAAACATTTATTCTTTCTTCTCCTATATTCGGCTTGAGATAAAGACTCAAATCAACTCGATTGCGCAAACTATTGACCGTTTCGCGCACCATTAAATTTATGCCACTGATGATACTAAACGAAAAAAACATCAATACCAAGATGATAATTAATGTGCTTGATAGCCAAATATTGCGGACAAAATTTTGCCAAGCAAATTTAAAAACGCGGACCATTGAGTCTAATATTATAAAATCTTAATATTGGCTTCTTTGATCTTTTCTAATGGTATCTCTGAAGGCGCGCCCATCATCGGATCGCGGCCGTCGCTGGTTTTGGGGAAGGCCATAACTTCGCGAATACTTGGTTCATTTTGGAGAATCATAATCAAACGATCAAGTCCCAGGGCAATACCGCCATGTGGCGGAGCACCGTACTTAAACGCTTCAAGTATATGGCCAAAGTTATTCTCAATCTGTTTCTCGCTTAAACCCATAATCTCAAAAACTTTCCTTAAGGCCTCGGGACGATGATTGCGGATGCTGCCACCACCGGCCTCAAAACCATTCAAGACTAAATCATATTGGGTGGTGATAATCTCTTTGATATTTTCTTTTTTCATTAGGTTCTCCATAAATTCCGGCCTTGGCGCAGAAAATGGATTATGCGTAAAAGTCCATTTGCCTTCGTCTGCTTTTTCAAAGAAAGGAAAATCAATTATCCAACAAAAACCCAGTTCATCTTTATTATTTTTGTCTTTACGAATATCGGGCTTGTCTGTGCCGTATTTTTCCGTTACTTCTTTCCAGGTAAATCGCGGAAACGGCGTTTGAGTTATATGCTTATGCGGAAACAAATTTTTAATTGTTTTTATTTGCATGTCCTCTATTAAATTCATTACGTCTTCGCGCTCAACAAAGCTAATTTCTAAATCCAATTGGGTAAACTCCGGTTGGCGGTCGGCGCGGCTATCTTCGTCACGAAAACATTTAGCAACCTGAAAATATCTTTCCATGCCGCTAACCATGAGTAGCTGCTTGAATTGCTGAGGCGACTGCGGCAAAACATAGAATTTGCCGGGATAAACACGCGAAGGCACTAAATATTCACGCGCACCCTCTGGAGTGCCCTTGCATAAAATCGGAGTTTCAATTTCCAAAAAACCGTTTTGAGAAAGATAGTCGCGGAAATATTTAAAAACTTTATCTCGAATAATAATATTGTTTTTTAATCGATCGTGGCGAAGATCTAGATAGCGATATTTCAAACGAAGTTCCTCATTAGCCTGCAATGTTTCATTATCAATTTCAAAGGGCGGAGTTTCTGATTCATTTAAGATTTTAACCGACTTAGCCATAATCTCTACAGAGCCGGTTAATTGCTCCTTTTTTATTTGATTGACTGGTCGCGCATTAACCATACCAATAATTTCCAACACGAATTCTGGACGAATGGTTTTAATAATTTCTTGAGAGTCGTTGTCTAATTCTTTTGGCGCTAGAATAACTTGAACTAAGCCGCTACGATCGCGAAAATCAATAAAAACAATTTTGCCCATATTGCGGCGCGTATTAACCCAGCCGCAAAGCCGGACTTCTTGTCCTACTTTATTTACTGTATCCGAAACAATAGTTCTCTGAAGCATATTAAAAAAGATTTTTAATTTTAAAATACTTAATTATTCTATATAAATAAAAAGATTTTGGCAAATGCCAGATAAATCGTTGCGTCAAAAATTAATTATGTTCTATTTATTAAAATCAACAAATGGCTTTTCGTCGCAATTATTCAACTGCTTGTCGCAGCCGACTTGTATCCATTCATAAAAATCAGACGGCTTTTCGTTAATAGCAAAAATAATTTTTTCTATTTCGGGGAATTGTTTAAGCGTATTTTCTATTTCAGACAAAAATTCCGCGCTACCACAACTACTAGAAGCATTAGGGATAATGGAGCGAATGTCTATTAAATCAACATAGACTGTGTTATTTTCTATTTTAAGATTTTTTAAGATAAATTCTGTTTGTGGAGAAAACCAAGAAACATAGCCCTGCTCTTTTTCTTGTTCGGTCGGGCCCTTGAATAATTCTTTTAACGCCGCTTCTGGTAAGTTAACGCTGTCGTTTATGATTCTAAAAACCGGGTAGGTCTTGCCACAATCGCTAAAATTCGGATCGAACTGATTATTATTAAAATAAATTGCGATTTCTTTGTTTTGAACTGTGGGTTGTTTTTCAAAAAATTCACCATCAAACAATAAAGGCGCGAAGGTTCCTAAAACCAGGGCGAACAAGGCAATTACAATTATCCAAGAAAAGATAGATTTATTTTTTGATGAAACCATTTTATTTTATATAATTAATTATTTTATTTCATCACTATATCATATCTAATTTAAATAAAAAGAGGTGAATTTTTAATTCACCTCTTATTTTTGAAACTACCCGTTATCGATATTGTCGACTCTATCTTGTGGCCGATTAATCGAACGGTTGATGGCATTATGACGATTTCCATCTGATAGCCATATTCGCGCATAAAAGCAAGTATTTTCTTCAGGTCGCGGTTGGCTAAATTATTGACGATGGAGCGAGGTACAGGAAGGAATTTAGAGAAGAAGCTCTTGCGTTTTATTTTCATAGAAACTACCTTTAGTCTCGCGTCGTGGGTGCTGTCATCGATCGTTGATTTAATCATCACAACCACTGAAGCGCGAAAAGGCGACAGCAATGTCCCGCTCGTCTTGATTAGGCTGTCTCTTAGAAAAACTTTCACGCTTTCGGCTAGCGGATTAGCTCTCTCTCTTAAATTCTGCTGAACGATGTAACTGAGTTCCTTCTCGCTGAAAACGAAGTTACTCGAATCGCTGAAAAGTTGTTCAATCTTGTAGCGAGTATAGGCGATGTATTCCTCGGGAATATTGATGCCGGAATCGCGACAGGCCTTCTGAGCTTTTGCTAAACGATAAATTTCATCCCAGCTCTGATATTTACGGCGGGCTGTTTCTTTATCTGCGTCGGTCGTAACCGAAGAAGAATCTGAAATAGCCATTGCGGCAGAATCAGGGTCGGCCTGAGCAAAACTAAGGCCGACCAAAAACACCAGCGCAAGGCCGACCAAAAAGATTGTCTTGCTCATTAGCCAGACTCCTTTTTATTAAATTTATTAAAAAAATTTTAAAGAACTTTTTTCTGATTAAAATTATTTTAGCATAAAAATCGCCTTTTGTCAAATCAAAAAACATCTTGACGAAGTCATAATTTTCAGCTAAAATAACCTCAGATATGGAAGAAAAAGAATCAAAAAATAAAAAAAGTTATTCCGGCAAAGAAGTTTGGCTTGCTTTGCTTATCGCAATAATTATTATTGTGATTGTTTCTATATTACTTCGTTTGTTGGGTAATTTTTTGCAAAAAAAAATCGGCATGAATTATGCGTACGCGGCAACCGCTGAAACCCAACAAGTCGCCAAACCACCCTATAAAGCCCTACGCGTAGAGCAAAATCCGATTGAGCCCCTCAAATTAAAAGCTGGCGAAGAAGCGATTTTTATTGTTAAATTCAAAAATGTCGGCGCCAAAAAATGGTTAGGAAAAAATACTTCAGCGCCCGTAAGCCTAAAAATACTCAAAGCCGAAGAAAGTGATTTTTACGCCAAAGAATGGTTGTCTAAAAGTGAAGCTTATCGCGTTAAGTATTACGTTGACCCGAATGTCGTCGGCACCTTTAAATTCAAAGTTAAAGCGCCCGACACCAACGGTCCTTATTCTAATAAATTCAGCTTATTCGCGGGCAAAGACCAAATCCCCGGCGGCACCATTGAAATTATGATGAACGTATATGGCGGAAAAAATCCGCCTCCGCCTCCGCAGCCTATCGTTAGCGAACCTGTTAATAATTCTCCTACTCCATATTTTTGGCAGGCAATTTCTCCGGACCAGACTATCCCCGAAGATCTCCGTCTAGTCGAACCGATTCTTAGGGTAGCGTTATTTTTTACCGACACCGAAGACCAGCAAAAATACCTTCCTATCAAGATTCAAACTTTGGGCAATGCGCCCTATGAAATCAGAGATAAAAACAACAACCTTCTCGTGAATGCCACGAGCGGCGATCTATTGGAAATTAATTTCAATTTTAACCTTAAAAGATATTTTATCAATTCTAACGGACAACGATTATTAATGACCGACCAATTATTAAGGTTCTCGCCAAAAGACGAAAATACAATCTTCAAGGTTGTAAGTTGGAATAACGGACCTTTTTGGGGTATGCCTGTTAACGATAATGAATTTCGCGGCATCATGGAAGTTCAATATAATCCGAACACTGAAAGATGTTGGTTGATTAACGAATTACCGATGGAAAAATATCTTAAAGGAGTGTCTGAAGTTTCTGATTCATCTCCTTATGAATTATTAAAAGCGCAAAAAGTCGCGGCTCGCACTTACGCAATGTTCAGATATCTAAATCCAAAATACACCGACACGCCGGACGAAGAACCTATATTCACACTGAAGGCCACGCAGGCTGATCAGGTTTACCGCGGCTACAATTTTGAAAAACGCGCTCCGAATATCGGCCGAGCGGCGGAAGAAACCTACGGACAAGTTATTTTATATAATAACAATCCGATTGTCGCTTATTATTTCGCGCAAAGCGATGGACGCACGCGCAACTCTTATGACGTCAGAATGACCACGGCGCCGGTGCCATATTTAACCGCCAAAGACGATCCGCCGGGCATAGGCAAGAAATTATTGGGGCACGGCGTAGGCATGCCGCAAAGAAGCGCGATTATCGCGGCCCAACAAGGCGCTAATTATCTGCAAATTTTAAAATATTATTATACAGGCGTAGATATTAAAAGAGTTTACCCATAATTATGACCAACTTTAATATGACTGATCGCGAATTCTATCCCCTTGAAAAAGAGGATGCGCCCGCAAAACAAAAAAAAGAATTATCAGAAAAAGATTTGCGAGAAATCAAAGGAAAAATGAAGATTGAATTTGCGCTTGGCTGGCATAACTCTGCCAAAGATGTTGAATTTATTCAACAAAAATTTGAGAATTGCGATGTTTATATTCCGGAAATGGCCTTCTATAGCCCGAGAGTTAAAAAAGATTTAGACGGGGTTTCGAATGGCAAAATAACGCCCAGCGAATTTATTGAAAAATATAAAGAGGAAAATATCAATTTCCCGAAATTTATCTTTGCTATTCTTAAAATGATCTACAACTCGCATAAAAAAATATTTTTGGCTGATATTTCAGACGATGGACATGAGTTAGATCAATATCTAAATATCCAAAAAATACGAGAGGTAAATTTTGATAAATTTCTTAAGGGCGAGTTAGAAGAAGGATTAAAATCAATTAGCCAAGAAATTAATCTTTATAGCGACTTAGAAAAGAAACGAGACGAATATATCGCCAAAAAAATAGAAAATGACTTGCCGGCAATTATTGGCAAAAACAAAAAATTGCGGAAAAAACCAGAAATCAATGTTTTGGTTTCTTTGGGGGCAGTCCATACGCCGGCCTATATTCAACTAAAAAAAGATAACTATGACGTTAACCGATCCTTCCCGGTAAAACCGTTTACCTTTGAACCGCAAATACAAGGGCTGCGGCAAAAAGAATTTATGCCGGAAAAAGAAATATCAAAAGATCTTCTGCCTCGGGCATTAATGGATGAATTTTTATCCTCCCTGTTCGTTTTTATCAAAGACCAAAATCTTAAAGATAAATTACTTTCTGGAATTAACAAAAGAATAAGTATTCAAGAAATTGAGAACCTGAGCCGAAAATTGAAAGACAATATGGCTCGTTATGAGGATAAAAAAGACGAAAAGGCCAGAAAAGAAAATCTAGAAATAATCTTTGATTTATTGGAAACAAAGAGCGTATTTTTCGGAGAAGGAGACGAAATAAACGACGAAACGATTCGCGAATTAGTTGAAATTTTAGAACTTGAAGATACTCACGAATTAGAGAAGATTAGAGAAAAAATGAAAATTAAATTTGTCTTAGGTCCTCACGCCTCAAAAAAAGACGCGGCGCCACTACAAAAAAACTTTGAAGGTTGCGATATTTATATTCCCGAATTTGCTTTCTATAGCGAGGATTTTAAAAACGACCTCAAGAAACTTTCCGCCGGAGAATTAACGTCTGAAAAATTCATGAAAATATGGGGATCGAATTCTATTTACGAAGATTTTGAAAATGAAGAAATAAAACTCATCTTTGGCTCAAATAAAGAAATATTTTTAGCGGATATTCCGAATAGCGTCAAAGAAATAGAAAAGATGGAAGAAAAATTTCAAAATTATAATCAAAAAGTTTTTGACAATTTTATTGAAGGCGATTTCGCTAAAGCGATAGAATTAATCAACGAAGAACTGAACCTTTTCGCGTATATTCAGAATAAGCGCGATCATCATATTATTTATTCTCTCAAAGAATATCTTCCCAAGTTTATTAACAACCGACCCAACCTAAAAAATAAAGAAGCAGTCAATATTCTCATTTCTCTGGGCGAATCTCATTCTCTGCCATATATAACGCTTAGAAAATCTGGGCTGGACGTAGAACGAGAATATCCCCAAGAAAAACCGATAATTTTTGAGCCTTATCGCACTGCCCTGCGAGAAAAAGAATTAATAAGCCCGGAAAAATTTAACCAAGATGTTTTAGCCAAGTCTCTTATAGAAAGATTTATAAGAACTCGCATCGGCAAAGAAACAAAAGACGAAGAATTAATGACTCGCCTGATTCTACAGGTCTCTAAAAGAATTTCACTTGATGAGATAAAAAAACTATCCGTGGAATTAAAAGAAAATTTAAGAGGCGAGAAAAAAATGTCAGATCAAATTAGAGCAAATAATATCTTCACAGTTGGTAAATTTCTGGAATCAAAGGGACTTATTTTTGACGACGACGACGAAGTTGATAAAGTCAACGAGAACAGTATCAAAAAATTAGTTGAAAAATTAGAAAAACAAGATTATAATAAGTAGACGAAATAACGGGGTGTAGCGCAGCTGGCTAGCGCGTCTGCTTTGGGAGCAGAAGGTCCGCGGTTCGAATCCGCGCACCCCGACCAAAAATATCTTAGATCAAACCATATTTATATGGAAAAACTTTCTGACGAAAAAATAGAGTTGGGCAACGAACAGCAAGAAAAAGAACCAAAGATTTTTTATCATTTTTTTTATAGTCCGCATGGCACCAAAAAAGACGTAAAAGACATCAAACCGCTTTTCGAAGAAGCGGATATTTACGTGCCTGAAAATTATGCATATGAAGAACAAGAAAAAAAATATTTAGAAGATCTAAGCCAAGGAACAATTAAACCCAACAACTACCAAAGTCCTGCCCTAAATTATTTGGACGGCTTAATTTATAATTCAAAAAAACCTATTATTAATGTTGACATCTCCGAAGAAGCCGCCGAAATAAGAAAACTATACAAGGACTCCCACAAGGCATACGAAGAAGCTTTAGATCTTTTCGCGGGAGGGAAATTTGATGAGGCTATGGAAAAAATTAGTTTATATGTTCTTAGTGGGGCCGAGGCTGACATCGCCAGAGAGGAAAAAATAAAGGAAAATATAAAAAACGAAATAAAAAAGTTTTTAGACCACAACCAGAATTATAAAAACAAAAAAGAATTAAAAGTTTTAATTTCTCTGGGCTCTCTTCATACTCATCTTTATAAAGACATTAAAACAGATAATATTAACCTTTCTCGCTCTTTCAACCAATATCCACAAACATATTCTTCGTCCGATGAAGCTATAAGAAGAATAATTTTCGGCAAAGAATATGACGACGAACTTTTAGTCAAAATTTTTGTTGAACACTTTCTATATAATTATTTGGTGAAATTAACCAACGACAGCAATAAAATAGACCGTTTAACCAGAAAATTATCTTCGCAATTAAATATTTCGGACATAAGAGAGATATCCGAAAATTCCGGAAAAAATCCTATGTCGGAAATTACAGAAGAATTGCGAAGTCGCGGCATCAAGGTGCCGAAATCAGAAAATGAAATGGACGAAATGCTCGGCATTAATCAAGGATATTAAACCCTGTATTTTTTCAATAAAAAAATCACGCGGCTCGATCAAAGCTGCGTGATTTTATTTACATTAATATTTTACCAATAATAGTTTTTTCGTCAACCCCGTTAGAGATTTAAAATTGAGCATACTTAAGAAATTGATAAAAGCCGTAAGGCGGCTTCGCCTTAGATGGGCGACAAAAGATAGCCCCCACTGAATCTCTAACGGGGTCAATGATCTTTGTCCCCCGAATTGAGGCCTATTTTAGACCCAGTATGGTTTGAAAATAGTCGATAATCGCCTGATCACCAACAGCGCATTTTGAACCATTCCAGAGCAAAGGAACACCGATCTCGTTTTCGTTAATACCGCATTTTTTGGCATATTGGACCAATAAAGCGGAATTCTTGGGATGGGCGTATACTTCTTTCTGATCAAACTTAATCTTTTCCGCGATTTTATTGTCCGCAAAATATTTTTCCACAATTTGGCAATGAGGGCAGCCTGAGCCGTAAAAGAAAATCAACGTTGTAGAAATTATTTTCTTAGAATCTTGATTCTTTAAGGCGTTTACTTGTTTTTCCAGTTCTTCAAGCATAGGAGCGCCTTGTTGATACAGCGGTTCACCTTGTTTTTTGACGGTGTCTCGCAGTTCTTTAATCGGCGCGGCGTCAGGCTGATTTAATCTCTGTTCAATTAAGTCGGTTTTTTCTTGAATTTTTGATTTTATTTTCTCTTTTATCTTAT
>Ga0265296_1003336_pt1 | contig 15053 bp, 10 predicted proteins | sample MunlanPumphouse1_FD_189073 | JGI IMG/M metagenome (GOLD analysis project Ga0265296, IMG submission 189073) | Groundwater microbial communities from a municipal landfill in Southern Ontario, Canada - Pumphouse #1 | ecosystem: Environmental > Aquatic > Deep subsurface > Groundwater | place... | reverse complement strand
GGGAGCGTTCCCGGGACGGTCCGCTCGACCCTGCGTCTCGACGCGCTCAGCATCCGGGGCACGGCCGTCGTGCGCAACCGGCGCGGGACGCTGAAGATGCGGATCGACGGCCGCGCTCGCTCGGCCACCACGCGAGCGAGGTTCGACGGCCGCGTGCGCGTGATCGGCGGTACCGGCGCCTACCGCCGTGCCACCGGTGGTGGACGCTTCGACGGCGTCGTCAACCGCAAGACCTGGGCCGCCACGATCAAGGCCACCGGATCGCTGCGCTACTGACTGCGGTCTTCGCCCGCCGGGTCGCGGTGGCCGTCGCCCTCGCCACCGCGCCGACCGTCGTCGTCACGACGTCGGCGCACGCGAGCGGGCCCGCGAAGCCGCTGACGCTCTCGGCGTCGTGGGGTCCCGGGGCCCGGTCCGGCGCGCGAGCCCCGCTGCGCCTCGCGCTGACGACCTCGCCGCACGCTCCGACCGTCGAGGACGTCCGCATCTTCCTCGCCGCCGGTATCGACCTCGCCGGCACCCGGCTCGGCGACGAGGCCTGCCGGATACTGCCGAGCGTGTTCGGCGAGGTCCTCCTCGGTCGCGTTGGCGGTGACCCGCCGTGCCCGCGCAACGCCCTGATCGGCGTCGGCGAGGCGACCGCCGTGCTGCGCGTCAACGAGTACGAGCCCCCGATATTCGGCTCCGGCCGCCTGTCGCTCTTCAACGCCGTGGAGCACCAGGGCCACGGGGGCCCGGGCATCGCGGTGACCGTCAACACCGACCGCCCGATCGTGTCGACCCTCTTCTACTCCGGGGACCTCTCCTCGACGCGGCCGCCGTACGGACTACGGATTCGGATCCGGGTGCCGCAGCCTCGCCGGCCGCCGTTCGGGGCCACGGTCGCCCTGCGCCGGCTCGTGCTGGACGTCGGCAGTCCCGAGATCCTCTACAGCGCCAAGCGTCGCGGCCGCACCGTCTACTACCGGCCCGGCGGCTTCGAGCGTCCTCGCGATTGCGACCGGATCCGCGGCCTCTCGTTCCGTGCCGAGGTCCGCTTCGCCGGCGGCAGCCGCGGGGTCGCAACGACGCGAATCTCGTGCTCGTGATCGTCATCTGTGCGACTGTCCACCTATGCTGCGGGTCCCACCTGTCGTGGTGAGTGTCTGATGATGTTGCCTCTCAAGAGCGCGGTCCTGGGGCTCCTGGCGCGGGAGCCGAGCTACACCCACCGTCTGCACGAGCAGCTGCGCGCGCTGGCGGAGGACCCGGACGCGGTCCCACGATCGTCGCTCTACCACGCGATGCGCGGGCTCGAGGAGGGCGGCCTGATCGAGGAGTGCGCGCCCGACCCGTCCGCGAGCCCGCACGAGCGCCGCCGCCGGTTCTACAGCGCCACTGCAGAGGGACACGCCGAGCTCGAGCGCTATCTGACCGGCGCCCCGACCTCGCACGACGACCTCCGCGTCCGGGTGGCCATCTCGCGACCGCAGGACCTGCCGCTGTTGATCCACGCGGTCCGCAACGCCGAGGCCGCGACGCTGCAGCGGCTCGAGCGACTCCGCCGGCGGCCCGCCGGAACGGGACCCGATCGCTGGGTCGCCGTCTGCGCCACGCTGCTCGCCAACCACGACGCCGGCGAGCTGGAGAGTCGCGTCGAGCGGCTGCGGGAGATGCGGGTCGTGCTCGAGAAGCTCCGTGCCGATCCCCGTCTGCGGTCGCCGCGATGAGCCTGCTGCAACTCGAGGCCGTCGGCGTGCGCTACTGGCGAGGCGATCGGCCGCTCGACGCGCTGCGCGACGTCTCGCTGGAGCTGGGCGCGGGCGAGCTCGCCGCGGTCTGCGGCGCGAGCCGTTCGGGCAAGACGACGCTGCTGGAGATCGCCTGCGGCCTGCGTTCCCCCGATCACGGCCGGGCGCTGTTTCAGGGGCGCGATCTGGCGCACCTGAATCGCCGACGACTCGCGGACGTCCTGCGCGAGCAGATCGCCTTCATCCCCATGCGCCTGGGGCCGCAGGCCAGCGCGCTGACCGTTCGTCGCTGGATCGGCGCGGACCTGATGGACCGCGCCAGCCGTCGGCAGGGCGAGCGTATCGCCGCGCAGGCGCTGCAACTGGTCGGCGTTCCCGAGCTGCTCGACGCGCGCTGGGCGTCCCTGTCGGACACCGAACGAGCCCTGGTGGCGGTCGCGCACGGGATCGCGCGGCGGCCGCGGGTCCTGCTGATCGACGACGCGACGATCGGCCTCGACACGCTCGAGCGCAGCGACCTCATGCTGCTCTTGCGCGACCTCGCGGATCGGTTCGGGCTCGGCGTCCTGCTGACGGCCGCAGTCGAGAAGGAGGTCCGCGGCATGGACGCCTACTGGTCGCTCGCCGCGGGCGAGCTGGTCGGCAGTCGGCAGGCCGAGGTGCCCTCCAACGTGGTGCCGCTGTCGCGCGACGATCGGCGTCGCGCTTGAGCCCTCCGTCGTCGGGGCCCACCACACCGCCGCTGCTCCGTTTCGACCGGCTCGTCAAGCAGTACCGCGCGGGGGATTCGATCGTGCGCGCGGTCGACGAGGTCAGCCTGGACGTGGCCGGCGGTGAGCTGGTCGCGCTCTACGGGCCGTCGGGGTCCGGCAAGTCCACGCTGCTGCTGATCGCCGCGGCGCTCGCGTCTCCCGACCGGGGCAGCGTCGTCGTCGATGGCCGCGAGGTCACCGGTCTGAGCGCGCGGGACGCGGCCGACTACCGGATGCTGCAGCTCGGCTTCGTGCCGCAGCAGATCGACCTGCTCGGCGGCGCGACGGCCGTCGACAACGCCGGTTCCAAGCTGATCGGGATGGGCCTCGGTCGCCGCGAGGCTCGCCGCCGGGTGATCCCGCTGCTGGACGAGCTCGGCCTGTCCCATCGCCTCCAGCACCGTCCCGACCAGCTGTCGATGGGCGAGCGCCAGCGGGTGATGATCGCCCGCGCGCTCTCCACCGATCCGCGCGTGGTGCTCGCCGACGAGCCGACCGGCGCCCTCGACTCCGAGCGCAAGCGCGAGACGCTCGCGCTGCTCCAGCGACTGACGAAAACGCGCGGGATGGCGACGCTGCTGGTGACCCACGACTGGCACGCGGTCGCCTACGCCGACCGCACCCACGTGCTGCGAGACGGACGCCTCGTCGACCCCGACGATCGCGACCCCGTGCTTCCCCTGCGTCCGTGAGAGCGCCCGACCTCGATCCCCTCCCCGCTCGCCGCCGGCTGCGGTTCACGGCGCTGCTGGCCGACTACCGCGACCGGCTCCGGGTCCGCTGGCTGCAGGAGCTGCTGGCGATCGCGGGGATCGCGGTCGGCGTCGCGCTGCTCTACTCCAGCTCGGTCGCCAACACCAGCTTGTCGGGCCCCGTCCGGCAGCTCAGCAACGGCATCGTCGGCAACAGCCAGCTGCAGGTCGTCGCCCGCGGTCCGGGCGGGTTGCCGGCGACGCTCGCCGACGAGCTGAGGACGGTCCCCGGCGTCCGGATCGCGGCTCCGATCCTGCAGGTCCAGGCCAACGTCGTCGGGCCGCGCGGCGAGGCTCCGGTGACGATCTTCGGAGCGGATCCGCGCATGGTCGAGCTGAAGGGCTCGCTGCTCGACGGCTTCACGCGGGGCGAAGCGGCGCAGCAGCGGACCGTCGCCCTCCCCGAGCCGGTCGCCGACGCGACCGGGCTCCGGTTCGGCGACGATGCCCGGCTGCAGATCGGAGGCCGCGCTCATACCGTCATGACGGCCGTCGTCGGCCGCAGTCAGATCGGAGCCCTGAACGACAACGCGATCGCGCTGGCCCCGATCGCCTACCTGCAGCGGCTCTCCGACATGCGGGGTCGGGCCACGCGGATCCTGATCCAGGCCGAGCCCGATGCGCTCGGCGAGGTCCGCGACGCCCTGCGTGCGACGCTTCCCACCGGGCTGGACGTGCGCAACACCGATCACGACGCGCAACTCTTCGCGGTCGCCGCGAAGCCGACCGGCCAGGCGACGTCGATCGCCAGCGTCGTGAGCGCCCTGGTCGGCTGGCTGTTCGCGATCTGCGCGATGCTGGTGACCGTCGAGTCCCGAGCGCGACTCGCCCGCGACCGACGCGTCGCGGGGTTCCGCCCGGGCCAGGTGCTCGTCCTGCTCGCGTTCGACGCGTTCGTCATGGGCACCGTGGCCGCCGCGGCCGGCCTCGGGCTGGGCGAACTGATGTCCCGCAGCTCGGAGGGGGCCGACGTCTCGTTCCTCGGCGGCGCGTTCCCGGTCGGCGATACCCGCGTGGTCACGTGGACGTCGGTCGCGATCGGCGTCGTCGGGGGCTACCTCGCCGCCTTCGTCGGCGTCCTGGCCCCGGTCTGGCGGGTGCTGCTCGCCCACCGGCTCCACGACCCGACCGCCCCGCCGCAGGGTTGGCGGCGGTCGATCGGCCGCCTGCTGCCCACGGCCGGAATCGCGTTCCTGCTGACGTCGATCGCGATCACGATCGCTGCGCCCGGCGCGGCCGTCGTCGCGTTGGTCGCGCTGCTCGCCGCCCTCCTGCTGCTGACGCCGGGCCTGCTCTGGCTCGTCACGTCCGCGCTGGATCACCTCAGCGCCCGATCGAGGATTCCGCTGCGGGCGCTGGAGATGGCGATACCGCAGTTGCAAGAACCGGCGCTGCGGGCACGATCGCTCGCGATCGCGGTGACCGGTGCCGTCGCCGTGTTCGGCGGGGTCGCGCTCCAGGGCTCCCGCGGGAATCTGCAGGCCGGACTCGACGGCGTCAGCCAGCAGCTGGACCTGATCGCCGACGTCTGGGTCGCCCCGAAGGGCGCCGGCGACCTCTTCGCCACGATTCCGTTCGAACCCGGCCTCGACCGGACGATCGCGGCGGTGCCCGGCGTCGAAGCCGTCAACCGGCACCGGTCGGGTCTGCTCGACGTCGGGGCCGGACGCGCCTGGGTGATCGCCCCGCCGGCCACCACGGCGACGCCGATCCCGGGCGGCCAGGTGCGCGAGGGTGACGTGCGTCGCGCCAACGCCCTGGTCCGCCAAGGCGGCTGGGCGACCCTCTCGCGCGCGCTCGCCGACGACCTCGGGGTCGGGGTCGGCGACTCGTTCGTGCTGCCGGCTCCGCGCCCGACGTCGCTGCGCGTCGCCGCGATCACCACCAACTTCGGCTGGACGGGCGGCGCGATCGTCGTCGGCGGCGAGGACTACGCGCGGGCGTGGGACAGCTCCGCGATCGGGGCCTACCTCGTCCGTGTCGCCCCGGGTTCGTCGCCGGCCGCGGTACGCGATCGGATTCGCCAGCGCCTCGGCCGGCGATCGGTGATGCGGGTCGAGACCGTTCCGCAACGGTGGGATCGGCAGAAGGCCGCCAGCCGCGGCGGTCTCGCCCAGTTGAGCCAGATCGCGACGCTCGTCCTCGTGGCGGCGGTGCTCGCGATGGCCGCCGCGATGGCCGGGCTGCTCTGGCAGCGCCGCCGACTGGTGGCCCGGGCCAAGTTCCACGGGCACCGCACCGGCACGCTCTGGCGCGTGCTCGCGGTCGAGTCCGGGATCCTGTTCGGCACGGGCTGCCTGGCGGGGGCCGCCGCGGGGCTCTTCGGCCAGGTCCTGCTGTCCCGGGGCCTCGAGGTGATCTCGGGCTTTCCGGTCGTCGTCAGCGTCCGGGTGGGCGTGGCGGTGCTCAGCTTCGTGGCTGTTACGTTCGTCGCGATGCTCGTCGTCGCGATCCCAGGATTGTTCGTTGCGCGCTCCCGGCCTTCAGCCAACGGCGACGACTAGGCACCCCGACCGCATGGTCGCGCGGTCGCCGGCGCCCCTCTCACCGGGGCAGGCGGCCGTCGTCGCCGCCTCGGCGACGCGTCAGCTCGGCTGGGGCCTTCGGGCCTGCGCGCGCGAGCATCGTCGTTGGGTCGCGGCGGCCCAGGAGATCCCCGACCCGACGCTGCGCGGCGACGCGTTGACGGCGCTGGACCGCAAGCGCCACTACGCCGACGGTGCCGCGCTCTTCTGGACCCTCCCGCGGCGCCGCGATCGGCGGCTGCTCGAGCTGCTCGTCGCGTTCCAGACGATCGCCAACTACGTCGACATCGCCAGCGAGCGCGGCGCCGCGGCCCGTGGACGCAGCGGAGGCACCCTCGCTCGCGCCCTGGTCGACGCGGTCGACATCGACGCGACGCCCCACGATCACTACGCCGAGCACCCGTGGAGCGAGGACGGCGGCTACCTGTCCACGCTCGTGCGCGTCTGCCAGTGCCGCTGCGCCGAGCTGCCCGGCTACCGGGCCGCGCGCGAGCGGCTGCGGCACGAAGCGGGACTGCTGCGCGCGCTGGAGGTCGAGCACGACCCCGTCCCCGAGCGCCGAGACCGTGCGCTGCAGCGGCTCGCGGTCGGCGCGTTCCCGACGGAGCGCGAGGCGACGTGGAGCGAGACGGCCGCCGGTGCCAGCTCGGCCCTGCCGGTGCTGGCGCTGCTCGCGCTCGCCGCCGAGCCGGACCCGACGCCCGGGGCGATGGCGGACGTCGTCGCGGTCTACAGCTGGGTTGGACGGCTCAGCGCGATCCTCGACGGCTACGTCGACCAGGACGAGGACGCCGTCACCGGTCAGTGGAGCTCGATCGGCTACTACGCGACCGCGGACGAGACCGCTCGGCGCCTGCGGTTCCTCGTCGTCCGCTCGTTGCGTTCGGCCGCCGCGCTGCCGCGTCGTCGCCGGCACGTCGTCGTGATCGCCTCGATGATCGCGATGTACCTCAGTCACGACGCCGCCTACCAGCCCCGCCTGGCCGCCAGTACCCACCAACTGGTGCGCGGGGGCGGCGGGACGGTCCGTTTGATGACGCCGATCCTGCGGCTCTGGCGGATCGCCTACGGGCAGCGCGCTGCCTGAGCAATGTCGATAACGCTCACTATCCCAATTGGGCATCTCCAATCTGGCCTTTTCGTACTGGGGGTCGGGTTCTAGCGTCCGGTGATCGCCGCACCACCGGTGCGCGATGACCCCGTCACGCCGTTGCTCGACTCGCTCGCCTTCCTCATCGACCGCCCAGCGCGGATCCAGGCGACGGTCGAAGCCCCGGCGGTCGGCGGGGAGCGAACAGCGAGAGAGAGGAAGCTCATGCGTGAGATGCGCGCGAGGCGCCGCCGATCAGCGGTGCTCTGGACCGGGGTGCTGCTGATCGGCGCCATGGCGATACCAACCGGCTCGGCCTCGGCGGCGACGCTGAAGCCGCGACCGACCCCGGCGGCATCCCCGACCGACCGCGTCCTCGAGCAGGTCTCGCCGGTCGACAAGGCGGGCAACTCGATCCGCCACGTGTGGCGAGTCGCCGACGGCGAGGACGGCGGCGTGCTGTTCAGCTCGATGGGGCCGTTCGCCGACGTGCAGGGCAGCACCACCAGCACCTTCTACCGGGCGCGGCGGAGCGCCACCGGGTGGCAGACGGTCGGCCTTCAGCCGCGTCCGATCGACGGAGCCCTGCTCTCTTCGTCCACCTTCCAGACCTTCGAAGGAACCGACGCCCAGCTCGACACGCTGGTCATGCGCACGCAGTATCCGTTCGTGCCGGAGGCGGTGCGCCCCAACGCACTCCTCCGCAACAACGTCTATCGCGTAGGCCCCGGTGGGGCGGTCGATTGGTTGTCCAGTGCCGCCCTGGCCCCGAACGGCGGCCTCGAGCACGCCGTCGCCGAGGCCGTCTCGGCGGACGGACAGTCGGTGCTGCTGCTGGCACGGACGGGCACCACCGGGCCCGCCCGGATGTACGTCCGGAACGGCGTGCGAACGGTGCCGGTCTCCGTGGATACGAGCGGGACGGAGATCGCGACGGGAGCATTCGGGGTCGGCGGCTCCGCCAATCGGTCGATGAGCGACGACGGCCAGACCGTGGCGTTCGGTCTCACCGCCGGAGGCAGTGCCGCGTTGTACGTCCGGCGCGACGCCTTGCGGCCGAGCGCCACGACCGTCGTCGCGAATCGCTCGCGCCTGACCGGCGCTCCGGCGGGCACGACGTGCCTGAGTGGATCGTTCGTCGGGTTGTCGGCCGACGGCGCCCGGATGTTGCTGACCTGCTCCACCCCGTTGACGGACCAGGCGCCGGCGAGCGGGCCGGGCCTGTACGAATACGACGTTGCGACCGATGCCCTGCAGTACCTCTCGGCGGCCCCGGCGTCCTTCTCCGTGGCCGCTGCCACCCGAAGCCTCGACTACGTCTACCTGTCGTCATCGCCGAACAGCCTGTGGTTGATCGACGACCAGGGAGCGCGGGAGGTCGTGGCCGACGCGTTCTCGTCCGGGATCCGGGCTCCGGCGATCTCGCGGAACGGCGAGCGGCTGGCCTTCATCAACGACCGGGGGCTCGACGGGGGATACGCCGGGCGTCAGATGTACGTCTACGACGCGACGGACGGGCAGGACGGGTCGCTGACCTGCGTCTCCTGCCGGGCCGGGGAGTCGTCCGGTGGCGAGGCGTTCTTCGGCACGGGCGACATCTCGGACCCCTCGTTGCGTGACGGAGCGATGTCCGACAGTTTCACCAGTGACGGCCGGTTCTACTTCATGAGCACCGCGGCGCTGACGCCGGAGGCCCCCGAGGGCCCGGCGAGCGTCTACGAGTTCCATGAAGGCCGGGTCCGGCTGATGGTCGCGGGAACGGCGACGGGAGATGCTCGCTTCGCGGGCGCCTCGCCGGACGGGACGGACGTCTTCGTGCTCACGCCGCAGTCGCTGCTGTCGCAGGACGACGACGCGCCGGTGCAGGACCTGTACAGCTTCCGTCGTGGCGGTGGCTTCCCGCCCGATCCGGGGTGCCCGGAGTGCACGCCACTCGCGCCGCCGGATCTCGGTGGTGAGCGGCCGGGGATCGTGCTGGGCAGCCTGTTGCCGGTGCCGCCGAGTCGTGGTGCGGTGCCGCCGCCGGAGAACGCGGCGCCGTCGACGCCGAAGCCGAAGGTCGTCAGTCGCCGTGGGACGGGCTCGACCGTTCGGGTTCGCGTACGGACGACGGTCGCCGGTGAGCTGCGGATCAGCGGTTCCGGCGTGCGGCAGGCGAGCCGCACCGCGAAGCGCGCCGGCACGTACACGGTGCAGGTGCGCCTGAGCACCCTCGGTCGGCGCACGGTCGAGCGGCGAGGACGGCTGCGCCTGAACCTGCGGGTGCGCCTGACGCCGGAACGCGGCGACGCGCGCAGCGTGAGGACGAAGTTGACGGTCAAGCGGACGACGAAGAAGGGCTCCTGATGCGCGCCACGACCACTCCCCGATCCGGCCGTTGGCGCTGGCTGTTGGCGGCGCTCGCGACCGTCGGCGTCGCGGCCCCGGCCTCTGCCGGCGCGGCCGAGTTCGGGCTCCTCCCCGGCTCGGCCGCGGTCGAGCTGCTGGCGCCCGACGGCAGCCCGCAGCAGCAGGCCGGTGCGCACCCCGACCTGCGCGTCGCCTTCCACGTGACGACCACCGAGCCGACCAGTACCGGGGCCGTCACGGCGACGGGGTCGCTCAAGGACGTGCGCGTGAAGCTGCCGCCGGGAGTGCTCGGCAGCCTGAACGCCGTTCCGGTCTGCTTCGCGACCGCGACCGAGAGCCCCTTCTGCCCGCGGGAGACCGCGGTCGGGGATGTGCTCGTGCGGATCGGCCAGAACCGGGCGCTCATCCCGCCCAACCCGGCTCCGACGCCGGCGCTGGTGTACCGCCTTTCGGCGCCCAAGGGCGTCGCCGCCCGGCTCGGGTTCACGGTGCTCAACGTCACGGCGATCATCGACGTGCGGGTCACGCCGGACGGGGGCTACCGCCTGGTGTCGGATGTCGCCGGGATTCCGTCCCAGGGCGTGATCCTCAGCCAGATCCTGACGCTGTGGGGCGTGCCGGCCGACCACAACGGCGACGGGCCGCTCGCGGCGGGGGCAGGCCCCAGCCGGCGTACCTACGGTGGCCCCGGGCCCGGCCCGCGCCTCCCGTTCCTCTCGGCGCCGACCCGCTGCGGCGTGCCGCTGGACGCGTCGATCGCGATCAGCTCGTGGCAGCAGCCCGACCAGATCGACACCGAGGACGTGCGGATCAGTGACGCTCTGACCGGTTGCGACCAGTTGCCGTTTGCGCCGGCGTTGAGCGTGACGCCGGAGTCGCCGGTGGCGGGTCAGCCGTCGGGCTACGCGATCGATCTGGAGGTTCCGCAGAACGAGGGCCCGGACGACCTGATCACGTCGCAGTTGCGTGACGCGACGGTGACGTTGCCCGAGGGCGTGGCGATCTCGCCGGGTCGGGCGCGTGGCCTGGACGTCTGCGCCGACGAGCAGCTGGGCGAGGGCTCGGCGGCCGCGGAGTCGTGTCCGCCGGCGAGTCGGATCGGTGAGCTGCGGATCGATTCGCCGTTGCTTCCCGACCCGCTGGCCGGCACGGTCTACATGGGTCAGCAGCGCTCGCAGGATCCGGCGTCCGGGGAGATGTACCGGATGTTCCTGGTGGCGCACGATCCCGTTACGGGCGTGCGGATCAAGTTGCGTGGCCAGATCAAGGCCGACCCGCGGACGGGGCAGTTGACCACGACGTTCGCGGACAACCCGGAGTTGCCGTTCTCGAAGTTGTCGTTGCGGTTGGACGGCGGTGAGCGCGCGGCGTTGGTGAACCCGACGGTCTGCGGAGAGCAGACCGCAACCCTGACGACGATCGGGTGGTCGGGCGCGTCCGCGGCGGACGATGCGACGTTCGCGATCGACCAGGCCTGCGCGGCGCGCGGCTTCTCGCCGAGCCTGAGCGCGGGCACCGTCAACCCCTTCGCGGGCGGATTCTCGCCGTTTGCGATGACGGTGCAGCGCGCCGACGGCGACCAGGATCTCTCGCGGATCGGCGTCGAACTCCCTTCGGGGCTGCTCGGTGCGTTGGGCAGCGTGCCGCTGTGCCCGGAGGCCCACGCCGCCGCGGGGACCTGCGACCCGTCGTCCCGGGTCGGCGCGGTGACGGTCGCTGCGGGCACGGGCTCCGCGCCGTACGCGCTCGACGGCCAGGTCTTCGTGACGGGTCCCTACCGTGGGGCGCCGTTCGGTCTGGTGTTCGTGGTGCCGGCGAAGGCCGGTCCGTTCGACCTCGGCACGGTCGTGGTCCGGGCGCGGCTGAACGTCGACGCCAACACCGCTCGAGCGGTGGTCCTGTCGGACCCGTTGCCGACGATCGTCGGCGGGGTGCCGTTGCACCTGCAGCGGGTGCAGGTCGCCTTGGACCGGCCGGGCTTCATGTTCAACGCCACCAGCTGCCAGCCGATGCAGGTCAGCGGAGCGCTGTCGAGCGTCGCCGGCGCGGTCGCGCATCCGGCGGTGCACTACCAGGCGCAGGGCTGCGACCGCGTGCCGTTGGACCCCAAGCTGACGTTGACGCTCACCGGCAACCGGTCGCAGCTGGGGAAGCTCGGCGCGCCCGGAGTCGACGCCGACCTGCGCCTGGGGTTCGGGCAGTCGGGACTGAAGCAGGTGAGCGTGACGCTGCCGCCGAGCCTGGCGTTGAACGCCAGCAACTCGAACAAGCCCGGGGCGCTGTGCGAACCCGAGCAGGCCGCCCGGCGTGCCTGCCCGGAGAGCACCCGGATCGGCTGGGCGGAGGCGGAGACGCCGGCGTTGCACGAGCCACTGAAGGGGCCGATCTACTTCGTGCGCGGTGAGCGCACGGTCAACGGCCGAACCGTGGCGACGCTGCCGGGGTTGTACGCCAAGCTCGACGGCGAGGGCGTGCCGCTGGACCTGCGGGCGACCTCGGCGGTGACCAAGAGCACGCCGCAGCTGCTGGTGGCGACGTTCAACGACATCCCGGATGCGCCGGTCAACCGGGTGCGGATCAGCCTCAAGGCCGGCGACGGGGCGGTCCTGCAGACGGCCAACGGCGTTTGCCCGCAGTCGAAGACCACGAAGGTGACCTACAAGGGGCACAACGGCGGCGAGCGGTCCGTCCGGTTCGCGGCGAAGGTGCCCGACTGTCGCTTCGGCATCGCCAGCATCGCCAGCACCAAGCGGCGGGTCAGCGTCCGGGTCTCCGGGATCGGCGCCGGGAGGTTGCGTTTGACCGGCCGCGGGTTGGTGACCGCCGAGCGCACGATCCGGGCGGCGGACACCGCCGCGATCTCCGCGCGCCTCGACCGGGTGAGCGTCCGGATGCTGGCCCGCGGACGGACGCTGAAGATCAAGGTCCGGGTGCACTACGCGCCGAAGACGGGCGAGGCGCGGACCACGACCCGCACGGTCACGGTCAAGCCCGCTCGTCGCGCCGCGCGGTAACCGACGGGCAGGTGGGCGGCGCGCGCGGCGCCGCCCACGGTCCGCTGCCGTCGGCGCGGGACGCGCGACGACGTGCGCTCCGTCAGCCGGGTCGGCTCACGAGCCGCGGCGGTCGTCGGGCTCGGCCAGCAGCTCGAGCTCGAGCGCCAGCCGCGCGGGGCTCTCGCCGAGCCGGATCCCGGTGACCTCGGCGGCCTGCCGCAGCCGGTAGCGCACGGTGTTTGCGTGGACGTGCAGCTCGCTCGCGGCGCGGGCGGTGTCGCCGAACGCGGCCAGCGTCACCCGCAGGGTGCGGACCAGGTCGGTGCCCTGCTCGCGGTCGTGGCGGCGTAGGGCGCGCAATGCCGCCGACGGTCCGGTCTCCTGGGCGGCGACGAACGCGCCGACGTCCTCGACCAGCGCCGCCGCGCGAATCCGCTCGAACGGGACGACGGCGCCGTCCCGCGCGGCACGATCGAGCGTGCGGTCGGCGGTCCGGCGGGCGAGCGGGACGCGGTCCGGCGTCGCGGCGGGCACGCCGAGCCCCGCGCGGATCGTCAGACCCGTTGCCCCGGCGATCCGGGCGATCCCGTCGTCGAGCCGGCCCCGCAGCCGGTCGTGGTCGTCCTCGTCCGCGGCCGCGACCACCGTGTAGCCCCGGCCGTCGATCACGCAGTGCGCGGCCGTGCGACGGAACGCCCGCAGGTGGTTGGCGAGCATCACCAGCACGTGGTCGTGCAACGGGACATCGCCCCGGGATCCCTCGCGGTCGACGTCCACGGCGAGCACCGCGAAGCCGTCGTCGCAACCGGGCAGCGCGACCGGGTCGAGCTCGCCGCGGGTCAGCAGCGCGCGCACCGCCTGGGAGCGGGACGACTGCTCGGCCTCGGCCTCGGCGCGGCGGCGCAGCAGCAGCAGCGCGGCGCTCGGCGCGGCGCTCTCCAGCACCTCGTCCGAGACCGTCGGGTCGGTCGGGCCGGCGACCCAAATCGATCCCAGGAAGACCCCGCCGGAGCGGATCGGGATCACCCGTCGGCGGGCCATCCCCTCGATCTCGATCACGCCGGGGGCGGTGCCGGCGAGCAGTCCGTCGAGCTCGGCCTGCCGACGCATCCGCGATTCCCACTGGTCGGGCACGCGGCGTCCGAGGATCGTGGCGATCCGGACCGGATCGACGTCCTGCCCCTCGCGCGAGAACGCGAGCACCTGCGACGAGGCGTCCTCGATCGTCACCGGTCCGCCGACCGCGGTGGCGATCGCGTCGGCGAGCGCGAAGAGGTCCCGGCCGACCGACGCGACGGGCAGCCGATCGGAGCGTCGGGCGGCGGCGAGCGCGGATTCCAGCAGCTCGTAGAGCCGGCCCCAGGCCACGCCGGGCTCGGCCCCGACGACCGCGATACCGGCGGTCTCGGCGGCGTCGGCGAGTGCATCGTCGTGCGCGGCCGGCAGTCGCAGGACGACGGCACCCGCGTCGACGGATGCCAGCTCGCGCACGGCGGCGACGGAGGTGGCGAGGTCGTCGGACCCCACCGCGAGGACGAGGTCACCGGGCTGGACGGCACCGGTCGTCGTCTCGCCGACGCCCCAGATCGTCACGGCAGACGTTGGCGGGTCGCCGACCCCGTGAACGAGTCGGAGCAACCCGGGACCGAGCGTGTCGATCAGGGCCCGCAGGCTCACGAGCGAGGGGACCGGAGGTGAAGCGGGAGACGGGGGAGCACGGGGGAGGAACCGGGCCGTGGATCAGGATCGACCCGGTTCCCCCGATGGTACTCGTGCACGGGATCTCGCCGGACCCGCTGGACGCTCCCACGGTGGGGAGCGGCACCCGCCGACGGGGCCTCCTCCCAGGGCCCCGTCGGCGATCGGGCGGCGAGGCATCAGACGCTCCGCTTCTGCGCGCGGTGCTTGCCCTCGGCGAACTCCTCGATCGACTTGCTGATGAACGCCGGGATGTCGCCGGGGTTGCGACTGGTCGTCAGCCCCGCGTCGACGTGGACCTCCTCGTCGACCCAGGTCGCTCCGGCGTTCTGGAGGTCGGTCTTCAGCGACGGGAACGACGTCACGGTTCGCCCTTCGAGCACGCCCGCCTCGATCAGCAGCCACGGTGCGTGGCAGATCGCGGAGACCGGCTTGCCCGCTGCGAAGAACCCGCGGACGAACGCGACCGCGTCGTCGTCCTGCCGGAGCTTGTCGGGGTTGGCGACGCCACCCGGCAGCAGCAGACCGTCGTACCGGCTGACGTCGGCGTCGGCGACCGCGACGTCCGGCTGCTCCTCGTTCCGCGGGTCGAGGCTGTCGAAGGCGCGGAACGGCTCCGTATCGAGGGAGACCAGCTCGACGGTCGCCCCGGCGTCGATCAGCGCCTGGCGCGGCTTGTCCAGCTCCGAGTGCTCGACACCCTCGGTGGCGAGGATCGCGATCGTGTGGTCGGACAGGGTCTGCGTCATGTCGTTCCTCCGTGTCGGCGGCAGTACTAAACCCCTACCCGCTCGTTCGAGGCGCACACCGCTCCGGTCCGGTCCGAGGTGGCAACGCCGGACTCGGGTCCGTCGCGCTTCGACTTCGCGCCCGTCGGACATGCAGGATGTCGCGCCGCGGACGGGCGGAGCGGCCGCAACGACACCACGCATGCATGGCGTGCAGAACGTCACGCCGCCCGTCGTGTCGGCGACCAGCGCGACATTTCGCATGCTCTGCGCGCGTCATCGAGGCCCGGCGGTCAGGCTCGACCCCCGAGCGCTCAGCCCTCCGTGACCGCCTCCACCGGGCCGCCGCCCCGCCGCAGCACGCCCTGGGGGCCGAAGAGGTAGGCGAGCACGAACTGCAGGGTCAGGACGCAGACGATCGCGCCGCCCGTCG
>Ga0265296_1003335_pt1 | contig 15055 bp, 10 predicted proteins | sample MunlanPumphouse1_FD_189073 | JGI IMG/M metagenome (GOLD analysis project Ga0265296, IMG submission 189073) | Groundwater microbial communities from a municipal landfill in Southern Ontario, Canada - Pumphouse #1 | ecosystem: Environmental > Aquatic > Deep subsurface > Groundwater | place... | reverse complement strand
TAACAATCTAGCGTACCGTTTTTTGTTTCCTCCAATCAATCCCTAAACTATCAAGTAATTGTAGTACTGGAATTTTTACCGAATGCACAAAATGTATTATATGATCTACGAGGAGTTTTTTAAAAATACTTGACAGATCTTATAGTGCATGATAAAATGCACTCATTAAATAAAAACACCTTGGCGGTAACCAAGATGTTTTAGGGTTAAAAACCAAGGTATAAAGATAAAAAAATGCCAAGCCAATTTTTTGGACTTAGCGTATTTAGTAGAATAACTGACATTAATATTTCAGTCAAGAGGGAGATTCTTTCTTGCCGAGATTCTTTCTTGCACAATATTAAAGCGATAAAAAACCAGGATTAGCCTTGGTTTTTTTTGCGGCAATTATCACAAGTAAATATTTATTAATAAATTATTGAAAAGGAAAAAGATGAAAAAAATAACGAAAGGTGTTTTATTTTTGGCTTCAATTTTAGCTTTGTCATTTGTTGGCGGTAGTAAAGTTTTTTCCCAGACAAGAGCTGTTTACTGTCTAAAATTAGGATGGACTGGCGCAGTTGGTCAGTGTAATGCGAGTTGTTTGGTTTATTGTCCCTCAGGTTTTCAAATTTGTAACAGAAATTATAATGGAGCAGGAGCTTTCGGTTCCTGTGTTGTTCCTGACAGAGCTTGTGCCTGGCAATTATCCGATGGGACAAGAAGGGCAACCGGCGGTGCTTGTTGTTGTTCTGTTCCGACAGTAACTCCAACTCCTTATCTTTGTGGTAGGGGAAATTGTTCCGGATGTTGTATGAATAATATTTGTTATCCGGGAACGGCAACTAATAGTTGTGGGACTGGAGGAAACCTTTGTCAAGCTTGTCCTAGTGGAAGAGTATGCTCGAATCAGACGTGTGTAGTAGCAGTTACTCCAACACCTATTCCTTATCTTTGTGGTAGGGGAAATTGTTCCGGTTGTTGTGTAAATAACACCTGTTATTCAGGTACAGAAACTAACCGTTGCGGTATCGGAGGAAATCTTTGTCAAGCTTGTCCAAGTGGAAGAGTGTGCTTGAGGAATGCATGTGCAATTTCCGTAACACCAACCCCAACAGTTTCCCTGACATCTTGTCAGGGCCAATATTTTGGAAAATCCCAATGTGACGCGAAAGGATTGTCAACTTATGGAAGAGGGGGTACTTGTCAATTGAATCCAGCCTTAGGAACCATAAATCCAAATAATCCCAACGACCCAATAAACTATTGGAAATGGTCTTATTGCCGGTAAAAATAATTCGCAAACCTAACAATATAAGTTATATAGTATTTAACTTCAATCTTGATCAGTGGTTTCTATTTAGTGATTTGAGGAGTTCATTTCTTCGGATTTCAAATACTTGATATCGTTGTTTTTTGTAATATCTTGTGCTTAAATTAAAGAGAGATGAAATTTAAGCTCTTTTTCTTTTTGGTTTTTTTTCTTTGTTTTTTTGGAGCAAATACTTCTGTTGTTTTGGCTGTTTGTGATGCTACAAATTGTAGTACCGGGTGTTGCGTGGCTGGTGTTTGTTATTCAGGAACGGAAACTATCCGTTGTGGTGTTAATGCACAGTTATGCACCAATTGTACTATCACTGGAAGGGTGTGTGTGAGTCAGGCATGCGTGGTGCCTACGGCTACCCCAACTCCTGTTTGTCAGGTTTTAGCCCAAGCTCCTTGTTATACTGGTAGTTGTTCTTATAGTTGTGGAGCGTCGTGCCCGCCAGGCGAAACTTGTATTTATAATGGAAGTTGTTATAGATCCTGCCGTGCAACTTGTCCTTCTGGTTATTCTGAATGTAGTACTAATTGTACGGGTGTTCCGTCTTCTTGCATAGTTCCACAACTTGCATGCGTTTTTCAATATTGGAATGGAACAAACAACGGAGCATCAGACGGTACTTGTTGTTGTCCAAATCCTACAGCTACTCCCACTCCCACTCTTGCTTGTCCGGCTTTATGGGCGCTTAATTGTTCTTCATGGCCAATTGTCCAAGTTGGTTGGAATTTTGTTTCCAATCCAACACCAGATGGTTACCGGGTTTACCGAAGAGCCCCGCCGACAGCTTATGGAGCATCACTTGGCTGGGTCGGTTCCGGAACCCAAACATATAATGATTCTCCTCCCTTATGCTCAACACAATATTGTTACAAAGTCCAACCGTTTATTGGTGCCTCTGAAAGAACATGTGCCAGTGAACAGTGTGCAACTTGTGCTTGTTCTCCCACTCCCACCCCCACCAGAACTCCAACTCCCACTCGTACTCCCACTCCCACTGCCACCAGAACTCCAACACCAACGGCAACACGTACTCCCACTCCCACTGCTACTCGTACTCCTACTCCTACCGCTACAAGAACTCCCACTCCAACCGCCACTCGTACCCCCACTCCCACTGCAATAAATACACCAATTCCCACTGCCACCAATACTCCCATTCCCACCGTTACTCCCACTCCAACCATGGTTTGTCCCGCTTATACTGGTAATACTTGTGCTATACCGAATATCCAAACAACCTGGGGAGCAGTTACAGGAGCAAGTGCTTATTATGTTTTCCGTGATAATGTCTCACAGGGTTTTGTTGCCAATAGTCCTTATAATGATTCCGGAAGATCATGTGGAACAAATTACCAGTATGATGTAAATCCGGCTGACGGAACCGGACAAAGATCACCCAAATGCGAACAAAATTACAATGTTAATTGTGCATGTCCCACCAGTACACCCACCCCCACTGCTACTAATACTCCCATACCCACGGTCACTGTTACTCCCACACCAACTAATACTCCCGTTCCTACTGCCACCAATACTCCCATTCCCACCGCTACTCCCACTCCCACCATGGCCTGTCCATCATATACCGGTAATACTTGCGCCATACCGAATATCAGAACCGATTGGGGAGCGGTATCGGGAGCAAGCGCTTACTATGTTTACCGTGACAATGCCGCTTCAATCGGTTGGACTACCAATCTTTATTACACTGATCCCGGAAGAACATGCGGGGTAAGTTATGAATATGATGTTAATCCGGCTGACGGGACCGGTCAAAGATCACCACAATGCCAGCAAAACTACAATGTTAATTGTGCCTGTCCAACAAATACTCCAACACCTACTGCTACTCCAACCGCCACTCGTACCCCCACTCCCACTGCAATAAATACACCAACTCCCACCGCTACCAGAACTCCAACTCCAACCGCTACCAGAACCCCAACACCAACTGTTACTCCCACTCCCTGTGCCACTATTTGTCCGGCTCAACCCAGTTCACTTTCCAGTACCTGCAATGGAACTTCCTCTGTTGATTTAAATTGGATAGAAACTAACTGGGGGAATTCCTGTCCAATAGGGGGGAGCAACAGCTTTACATTATATTATGCCCAATATACTCCACCGCTTCCCGCTTACTGTAACCTCCTTCCAACGGGAGGAGCGGGTATAACACAATTAAATTTGGGGACTACCACTACTTTCAATATTAGCACCCCGGGTGACGGACAGTATTACTGCTGGCAGGTGAAAGCGGATAATTCATCCTGCTGGACACTTTCTTCAATTGCTAATTTTGTCTGCCAGGGTGATAGAGAAGAATGGTTCCAAACAACGGACGGCACTATCTATTCGGGAGGTAATTTGACTGATAAAATCCCTGATACCTGTAGTGGTTGTTCATCTCCAGTATGTTCCCCATATGTTTCTTTAAATGGTTCAGGAGGATATCCGGGAGTAGTCAGATACTCGGGAACTCCCAATTTGGGAACAGGCGGAGGGAAGTACTCATCAGAAGATCCGCCGCCGCCGTTTAACTGGAATGTCCTTAGTGCCTATAATTTAAGCCAAAAGATTGGTTATGATTATTTGTACAATAAAACCCCGGGAAAAACAGAGAGCTGCAGCGGAACTTTGGATGTTTGCAATATTCCCAACTCAAGCGGGTGGTATGTCGTAAACAATGCTACTTCGACCGTTCATATTAAGAATTTGTCTATCATCGGTGGAAACAAGCAAATTGTCGTTTTCGTTTCCGGAACAGGGGATACGTTTATAGATAATAACATTGATGTTAATAATGACAGTTTCTTTGCTTTTATTGCCAATGGTAATATCATCTTTGAAAATGCAGTTACCAATGCTGACGGTTTCTTTTTAACCGAAAGAGTAATTTCCACCCAAGCGGGAGCAAACTCCTTTGCCGGCAGGGGAAGCTTTATCGGATACGGAGGCATTGATTTAAACAGAGATATCGGCGGATCTCAAAGCCGATGCCAACCCTCGGAAACCTTTTCTTCTTATCCTGATATGTATTTTAATGCTCCCATGGAATTTCTTACTACCATTACCTGGTTTACGGAAAAAGAACCATAATCCGATACGGTATCAGATTGTGCCTGCGATCCGGTAATAATGAGCAAATTACAAAAAAGAACAAGTTAGATTCTAAGTCCGAGCTTAGCTCGGTCTGGAATGACAGTGTGTTTTTATATTGATTTCATATGTATTTGCCACTGGTATTTAATTGAATAAAAGCCCCGATTGTTTATCTTTTATTATTGCTGATATACACAATCTTCTTTTCCATTTTTTTGACGGAACAACGAACGATTTTTGTTCTTCAAAAATCCTAAGTAATTTATAAGTATAATTTTTATTCGAAAATTTGTTAATAGCAGTTTCGTATCCGTTTTTTGCTAATTGTTTGCATAGTATTGGATTGTCTATTAGGTTCTTTATTTGATTCGCAAGTTCTTTATATTTTCCTGGTTTATAAAGTAATCCGTTTTGGTTATGAGTAATTATTTCTGGTACTCCACCGCTATTTGTTGCTATTACTGGTTTATTAAGCAGCATTCCTTCCAAAATTGTTCGTCCAAAGGCCTCATTTTTTGAGCATACAATTATTGCATCTGACTTGGCAAAGAGAGGATATGGGTTTTCGATAAAACAGTGGATTTGAAAACGATTTGACTGTGAACTTTTACCTATAAGTGAAAGAATCCTTTGCATAAGAAGATCGTCGGAACAATTTCCAATTAAAAGTAATTCGACATCATACCCGTCTTGAATAAGATCAATAGTTGCCCTAATCACATCCAACTGGTTTTTCTTCCTTGAAATTGTTCCTGCAACAAGTAACTTAAATGAACGGTAATTATTAAATTTTACGTTTAGGGTGACAGAGAGTAATTCTTTCTTTATAGATATAGAATTATATATAACGATCGACTTATCGGGATTCACATACTTACTAAATTCATTCATTACTGCTTTGGAGTTAAATATTACTTTTGTTGAGAAATCATTAATAAACTTGGCGGTAAACGAGAAACCAAATTCAAATATAAACCCGTGATCTTTTTCTCCCAGTTCCCTGACATACCAAACATGCGGTATTCCTAACATATTAGCAGCCAATGCTCCTTCACAGACAACACTGGTGTTAGTTACTATCAAATCAGGAGAAATCCTTTGCAACTTACGTTTTAAGTTTAATGCGTTTTCCAAATGTTCGGGAAAATATTCCTTTAGGGATTTTCTCTTTTCGTGTCTTCTTACTGTCCACCAGTTAAATGGATGAATGAAATAACGGATATTAATTTTCTTTAAATATTCAGCGAGAGGACCACTTGAGGGGATGACAACGAACATTTTTGTTCCACCTTCTTTTTTTATTGATTCCAAGAGATACAACAGCGATCTTTCGCTACCCCCAAGATCGCCGGTATGAGAAATAAAACAAATGTTCATAAAGCTGAAATAAATTCTTTATTTAATTTTTTGTTTTCAAACATGTTAAACCACAATATAATCTCGAGTAAAGTATTTACTTTGTGAATAATAGGATTTGCCCCGGTGTCATTTAAAAATTTTTGTTTGTTTAAAAAAGTTGGGGAAGGCAATTTCTTAAGTAGGTTAAAAAGAAAATTAGAATCTGATGGCGAAATTGTTAAATAATCACTGATTAATTCTCGAGGATTTTGATCGAACTGCAGTATTTTTTGATCGTAATTTTTAAGTTTTTCTAAATTTTCATCGCTGGTTGATCTGATATTTTCTATCTCCGGAAATGCCTTATTAATTATTTGTCTGTAAATAAATTTGAATTTATATTCGTGTGGAATACTTAATCCAAACCTTACAATATTATCGTTGAAGAAAGGTTGAAACACATTTTTTACAGAACTTCCAATTATGTTATTTGGCAATAAATTAAGACTGTTTTTTACTCTGTTTTTCATTAAAAAAACAACCATACGGTTTTCTGTTGGTCTGATTTTGTTTAGCTCATCAATTGTCCAGTCTTCAGAATATTTTATTTGGTTCCAGATATTTTCATCAATATAACTTTTAAGCCAGTCAAATTCAAAACCAAATTGCTTTTTGAATAATTTAGCCAGAAATATCGCGTTATCTTTCTTTTCTATATGTATAGGTCGTACTCGGGTGGAACGCATTATAATATCTCCCGGAATTCCGTCTATGTAAACATCATAATTTTTTGCAATGTCGAGTAAAGGCATTATCCAAAGGTGTTCTTGGACTAGACAGTCAGTCAAGTATGCTTTCTTTATAAAAAAATCTCTATAAATATTTTTAGGCCGGTTAATATATATATTTTTTAGACTTAGAGCGTTTACAATTTCCAAAACAATTTCTTTTTCAGAGCCACACGGATGTAATGTTGTCGCTGTATCAAAATTTTTAAGAGGAGAATATTTTTTAAGGCCGCAAACAATACTTCTGGAATCAAACTCTCCAGAAAGTGCAACAATAGATTTAAAATTTCCAGTAACACGGCCTAGTTCGCCAAAAACATCACGGAATATTTCAACTCCCTCGCTTATCTTCTCTTCAAAACTCTTATCATAATCAATGTGTATTTGTGAAAAATCCCAATATTCTTTTTTAGAAACGACTACTTTTTCACCATATTTAATTTTTAAAATGGTACCATTAGAAATTAAACGGATCCCGTGATAAAAAGTATTGTCACCTAAAGTAGATCTAAAGGTTAGATATTGACCCCACGCTTCCCAATTTATTGTCGGTCGATTGTTTAATAACGAAAGTATATATTTAACTTCAGAGCCGAATATAAATTTTTCTTTATCAGTATAAACAAAAAGTGGTTTGGATCCGTATTTATCTGTTACAAGAAAAATTGATTTTTGTGTTTTATCTAACAATAAGAAGTTAAATGATCCGTTCAAATTTTTGACGAAGGACAGGTTTTCCTGTTTTTTGTAGCGGTTCAAGATAATTTTAGCAGCAGTTTCTTTATCTGACTCGTAGAAAAGGTTGCCTTGAAAAATTACTAGAGTAGATTTCTCCTCGGCGATGTTATTGTCAGATTTCGAAATATCCTGGTTTCCTATAAAATAACTGGAATTATTCCAAACTCTCTCCCATGCGTAATGTTTTTGAGGAAATATGTTAGGTTTCAGGACTTCTTGATTTAAATTAATCTTGATAATTCCAAACAATCTGTTCATTTAGTAGTATAATTATTATAGCATTTTTTGAGGTATTTCGGTTTTCGACGGCATGGAATCTTTAAGAAAAAATAATTTATGCGATCATATTCCTTTATTATTCCCTCGTATAATCCCGGTAGTAACCTATTAAAATGTTTGGAAAGCATCAACGGTTTAGATTGTGACAATGATAAATATGAAATTATTGTAGTAGATGACGGATCCACCGATGACTCTTTGAGAAAATTAGAAGAACTTAAAATTTCTAACTTAAGAATTTTTAGAAATTCCCACCAAGGAGTTGCAAAAGCACGTAATTTTGGTATAGAAAAAGCTGAAAAGAGCATTTTGGTTTTCTTAGATCAAGATGTAATTGTTAAAAAAAATTTGCTTCAAATTTATGATCAAGCTTTCCGGCTTACTAATCCTGGTGCTGTTCAAGGGAATATTTGGGAACAGATTATTGATAATAAAGTAACGAAAATTCACTCTAAATGGAGACAGATAGTTTTTCTAAACAAAGCTGGTGACGATGACGGATTTATTAAAACTATTGTTACGAGGAACGCAGCAATTAATAAAAAGATTTTAGATGAAATTAAACTAAGATATGGCTATATTTTTGACGAGTCAATAAGTGGTGCTGGCGGTGAAGATAGAGAATTGGGGTATAGAATGCATGATCTTGGAGTTAAGATTTGTCTTGAACCAAAAGCAGTTGTATATCACAAAGATCCTGATAGGCTAGTTTCTATTCTTATTCAAAAATATAAACACGCTCAGGGTGATGTTAAATATGGTATTGGAGAGAAACTTTTCGACTTAAATAATTTTAAAAGAGCTGTTATAATCCCTATTAAGGAAGGCGTCCCTGTTTATTTCGCCTTTTTGGTTTGGCTATTTCATATTACGGGAGCAGAATCTCAAAGAATGAAACAAAACTTGAATTCTACCAATGAAAAGATGTACTGTTTTCTGAAACGATTAGAGGATTTAATAGGATCCTTTTTTGGGTTAGTTATAGGGTTTCCTGTATTATTATTTATTTCAATATTGATAAAACTTGATTCAGAAGGACCAGTTTTTTTTAAGCAGAAAAGAGTAGGTGCCGGAGGGGGAGAATTTAAAATGTTTAAGTTTAGAACAATGGTTGTTGATGCAGAAAAAATTCTTCAAAGTAACCCGATCCTAATGGAGACATATAAGAAAAGCAGCTATAAAATTAAAAACGACCCAAGAGTAACAAGAGTTGGAAAACTTTTGCGTAAATTCAGTTTAGATGAATTACCCCAATTGGTAAATATTTTGAAAGGGGAGATGTCTATTGTTGGACCCAGGGCTTACAAAAAGGATGAAATTGAAAATCAGCTGAACATTCTCCCAAAACTTAAAAAGTATGCTGACTTGGTAATGAATGTCAAACCGGGGCTAACCGGAGTATGGCAAATTAGTGGAAGATCAGAAATTGGATTTGAAAAAAGAATAATATTGGATTACGACTACGCAAAAACGAGGTCGATATTGATTGATATAGTAATTATTTTCAAGACTCTTCCGGCGGTATTAAAATCAAAAGGAGCTTGGTAGAGAAACAAAGATTTACTTTCGTAAATCATTTTTTTCATAATGGCAAAGTAGTTCGTTTCCTCTTTCTTGGTTCGAGACAGGAGAATAACCGTATTTCCTAAGAACGTCGACAACTTCTTGAATACTGCTTCCAAAATCCGGTAAAAAGTCAGGATGGATTTCTATAAAAATGTGGTCTGGTTTTGGATCTTGGGTTAGCAATCTCTCTGCACCCCTTAGAACATTATTCTCAGCCCCTTCAACATCAAGTTTTATTACTGAAGGGCAAGGAATTTTTAAAGTTGAAATAAGCGTATCAGTTCTATACATTAGCACACTGTGTTTTGATTCTAATTTTTGGGATTTTCTAAGACTGGCTGCTCGTCCACCGACTTTATTGAAGAAAATTGTTACATGATTATCTTTTCCACCCAAGGCGAACGGTATTATTCGTATTTTGTCTTTTATATCAGCATTTAAATCAATATTTTCTTCAAGCGACTTAACAGATTCGGGATCGGGATCAATGGCAATAACATTTGCTCCTCGTTTTGCCGCAAGTATAGAATATAATCCTTGTGCGGCTCCAATATCCCAAAAACAAGGATTTTTCATTGAAGAAATTGTCTTAATAAGAATCTTTCCAAATTCTTTTTCAAAATCTTTACCAACGATTCTTTTCCAATCACCCCATTTTCTTATCCAAAATCTAGCTTTTGTTCCGTAAATATTTTTTGTAAAAGGTTTTTCCAGGGGTAATTTTGGCACTTCTTGGTTTATTATTTTTTTTATTATATATTTTATTTATATATTACAAAGTTAATCTTTACGGTATTATTATCTCATTATAATCTATATCTCCAGATGTTTTGAGTTTTTTTATTAAATAAAAGAAGTTGATATTTAAATAAAAAACTAGAAAAGTAGTTTAAATAGGGAGTATAAATCTCCGTTGGATTTAATTTATTTATTCTAATATTTATTAAATGCTCCCATGGAATTTCTTACTACCATTACCTGGTTTACGGAAAAAGAACCATAAAAATAATTGTATAGATTCCAGCTTTTGCTGGAATGACAAAGGATTTAACGCGAAACTCGTGGAAAAGATTTATTAAACACTCTCAGATCATTATCTTAACAAGACTAATATTTCATGATAAACTCATTTCAGATAAGTACATATATGTATACTTTTCTGAAACCACTATCTGTTCGAGAGGAACTCTTAAAAAGGCAGATTCGTATTTTTACCCCTAAAAAAAGCTTTAGGTATATTGAAAACCACTGATATAAACTTTGAGAAAGAGCTGAAACAATTTTTACCAAAATCCCAATGGGCGATAATAAAAAACTTTAAATCAGTTCTTCAACAAGAACTTCAAAGATTTGTTTATACCACTCCGCCGAGCTCGGCTACGCAGTGCCCTTCCGTAGTCCGGCTGAGCCGGACGAAGGAGGGTTAGGTATTATCAATTTGTAAATTAGAGTATAAGGAGTATAAAAAGAAAAAGCTTAAACCAGTAGTTCTTCAATAGCTTTAAGAGCTTCGTCAAATTGGCAGGGAAAAATTATTTGTAGGCATGAAGCTGTACCAGAAGAAAATTATTATCATTATCAATAATTATTCCCAAAACGCTTTTCCGGTAGGGGAAATTATCTTTATCTTTTAAAACATCTTCCATGATTCATACATTTTATACTTTTTTCTAAATTAGTGCTTACCTGTATACCTCGGAGGTTTGATTGAACAAAAAGAGTTACTTTTCTTCGATTGAGGCAATATATTTTGCCATTTTTTCGTAATATCTTGCCCAGATGGGAATTCTTTCTTCATACGGATACTCGGCAAAAGTTCTTGTTTCACCTTTAAATTTCAGGAATTTATCCCAAGGTTGAATAAATACTTGATCTCCTTTTAGACTTTCACTAACTTCAATATCATACTTTTCAACAAAAGTAATTGGTTCTTTGCCTGGTTCCCCAAAAGAAATTGCACATTCAAAATATCCGCTTCTGTCTTTAAAAGGCTTTAAGATTTCCAGTAATTTTTCCGGGGGGACTGTTTTTTCCAGATATGAAGTGAAAGGTCCGGGAAAACCTAAAGCGTTGATATATAGCGAGGCGTCTTCTCTGACAATGGGAATTTTAAGTTCGTTTGCAGCTTGAACAACCGTGAATTCTGCAATTTCTTTACTGGTGGCGGCTTGAATTTCAGGATATTCCTTATCAATGAATTCATATTCTATCCCGTATTTAAGGAATACAAAATCAACAATTTTTATCTTGCCTTTGTTTCTGGTGATTACTCCTACTTTCATAGTATGAATAATATCACCTTTAGTAAAAATGTGTTTAAATCATATCAATTATAGTCTAAAGTTAATGTTATAATTCGATCAATGAACACTTTAATTCTTCCGGGTTATTCTTCAAAAAATAAAGATTGGGCGGAGGAGATAAAAAGGAGACTCGCTCCAAAAATCGTTTCAAGAATTATCTATTGGTCTCACTGGGAAACAGGGCAATTCGAGGAGGGATGGATAGAAAAAGAAGTAGAGAAAATTTTGGATAGTGAGAAATCTCAAATAAATGTAATTGCCAAATCTATCGGAACTATTGTGGCAATGAAAATTTTAAAATTAAAGCCGCAATTAATTAACAAAATCATTTTATGCGGCATCCCAATTTATGATTTTAAACCGGGCGACGGGAAATTTTATCAAGTGATGGAATCAATTAGCGCAGATAATATTCTTTGCCTCCAAAACGAAAATGACAACCACGGTTCATTTATTGACGTAGAAAAATTTATTCACGCAATAAATCAAAAGGTTAAAATAGTTTCCAAACCCCGTTCGGATCATGATTATCCTTACTCGGACGACTTTATAAAATTTTTATATGAAGAAAAAAAGTCAGAGAAGTATTTTAAGTCAATTATCTCAAGATAAAGATTTCTTTAACTCTTCAAGTTCATTCTCGACATCTTCACAAGTTCTATAATCCAATGCAACCCTTATAAATTGCAAGATACAAAAAGACAAATATTGTGAATTTAAAGCCGATTTGAGAGGATTTTTGCGAGTTTTGGCAGGTCTAAACCTGTTAGATCAAGGAAGGTCTAGTTGACTAGTTAAAGTCCACAGTTGACAAATTGATAATATGGGTGTATAGTTGTTGTTAACTTAACAAACTTGTTAACTTACTATGGACAAGATTACAGCGGAATCATTATCTAAGAAAATCCAGATAAGCAAGGATTATGTGGTTCGCGAAGAGTACGAAATATTGCTTTTGAAAGAGATATTCGAAAGCGAATTTGGATCAAGCCTTATGTTTAAAGGCGGTACAGCCTTAAGGCTTGCCTATAACTCTCCGCGTTTTTCGGAAGATTTGGATTTTAACCTGATTAATGAAATAGATAAGGAAAGGTTTATCGAGTTTATCAAGGGAGTAGGAAAGAAATACCCCGGAATTGTAGAAGTTGAAGCGAATGAAAAATACTATACGGTTTTTGCCCTTATAAAAATAAAAATAGAGTATTTAGACAGGGCTTTTTCTATTAAAATCGAGATTTCAAAAAGAACGGGGGAGCGGGTAAAAGATAAAGACTACAGTGATAAAGTGATAAAAAGCGAGGTTGCTCCATTAACTGTTCTTGCAAGAGTGGCAAGTCTAGAGCTAATTCTAAAAGAGAAAGAAGAAGCGATGAAAAATAGAAAGGCTGCCCGGGACGTGTTTGATTATTGGTTTATAAATCAGCTATTCAAAAAAGAAGTCAAAGTGGACTTTTCCGGTTATGACAAAGTTCAGGTTTTAAGCGAATTACATAAATTACTGGCAAGGCCATATTGGAGGTTAATTGACACATGGTTAGAATAAGACCCAAAGATCCAGATTTAATAAAAAAACTAATGGACTTAAATAAGCCCTATTTTACTGTGGCTGATTTTGAAAAGATACTCGGTCTTAAAAAAAAGACGCTTTATGTAACTCTTAACAGGTTAACCAAATCAGGTATTTTAACAAGGTTAAAAAAGAATGTCTACATGGTTTTTACCGGAGGGTACGATGAGGAAAAAATAGCAAACGAGATTTATTATCCTTCTTACCTTTCGTTCGAAAAAGCATTGTCAAACTACGGAATATTATCTCAGATACCCTTTACTCTTACTTTTGCCACACTTAGACCTTCTAAAAAATTAACAATTGCCAATACCGAGGTAGAATATAGTCACCTTAAAAAAAGCCTCTTTTTTGGCTATGAGGTAAAAAATGAAAAATATATCGCTCTTCCCGAAAAGGCGCTTCTTGACGAGCTGTATTTGGTAAGCAGGGGACTAAGGAATGTAAACATAGAGGAATTAGATTTAAGAGAAATAAATAAAGAAAAACTTGAAGAGTTTGCTAAAAAATTTCCTTCATATATGGAAGAACTTTTAAATAAGGTCAAAAAATATATTGGTACAACACCGGTAACCAACGAAACAAAAGAGAGGATTGTCTGGAAAAAAAATTATACTGGTGGACGCACTTCTTTGGAAGATTGAAGAAATATTTTGAAGAAAATATAATTGTCAAATAAGGAAAAGACCGATTTTAAGGGATTTTTTGTGAGTTTTGGCAGGTCTAAACCTGTTAGACCAAGGAAGGTCTAGAATACCAAATAAGAAAATGATCGGTTTGAGGGGATTTTTCTGATTCTGGACGTTGCCAGAATGACGAAGTCCGGAGGTGTCTACTTGTATCACCCGTGGGGTGTGATTATTGGCTCCCTATTCACGTTTCGTGAATTGAGTGAACGCAGGTGTAACTCCTGCTTCCGGCATAAGTTATGCTTTACCGATTAATTGAATTCTCCCCACTACAGATTGTAGTGGGGATTCTTTATGGCTTCACCACTTGCGGAATAGGTTCTTTAAATACATTTTTATAGATATAGTCTTAAGTTATTTAATGGTTTCTTCTTAATTATTATCTTTATTTAAAGTGATTGAGTTTTATTCTCTTTATCATCCAAGAGTGGAACAGAGGAATTATTTATATAAAATTCGCTTTTTAAGATTAATACATAATTGATATGTATATAATTAGACTTTAAAAGGGATATTTAGGCACAAAAAGAAATTTTTTAATAATACTTGACAGATCTTATAGTGCATGATAAAATGCACTCATTAAATAAAAACACCTTGGCTGTAACCAAGATGTTTTAGGGTTAAAAACCAAGGTATAAAGATAAAGAAAAATGCCAAGCCGATTTTTTGGACTTAGCGTATTTAGTAGAATAACTGACATTAATATTTCAGTCAAGAGGGAATTTCCTTCTTGCCGATATTAAAGCGATAAAAAGCCAAGGGAAACCTTGGTTTTTTTGTGGAAATAATTGGTTCTTTGATAAGCAGACAACTTAAGTTTAGGTTACTTAATTTTTTAAAGTTGGTGTGCCAACCTAAATGAGCGGAAGCCCGGGAAAATAAGCTTCTTCTTATCTAGGTTGGCAACCAACATTCTTATGATAAGCCTAGGAGGCAAGCAAATGCGTACGACCGTTCGAGCCTTAGGTGCAGCGGTGTTAATCGTTGCTCTTGCCATATCGGCGAGAGTTCCTCAAACAAATGCGGATGATTTTCCCAACTATCGGATTTTGCTTAACACGGAAGGCCCCGGGGTTCCTTGGTTTGCCGAGGCAATCGCAGGAAAGAACACGGGCCTGACGGCCTGGAGATCCGGAGCAGTTGGGGGAATGGGGGGAATCGGTGGATCGCGTTGGAGTTTCGGTGACGGAATGTATGCCGACGCCACTTCAGAAGTGGTGTGGCACACGTACGCCCGATCCGGAACATACCGTGTTTCGGTTGACGTCTTTCTTTCAATGGGTGGATTTGCCTGGCATTGGGAACAGAGTATCGAGGTTTACTCCCTATTGCAACAGCCCGCCTTGAACGTCAGTACTGCCAGCGGCCGGACGGTCACGTTT
>Ga0265296_1003333_pt1 | contig 15057 bp, 12 predicted proteins | sample MunlanPumphouse1_FD_189073 | JGI IMG/M metagenome (GOLD analysis project Ga0265296, IMG submission 189073) | Groundwater microbial communities from a municipal landfill in Southern Ontario, Canada - Pumphouse #1 | ecosystem: Environmental > Aquatic > Deep subsurface > Groundwater | place... | reverse complement strand
ACATCATGAACGCGCACGTCAACGATCAATGGCTCAAGGAGGTTGAGCACCGGGACAACATCTTCCTCGACATCGATTACCGCATCTACAGGGGGTAAGGCTTTCTCGATGGAGAATTCCGCACGACCCAAACACATCATCATACACGGGCATTTCTACCAGCCACCGCGCGAGAACCCCTGGACCGAGACGATCGAGCGCCAGGAGAGCGCTGCGCCCTACCATGACTGGAACGCCCGCATCGCGAACGAATGCTACCTGCCGAACGCCCTCTCGCGGCGTCTCGACGACTACGGCAGGATCACGAAACTCGTCAACAACTACGAATGGATCAGCTTCAACTTCGGGCCGACCCTGATCTCCTGGATCGAGGACAACGTCCCCGAGGTGTACGCGCGGATTCTCGAGGCCGACCGGGCGAGCTCGAAACGCCTGAACGGGCATGGGAACGCGATCGCGCAGTGCTACAACCACGCGATCATGCCGCTCGCCTCGCGCCGCGACCAGGAGACGCAGATTCGCTGGGGCATCCATGACTTCGAACGGCGCTTCGGTCGAGCGAGCGAAGGGATCTGGCTTCCCGAGACGGCGGTCAACGCCGCCGTGCTCGAGATGCTCGTCGAATTCGGATTCCGTTTCATCATCCTCTCGCCGCACCAGGCGCTCCGCGTGCGCCCACTCGAAGACGCGTCGCAGTGGAAGGACGTCTCCAAGGGGACTATTTCCGCGGGATTCCCCTATCGCTGCTTCGTTCCGGGAGCCACGGGAAAGCGCGATTCGAAACGCTTCATCGATGTTTTTTTCTACGACGCCCCTCTTTCGACGGACGTCAGCTTCAACCACCTGCTCCGGAACGGAGACGGCCTCGCAGACGCGATCGCGCTCGCGTACCCGCGCTCGGGGAGCGACCTCGTCGTCGTCGCGACGGACGGAGAGATCTACGGCCATCACGAGCCCTTCGCCGACATGGCGCTCTCCTATCTCATCGAATCGGTCGCGCCGCGCCGCGATCTCGCGATGACGAATTTCGGCGCATACCTCGCCGCGCACGAGCCCCGGTTCGAGGTCGAGCTCAAGCCGGGCCCGAACGGCGAGGGCACGGCGTGGTCGTGCGTCCACGGCGTCGGCCGCTGGAAGGAGGACTGCGGCGACAGCGCGGGCGGCCGGCCGTCATGGAACCAGAAGTGGCGCGCGCCGCTGCGCGCGGGACTCAACACCCTCAGGGAAACGCTCGCCGCGCAGTACGAACGCGAGGCGTCGAAGCTCCTCGCCGATCCATGGAAGGCGCGGGACGAATACATCGGCGTCATCGAGAACCGCAGCCGCGACGCGGCGGCGGCCTTCGTCGCCGCTCATGCAGCGGCGCCGCTCTCGGGCGCCGAGAGCGCGCGGTCCCTCTCGCTCCTCGAGTCGCAGCGGAACGCCCAGCTCATGTTCACCTCGTGCGGGTGGTTCTTCAGCGACATCTCGGGGATCGAGACCGTGCAGATCATGCGGTACGCCGCGCGCGCCATCGAGCTCGCCGGAACGGAGCATTGGCTCTCGCTCGAGAAGAAGCTTCTCGGCGACCTCAAGGGCGCGGTGAGCAACGTCGCCGGGAAAGGCACCGGCGCGAGTATCTACAAGAGCGACGTGAAGGCGTCGATCCTCGGACGCCCGTGCTTCGTCGCGCTCTACGCGATTTCCTCGCACCTCTCCGGCGGAGAAGAGATCGCGGAGATCTACGGCAATCCGGTGCGGCCGCTCGACGAGTTCGTGCGGCACATCGTCGCTCCCGGCGTGGATGATCACGTGAGGATCGGCTCCCTCGAGATCGTCTCGCGTTACACGCTCGAGACCGCAGTGTACGAGTACCTCCTCTACGTCGAGGACGAGGCGACTTTCGTCTGCTATGTCCGGGAACGCCGGAGTGAAGCGGATTACCGCGCGATGGCTTCGCGCCTCGCGAAGCTTGCCGAGGCGGGGCTCGTCCCCGAGATACGCCCGGCGGCCTCCGAGTACTTCGGCTCGCGGCGGTTCACGATCCGCGACTTTCTCCCCGAGGACCGCGAGAAGATTCTCCGGCGCTTCACCGCGAAGCGGCTCGAGGTCATCGAGGCACGCTTCGGCGAGATTTACACCGAGAGCAAGCACCTCCTGATCCTCCTCAAGGAGGCGAACATCCCCGTGCCGCAGAACCTGCTGCTGCCCGTCCAGACCCATCTTACGAAGAAACTTGTGCACGAGGTCGAGCAATGGGAGCGCTCGCTCACTCCAGCCGGGCTCGAGGGCATCAGGAGCATCGTCACCGAGGCGGCCGTTTTCGGCGTGCCGATAGACAAGTCTCCGGCGGCCGCGTCCTTCAGCGACCTGCTCCTCGAGAAGATCAAGGCCCTCGCGAACAAGCTCGACCCGGAGGCCGCCTCCGCTCTCGAACAATTCGTGAACCTCGCGGACGAAATGGGCATCCAGACGAATTTCCGCGACATCCAGAACCGCGTATACGCCATCCTCGAGACGAAGATTTCGCCGCTCCTCGACGATCTCGCCCGCCGGCCCGCCGGCCGCGAGGAAACGAAGCGCGCGATCTCGGCGTTCCTGCGTCTCGCGCGCAGGTTCAACTTCAACACCGACGCCTGGAACGCCAGGCTCGAGAACCTATGACCCGTAGCGATTCGCAGAAACGCGTCGCCCGGCTCCGGGACGAGATCGCTCGTCACGATTACCTCTACTACGCCCTCGACAAACCGGAAATCTCCGACACCGAATACGACCGGCTCCGCGCGGAGCTCGAGGCGCTCGAGGGGGAATTCCCCGATCTCGTCACGAGCGACTCTCCGACGCAGCGCGTCGGTGCCCCGCCGCGCGAAGATCTCCCGAGCGTCCGGCACGTGAAGCCGATGCTCAGTCTCGAGTCGATGATGAACGTCGACGCCGCCCGCGAGTTCGACAAACGCATGAAGAAGGGGCTCGGCTCGGACGACGTGACGTACGCCGTCGAGCCCAAATTCGACGGACTCTCGGTCGAGCTCCTCTACGAGGACGGCGTCCTCGCGCGCGGCGCGACGCGAGGAGACGGAACCGTCGGCGAGGACGTCACTCCCAACATCAGGACCATCCGCGCGGTTCCGCTGAGGCTCCGCGCCGCGAAGCCCCCCCGTCTGGTCGCGATCCGGGGAGAGGCGATCATGCCGCTCGGGGCGTTCCGCGATCTCAATCGATGGATGACGGAACGGGAGCTCCCCGCGTTCGCCAATCCGCGAAACGCCGCGGCCGGCTCCATCCGGCAGCTCGACTCGCGCATAACGTCCGCGCGTCCCCTCTCGTTCTTCGCGTACGAGATCATAAAGCTCGATGGCGCCGAGCCTCCCGACACGCACACGCAGGAGCTCGAGCTTCTTTCGAAGTGGGGGCTCCGCGTCGACCCGCACCGGAATATCTGCCGCACGATCGAAGAGGCGATCGCGTTCCACGGCGATCTCGCCGCGAAGCGCGACGATCTCTCCTTCGAGATCGACGGCGTCGTGATCCAGATCGATTCAAAGGCCGACCGCGAGATTCTGGGGCTCCGCTCACGTTCGCCGCGCTGGGCCATCGCGCTCAAGTTCGAGCCTCGCAAGGAAGTGACGATCGTCGAGGATATCGTCGTTCAGGTCGGCCGCACGGGCAAGCTCACACCGGTCGCCCTGCTGCGCCCGGTCGACGTGAGCGGTGTCACGGTGAGCCGCGCCACGCTGCACAACGCCGGCGAGGTCGCGAAGAAAGACATCCGCGTGGGGGACACGGTGCGCATCAAGCGTGCGGGGGACGTGATTCCCGCCGTCGTCGAGCGCATCCCGCAGAAGGACGAACGCCGCAAGCGCCCCTTCGCGATGCCCGGCGCCTGTCCCGTATGCGGTTCTGAGGTCGTCGAAGAGGGAGCGTACCATTTCTGCACGGGAGGCCTGAGCTGCCCGGCGCAACTCAAGCGCGGAATCGCGCACTTCGCTTCGAAGGGGGCGCTCGATATCGAGGGGCTTGGGGCAAAGACGGTCGCGGCGCTGGTCGACCGCGGCCTCGTCGCGAGCGTCGCCGACATCTACCGGCTCGAAGCCGCGGCGCTCCTCGCGCTCGACGGCTTCGCGGAGAAATCGGCCGCCAATCTGCTCGCGGCGATCGAGTCCTCGAAGAAGATCGCGCTCGACAGATTCCTCTACGCTCTCGGCATCCGCGAGGTCGGCGAGCATGTCGCGGCGGTTCTCGCGGCGCGATACGAAACGCTCGACGCGGTCATGGAGGCGACCGGGGAGGATCTCATGACGGTCCACGAGGTCGGCCCCGAGGTGGCGAAGAGCGTGTCGAGCTTCTTCGCCGACAAGAAGAACAGGGCCCTCGTTTCCGGGCTCCGGCGGCTCGGCCTCGAGGTCGCAGGGGCGGCCCGCGCGGATGGCTCGCGGCCGCTCGCGGGACGGACCTTCGTATTCACGGGGACGCTCGAGGAATTCTCGCGGGAGGAAGCGGAGCGTCTCGTCCAGTCGCTCGGCGGCCGCGCGAGCTCGACCGTGAGCAAGAAAACAAGCTGCGTCGTGGCGGGCGCCGAATCGGGCACGAAGCTCGCAAAGGCGGAGAAGCTCGGCGTCAAGGTGATCTCCGAGAAGGAATTCAAGAAGCTCGCCGGCGCCTGAGCGCCGACGCGCGATTCGCGCGCGGTCGCGTACATGCGAACATGGCAATAAAAAGGGCCCTCCCATGCGGGAGGGCCCTTGCTTCGCTCGCGACCGACCCTTTCGGGCCTGGCGCCGCTCATGCGGCCGACCCCCTCGGGCCCGCCGCCGGAATCCAGAGCGCCTACACGACGCCCTGATCGATCATCGAATCGGCGACCTTGATGAAGCCGGCGATGTTGGCGCCGTTCACGTAGTTGATGAACGTGCCTTCCGTGCCGTACTCCACGCACTGCTCATGAATGGCCTTCATGATGCCGTGCAGTCTCTCGTCGACCTCTTCGCGGCTCCAGCTGAGGCGGAGGCTGTTCTGCGACATCTCGAGACCGCTCGTAGAAACGCCCCCGGCGTTCGCGGCTTTGCCGGGGCCGTAGAGGATCTTGGCTTCGAGGTAGACCTCGATCGCTTCCGGCTTGCTCGGCATGTTCGCGCCCTCGGAGACGCAGAAGCAGCCGTTCTTCAGAAGCGTCTTCGCGTCGTTCGCGTCGACCTCGTTCTGGGTCGCGCAGGGGAGCGCCACGTCGCACTTGATGTCCCAGGGGCGCTTGCCCTCGAAGTACTGGGCCTTCGGGAACTTCTTCGTGTATTCGCTGATGCGCCCGCGCTTGACGTTCTTGAGATCCATGACGTACGCGAGCTTCTCCGCGTCGATGCCGGCCGGATCGTAGACCGAGCCGTTCGAGTCGGAGAGGGTGACAACCTTCGCGCCGAGATGGTTGCACTTCTCGGAGGCGTACTGGGCGACGTTGCCCGAGCCGGAAACCGTCACGGTCTTGCCCTTGAGCGAGTCGCCGCGGGTCTTGAGCATTTCCTCTGCGAAGTAGACCGTTCCGTAGCCCGTGGCCTCGGGACGAATAAGGCTTCCGCCCCACTTGCGCCCTTTGCCCGTGAGCACGCCCGTGAACTCGTTCCGCAGCTTCTTGTACATCCCGAAGAGGTAGCCGATCTCGCGGCCGCCCACGCCGATGTCGCCGGCCGGAACGTCCGTGTCGGCGCCAATGTGGCGGAAGAGCTCGCTCATGAACGACTGGCAGAACGCCATGACTTCATTGTCGCTCTTTCCCTTCGGATCGAAATCGCTCCCGCCCTTGCCGCCGCCCATGGGGAGCGTCGTGAGCGCGTTCTTGAACACCTGCTCGAAGGCGAGGAACTTGAGAATGCTCAGGTTTACGGACGGATGGAAGCGCAGGCCGCCCTTGTAGGGGCCGATGGCGCTGTTCATCTGGATGCGGAAGCCGCGGTTGACCTGAATCTCGCCCTTGTCGTCCACCCAGGGCACACGGAACATGAACATGCGCTCGGGCTCGACGATCCTTTCGAGGATCTGGTGCTTCTGATATTTGGGATTCTTGTTGATGAAGGGCATGAGAGAGCTGACGACTTCGAATACAGCCTGATGGAATTCGGGCTGATTCGGATCGCGCACCTTTACTTTTTCCATAAAGGCGCTGACGGGATCTGCTGCCATACTCGCCTCCTTACCAGGGAAACCCTGAAGATGAAAAACGCCCTTTCGGGCACTCCTGAAAGTAAATGAAGAACGGCGGAACTTGGCCGGTTTTAGGCTAAAAACAATATAGTTTCATGGCCGGAGGTGTCAAGCCGATTTTGCAGATGCCGGATTTTTTTCCTTAAAATTCATTTGAAACCGGCGAATTTTGGGCTATATTATCGACTAATATTGAGGTTTTCCTATCGTTGCCGGATATCTGGAACTCCTAAACCAGTAGAGGTGGCTCGATGATTATCGGCATTCCAAAAGAGATCAAAAAAGCTGAATACCGGGTCAGCCTTCTCCCGGTGGGAGCCGAGACCTTGAGAAAGCACGGGCACAAGGTTCTCGTCGAGAAAGGCGCGGGTATCGGGAGCGGTTTCCCCGACTCCGACTACCGCGCGGCGGGCGCCACCATCATCCCCTCGGCCAAGGCGATCTTCCGCAAGTCCGATATGATCATCAAGGTCAAGGAGCCCCAGCCGGTCGAGATCAAGATGATCCGCAAGGACCAGATCGTGTTCACCTATTTCCATTTCGCCTCCAGCAAGCCTCTCACGAACGGCATGCTCAAGTCCGGTGCCGTCGCAATCGCCTACGAGACGATGGACAAGAACGGCTCGCTCCCGCTCCTCGTCCCCATGAGCGAAGTCGCCGGGCGCATGGCGATTCAGGAAGGGGCCAAGTACCTCGAGCGTCCGATGGGCGGCATGGGCGTTCTCCTCGGCGGCGTGCCGGGCGTCGAGCCCGCGCAGGTGGTCATTCTCGGCGGCGGTGTAGTCGGCACGCACGCCGCGAAGATGGCGGCCGGCCTCGGAGCCAAGGTCACGATCCTCGACATCAGCCTCGACAGGCTCCGCTACCTGAGCGACGTCCTTCCGGCGAACGTCACCGTTCTCATGTCGAATACGGCGAACATCCGCAAGATGATCGCCGAGGCCGATCTCCTCGTCGGCGCGGTCCTCATCCCCGGCGCCAAGGCGCCGCGCCTCGTCACAAGGCCGATGCTCAAGCTCATGAAGAAGGGCTCCGTCATCGTCGACGTCGCGGTCGACCAGGGCGGCTGCATCGAGACGATCCACGCGACCTACCACACCGATCCGATCTACTTCGTCGACGGCATCGTGCATTACGGCGTCGCGAACATGCCGGGCGCCGTGTGCAGGACCTCCACGATGGCGCTCACGAACGCAACGCTCCCCTACGCGATCGAGATCGCGGACAAGGGGTACGTGAAGGCCGCGCGCGCGAACAGGACGATCTGGACCGGCATCAATATAATGAAGGGCGTCGTCACCGACGAAGCGGTCGCGAAGGCGTTCAAGCTGAAATACACACCGCTCGAGAGCGTGCTGCCGAAGAGGTAAGCTTCGGATAATTGGAGAATGTAAGAGCCCCCTGCCGAATAATCGGCCGGGGGCTTTTTTATTGAAGGCGCTTTCGCGGCCGCGCTAGTTGCCCTCCCGCGCCTTCCGCAATCTCTTCCAGAAGGGCTTCGTGAGAAAACTCCGCTCGTCGAGCGACGCGAGCCTCTCGTACATCGGCTTCGTCACGGTGAAGGCGAGCACGTCCGGCGGGAGGTACTGGCGCATGGCGATGTCCGTGCCGCCGATGACCGCCTGGGGTACGCCGAGGTCCTTGAAGACGCCGACGAGCTGCATGCATCCGGAGCCGAAGGGGGAGATCACGGGGGGCGGGTCCTCGGGCGCGCTCTCGTACTGCGCGCCGAGCATCATGAGGGCGAGCTGGTCTGGGTTCACGAAGAACGTGACGGTCTTGAGGTGCGCGTACTGCGATTCCCGCAGGGGGCCGACGAGAACGTTCTCGTGCTCCTGACGGTACGGCGGGCTGGAATCGATCCAGCGATTCATGAGATCGTGCGAGGCCTTGAGCCCCTCCTCGTCGACGAGGAAGCGGATGAACTCCTCGCGCGAGCGGGCCTCGACGCCGCACCAGGAGCGTCCCGCTCCGCCGCAGCCGAAGTTGTCCCTCGTAACGCGCAAGCTCTCCCCTTTGAGCCATCTCTTGTAGAACGCGAAAACGCAAATGCGCGTGCCCGGTTTCGGCTCGACGACGGGGGCGAATGGCTTCGCATCGGGTGCGTCATAAAATCCGATGAGCGGGATTTCTATCCCCGCGGTCTTGATGAGCTCGGACGGATAGGGCGACATGGCTTTCTCCTTTTCTCGGCCGCTTTGTCGCGGCGTCGAGATTATACTCCAAGCGCCCAAGGCACAATATGATTTTCATTGACAATGTCACGATATATGCATTATAAACATAATGTAGCTATTACATAATCATTAGGCAGGGGGCAACGTCTCATGCGGATGAAATTTCTCGACCGCGACAACGAACGGGCGAGGCTCATGCGGACCTTCTCGCGGCGCGAAGGTTCGCTGTGCTGCCTCTACGGGCGCCGCCGGTGCGGCAAGTCGCGCCTCATCGGAGAGGTGCTTCCAAAGCGCTCTTCCGTATATTATGTAGGGGACGAGCGTGAGCCGAGCCTCCAGCGCGCAGCGCTCGCCTCGGCCTGCGCCGACCTCCTGCCGGGATTCGATCGGGTGACCTACCCGGATTGGGCGAGTCTCTTCGAGCGATGGTGGCGGGAAGCGCCCAGCGGGACCGTGCTGGCCCTCGATGAGTTTCCGAACCTCGCGAGCTCGAGCCGCGAGCTCCCGAGCATCCTCCAGAAGCTCATCGATCGGCACCCGTCAAAGACGATCCATCTGGTCATCGCGGGCTCGTCGCAGCGGATGATGCAGGGACTCGTTCTCGATGCGACCGCCCCGCTCTATGGCAGAGCCCGGGAGATTATCAACGTCGAGCCCCTCGGTGCCGGTTGGCTCGGGAGCGCATTTGGATTCACGCGTTCGATCGACGTTGTGGAGGCCTACGCTCTCTGGGGAGGAATTCCGCTCTACTGGGAGCTCGCGTCGGACTACCGTTCGAGCAGGGAGGCGATGGAGGACCTCGTTCTCGACCCGATGGGAGTCCTCCACGCGGAGCCCCACCGGCTCCTGCTCGACGATATTCGCGAGACGGCCCAGTCCGCTTCCGTCCTTGCCTTGATCGCGCAGGGCTGCAACCGGATCTCGGAGATCGCCGCCCGCATGGAGAAGCCGGTCACTTCTCTCACGCGGCCCTTGTCGAGGCTGCTCGATCTCGGCCTCGTCCGTCGCGAGCAGCCGTTCAAGGTCTCGCAGCAGAGCTCGAAGAAAACTCTCTACCGGATCGACGACCCGTTTCTCGCGTTCTGGTTCAGATACGTCGAGCCGAACCGCTCGCGTCTCGAGGCCGGAAAGGTTCAGGCTGTCGCTCAAGGGATAGAAAAGGATCTTCCGGTTCACCGGGCCGAGATCTGGGAGGCGCTCGTGAGACGATCCGTTCCGCGGCTCTCGATCGATGGACGGGAATGGGGCACGGCGAACCGGTGGTGGGGCGGAGGGCTGGACAAGGAGCCGCTCGAGATAGACGTGGTCGCCGAGTCCGTCGACGGCAAAGCCGTGCTCGTCGGCGAGGTAAAATGGACCCTCGATGCGAGAGAGCTCGATCGGGCGAGGTACGATCTCCACAAGAAGACGGAAAGGCTCCCGCTGGCGGAAAGATACGACCGCGTGATCGAACGGGTTTTCGCCGCAAACGTGACAGGCCGCAGCCGGGAGAATCTCATCGCCGCGGGCGAGGTGCTGAGCGCGCTGAAGTGAAGGACGGTCACCGCGGCACCGAGCTTATACTCCGGGTGCGCGCCGCGCAATTTTGATGTTATTGCATTGATATATAACGAATTACAGGAAATCGCCCTATCGCCCCCTTGACAACGTGTACTGTGTAGTATATAATACATACATGATGAAACATTTCGGCGAGTACATACGGCAGCAGCGGGAGAAGCTGCGGGAGAACAACCCGGAATTCTCCCTTCGAAAGATCGCGGCGAAGATCGATGTCGAGCCTTCGTTCCTCAGCAAGGTCGAACGCGGCGAGCAGCCGCCCCCCTCCGAAGCGAAGATCGCGCTTCTCGCGGAGGCGCTCGGGGAGGACGCGGACGTGCTGCTCGCGCTCGCGGGCAAAGTATCGAGCGACCTGCAGAAGGTGATACGGCAGCGGCCGAAGCTCTTCGCCGAGCTCATTCGCGAGATGAAAGACATGCCGGATCACGCGGTGCTTCGCCTCGTGCGCGAGGTGCGCGACGGCAAATGGTGACCGAAGGAGGAGAACGATGATAGAGCTCAAACGCGACAGCCTCGTCTTTTCATTCCCGGAGGTGCATCCGGAGGCGCGACTCGAAATCGAGTTCGAGCGCACGCTCCGGATCCCCGACGACGGGAAAGACCACTTCCTTCCGCCCGGGCTCGGCAGCTTTCCTCTGAAACACGTCGACGATTTCGCCGGCGGCGTGCCGGGAAAATGGCTCGAGCACGGCGGCGTGATGCTTCCGATGCACCAGGCCGAGGCGATGTGGATCATGTTCGACTCGTCGCATATATCCGGCCATGGCGCGGAGTATCCGTTCGCCGTCAAAATCGCGGCGGGGAAGATCGACGCCGTCACCGGCGAGCAGTGGACGAACGGCCTTCACGGCGTGCCGCAGGATTACCTCGTCATCCCCGAGCAGCCCTGGCTCGACGGCTTCTGCGTCGAGAAGGGAGTCATCCGGCAGTTCGTCGCGATGCCTCTCGGCCGCGGCTACACCGCCGAGGAGCAGATCACGGGCGCCGCGGAGTTCGGGGGGCTCCAGATCATCGCCTATCCGATGAAGCGCGAGGCGTTCGAGCGGCGGTTCCCGAAGCGGCGCGACGCCGAACGCGCGATGGAAGTGTCGCTCTGCATGCCCAATATGTCAAAAATGGACATGGGGCTCGCCCCGGGCGGGCGCATGATACAGGAGATCTGCGAAGACCCGTTCGACTTCAACGATTGGGACCGCTCGCGCTCCAGCAGGTGCTTCATGCACATCGCGAACTCGCTCGTCTGGCGGGCGATCACCGGAGAGGCGCCGCCCACCGTGCCGCCGACCGCGGAGGCATACACGAGCGCGGGGCTTCCCTGGTTCGACTACTACGCCGAGGGCGCGGAGGCGCTCGAGGGTTCCGATATCCTGAAGCAGTTGAAGAGCGTGATTCAGCTCGGCCGCGAGAAGAGGGAAACGCCCGTTCCGGAGAACGGGTCCGTCGCCCCGGAGAGGGTCGTCCGTCTCGGCGACAGACGCCCGCGGTCCCAGGTTCGGGAGGGGAAGTTCTAGCTCGCTCTGTGCGCGGCGCGGGAGCAACGCCCCGCGCCGCGATATCTCATCGGCGGAGCGGCGCCGCCTTCGTTTATCGCCTCAAGAGCGCCGCCATCTCCCGCACCGCCTGCTCGATCCCGACGAACATCGCCCGCGCTATGATGCTGTGGCCGATGTTGAGCTCCTCGATCTCGCGGATCTCGACGATCTGACGAACGTTGTGGTAGGTGAGGCCGTGCCCCGCGTGCACCCTGAGCCCGTGCTTGGCGATCGCCTGGGACGCGTCGCGGATCGCGCGCAGCGTTCGCTCGACCTCGGCCTTCCCCGCGTTCGCGTATTCGCCCGTATGTATCTCGACCGCGTCGAAGCCCAGCTTCGCGGCCTCCTTGATCTGCGCGATGTCGGGATTGAGGAAGGCCGCCACCGTGATTCCGCCTTCCTTGAGCGACTTGACGATGGGTCCCGCCGCGGCGCCGATCTTGAGAAGATCGAGCCCGCCTTCGGTCGTAATCTCCTCGCGCTTCTCGGGCACGAGCGTCACCGAATCGGGACGGAGCGCGAGCGCGATCTCCTGCATCTCGGTCGTCGCGGCCATCTCCATATTGATCCGCGTCTGGGCGAGCTCGCTGATGAGGCGCGCGTCGCGGTTCTGGATGTGCCGCCGGTCCTCGCGCAGGTGAAAGGTGATCTGATCGGCGCCCCCGTGCTCGGCCACCATCGCCGCCGTCACCGGATCGGGCTCCGTCGTCTTCCGCGCCTCGCGGAGCGTGGCCACATGGTCTATATTGACTCCAAGCCTGATTGTGCTCAAAGCCTTCCTCCTTCTGCCATCGCCAGGTTGTGTCTCTTTATCATCTGGGAGATCGTCAGAAAATCGATCCCCTCTTTCCTCGCCTCGTCGATCATCCAGCGGAGATCGTCGAGCGTCTGGGGCTTTACGTGAACGATGCCGATCGCCGAGCCTCTCCGCGCCGCGATCGACAGGAGCTTCCGCATGTTCTCGCGCGTGTCCCCGTCGCCGCCGTCGACGAGCATGTCGTTGGCCGCGGCGCTCGTCCCGAGCTCCCCGGCGATCTGGCGCACGACCGAGTGCGAGGTCGTCACGCTATCGAAGAAGAAGAGCCCGCGCTCCCGGCAGAGCCGCAGCACCGTTTTCATGAGCGCGCGGTCGGCGGTCGCCTTCGAGCCCATGTGATTGTTGATCCCTATTGCGCCGGGCGTGGTCTCGAGCGCCTTCGCAATTGTCTTCTCGATCTCGGACGGCTTCATCGATACGCGGATGAGCGGAATCTCGCCGCTGTCCCAGCCTTCTTTCTCCGCCTCCATCGGAAGATGGCAGAGAATGTCCTTCCCCGCCTCCGAGGCCGCGAGGCAGATCTTTTGAGAATGCTTGAGCCCCGGTATCACCGCAATCGTAAGCGGTATGTCGAGCTCGAGAAACTCCTTCACGAGTTCGTTGTTGAAGAATCCGAAATCGTCGACGCAGATGGCGACGACGCGCTCGGGCCGCTGCCCGGCTCCGGCCCGATGCTGGCGCTCGGAGCCTTTCTTGATGACGCACCGGTGGGTGAGCGCGCGCCTCGTGCCGATTTCCATCGTGATGATGGTGCCGTCCTTCCCCTCGCGGCAGGAGCGCACCCTTCCTCCGATCGCGCGCACGGCCTTCGTTATCGCGGCGTTGATCTGTACGAGAGAGGCGTCCGGGGCCGTCTCGGCGCGGATGATCGTCGCCGTGCTCTCCGATCCGGCCTGATTCTCGGTCTCGATCCTCAGATGCTTTCCCATGACGCCGTAACGCCTGAGCGCCTTCACGATCCGCTGCTCCATGTCGCGCTGGACGTACGTGTACCGGCTGTCGACGCCGGCGTCGAGGAGAAACACCCTCCCGCTCTCCGTCTTGAAATAGCGATAGATCCCGAGCGCGGCGATGAAGACGAGGCAGAGGACGACCGCGAACATCTTGAGGCGCGACGAGCTGTCCGATTTCTTCTTTACCACATGAATACTATAGGCAGGAGATCGGGGCAAAGTCAAGGAGCGGCGGAAGTGCGCTTCCAATCGGGTAATAGAAAAGCCCCCTCGGGGGAGGGGGCTTGATTCTTCATCGATGCGCGGGAGCGGGCGTTCACCGCGGTTCGTGCATCGCTATTACAGATTCGGGATATCGTAGATATGCCGAAGTCTGTAGATTCTCTTGCCACCTTCGGGGACACCGATAGCGATGAACGTGGCCTTGGCGTTCCCGATATACGTCGTCGCTCCTCCATTGATGCGCGCCACGATATAGTAATCCCGCGTCGTCTCCCAACAGTCGTCGCAGGAGACGGTTCCGAGAGTGTCTATCTGCTGCCATGTTCCCGGCTGTGCTATCGTAAGCTCGAGTTTATCGAGCCACCATAGCGGAGGGACATTCGGGCTACTATTAGCCATGTCGAACAGTCTGTTCGTCTGCTCGATATCCTTGGCCCTATCGTTAATTGACTCATCCTGGTTGTGCCACTCATAAGCGTCATTGAGGAGCTCTTCATAATGAGGCTTGTCTCGCTCCTTGTAGCACTGAATGAGGTTATATATGATGTTTTCCTTATCCGTCAGAGATTTGTAGTTAGCCACGGGTGGTTTCTGCGGCACCTCTTCGTCAGGAGAAAGGATACATCCCGAATAACCGATCAGGGCGAACACGGCGAGCACCATGAACGCATATTTCAATCTGCTTCCAAACATACATTTTCCTCCTTATGGGATAGTACCACATTCGGACGAATTATTCAAGAGCAAACTTCCCTCCAGCATATCTGATTCTTGGCCGTTTCATGCAACTCCGTGCGTTCTATAAACGACGCCTCCCTCTCAGGATGCCCGATGTGGGGTTGAGGCCGCTCGCCTCGATGTCCTCCCAGGTCTTCAGAACCCACCCCTGCGTACTCAGGACGATCGTGAAGCGGGCGATTCCAGCGTAGACCTCGGCGGAGCCGTTCCCGAGGTGCAGGGTTATCATGTATATGCCTTCAAAGGTCGCGAGTCCCCCCTGCTCGTTTTCCTTGTCGAAATGCAGATTCGAGTCGCCGAACTGCACGGTCCTCGCGCCGGCATAATCTATCTTGATACTTTTGAGCACCTCGAGCTCAATTTTCTTCGTCCAACTCTCGAATTTCCCTGGGTATGTGGTCGCGGCATCAAGGGACGGGATAAAGGTGAACAACGAATCGAGGCTCCGCTCATAGTTCGAGTCGCGGTTCGAGGCGACCCCGCTCTTGAGATTGGCGAACACGTCCTTCGGCCTGTTAGGCAAGATCCACGGATACTGGTCCGTTCCGCTCGCCGGGGTTTCGGCCGTGCGCGGCTCGAAGATGCACCCCTCCTGCACGATCGTCGCGAGTAACAGCAGACCCGCGATACAATATTTCCGCATGGCGCTCCTCCTTCTAGAACTTGAGTGTAAGCTCCGAATCGGCCTCCCAGTATTCTTTTCGCTCGGGCGTGATGTAGGGGCCGTAGTTCCTCATATACGCGACGTCGAGCGATATGCCGCCGCGCTCCCCGAATTTCATCGTTCTCGCGAAGCCGAGCGTCATGCCGCCCGACTCGTACGTCGTCGTCGTCGCGATGATCTTGCGTCCGTTCCGGGTGCCGAAGACGTTGCCCCTCTGAATCCT
>Ga0265296_1003331_pt1 | contig 15064 bp, 12 predicted proteins | sample MunlanPumphouse1_FD_189073 | JGI IMG/M metagenome (GOLD analysis project Ga0265296, IMG submission 189073) | Groundwater microbial communities from a municipal landfill in Southern Ontario, Canada - Pumphouse #1 | ecosystem: Environmental > Aquatic > Deep subsurface > Groundwater | place... | reverse complement strand
ACCCAGGGCACGGTGAAGGCCGTGACTCCCCAGGAGGTGCAGGAGTTGGGCGCGGGTATTATTTTGAGCAACATTTATCACCTTTATCTGCGGCCGGGGGTGGAGGTGGTCCAGGAATTGGGGGGGTTACATAAATTCATGAACTGGCCGGGCGCGATCCTTACGGATTCCGGGGGTTATCAGATCCTCAGCTTGGCTTCGCTACGGAAAATTACCGAGGAAGGAGTAACTTTCCGCTCCCATCTGGACGGCTCCAGCCATTTCCTGACCCCGGAAAAGGTGGTGGCCTTGCAGCAGGCCATCGGCTCGGACATCTCGGTCTGCCTGGATGAGTGTCCCGGGTATCCGGCCGCGGAGGAAGAGGTGCGCCAGGCCGCGGGCCTCACCTTAAGGTGGGCCAAACGCTGTCTGGAGGCTCGGGGAGACGCCGCCAACGCCTTGTTTGCGGTGGTGCAGGGGGGCATGCTGCCGGAGCTTAGGCGGGAGCAGGCCCAGGCCTTTAGGCAATTAAATTTCGACGGCTATTGCCTGGGGGGCCTCAGCGTGGGGGAGGACAAGGAGACCACCCTGGCCATGGTGGAGGTAGCCACCGGTGAGCTGCCGGAGGACAAACCCCGGTATCTCATGGGGGTGGGAACGCCGGAGGATTTGGTGGAAGGGGTGGCCCGGGGGGTGGATATGTTCGACTGCGTGCTGCCCACCCGCAATGGCCGTAACGGCATGGCCTTTACCGCGGGCGGCAAGGTGGTGATAAAAAACGCGGCTTATACCCGGGACCCCCGGCCCCTGGAAGAGGGCTGCGGTTGCGACGCCTGCCGCCATTATTCCCGGGCCTATCTGCGCCATTTGTTTCTCGCCCGGGAAATTCTGGCTTATCGCCTTTTAACATTGCACAATTTATATTACTATCTCCATTTAATGGCGGACGTCAGGCAAGCGGTGGCCGAAGGCCGGTTTGCCGCGTTTCGCCGGGAATTTTACGAAAAAAGACTCGAGGGAGGTAACGCGCGTGGTTGATTGGGCATATGCCGCAGGTCCAGCTGGCACCCCCGACGCCAGCCCCATGTGGTCCTTTGTGGCCCCCATGGTTTTAATGGTGGTGATCTTCTATTTTCTGCTCATCCGGCCCCAACAGAAGAAAGCCAAGGAACTTCGCCTATTTTTGGATAACCTGAAACGGGGTGACCGGGTCATCACCACCGGCGGCATCGTCGGTGAAATCGCATCCATCAATGATCAGACGGTGATTCTGGAAGTGGCGGATAAGGTGCGCCTGGAAGTGGGGCGTCCTTATGTCGCCGGTTTCGCGCCCAAGAAGTAGGGTTGGTCAGGTGAGGGGAGAGTCAGAGACCGTAGGGGCGGGGTTTTCCCGCCCATACTGGCCTCCTCCCGCAGCAGCCGTTTCCCCAGGCTTAAAAAGGTGCTGAGATGACCCAGGGCCAGCCCCAGGAGGCCTTAACTCAGGAGATCGCCCATCTGCAGGAGATGGCCCGGGAATGGGCCCGTCTCTTCCCCCAGGCCTCGTCCCAGGCGGAACACTGGCTGAAGGTGCTGGCCGGGGTCCAGGCCCATGTGTCCGAGGATATCTGCCGCCTGGCGGTGGTGGGGGCGGTGAAATCCGGGAAGTCCACGGCCATCAACGCCCTGCTGGGCCAGGACCTGCTGAAACGGGGTGCGGGCATTCTCACCGCCATGATCACCCGCATTCAGTACGGCCTTGAACCCCAGGCGGTCCTGAAGTTCAAGGAGTGGGAGGAAATCAACGGGGAGATCAACCGGGCCTTAGGGTTGCTGCCGGTCCCCCGCCTCCGGGAGCGCGCCGCGCCCCTGGACCTGAGGCAGGCCGCGGACCGGGAACTGTTGCTCCAGGTGGTGGCGGAGGCCCAGGAGGAAGACATCTGGTCCGCGGGCAGCCTGGACCCCAACTATCTCCTCCTCAAATCCTACCTGGAGGGATACGATCAGTTCCAGGCCCTCGCGCCCGGGGCCGGAACCATGTCCTTGGGCGGGCCGGAATTGGCCCGCCACCGGGAACTGGTGACCCGGGAGGCCACCGCGGTCTATCTCCGGGACGCGCTTCTCACCGTTTCCTTCCCCTGGGCGGCCACCGGCGTGGAGTTCGGGGATTGCCAGGGGAGCGACTCCCCCAGTCCCCAGCACCTGGCCCAGGTTCTGGCCTACCTGGTGAAATGCGACCTGGTCCTTTATGTCATCAGTTCCCGGGTGGGTCTGCGCCAGGCGGACTTCCAGTTCCAGGGGGAGCTGAAAAGAATGGGACTGGCGCCCCATGTCCTGTCCATCCTCAATCTGGATCTGGGGGAACATGAATCCCTGGAGGAGGTCCGGCGCATCCGCGACCGGGTGACCCAGGAATTGGCCCCCTGGCAGCCGGAGCCCCGGGTTTACGCCTTTTCGGCCCTGAAGCTGCTCCTGGACCAACGCCGCAGCCGGGGAGAAAACTTAGACCAGAAGGAAGCGGGACTGCTGTCCGTCTGGGCCTTGGACCGGGCTGCGGCCGCGTTTTCCGATGAGGAAACGGCCCGCTTCCAGGGGGATTTAAAGGCCGCGATCCGGACCCTTCAGGGCCGCCGCCTGGCCGGAGGCAGCCTCTCCCACGTGCGCATGGTGGCCCGGGGCCTCCGGGAACAGCTGGAGATCACCCAGGGTCTGCTGAGCCAGGACTTGGACGCCCTGCGGCAGGTGGAAAGCCATCTCCAGGTCCGGCGCCGGCCCCTGGAATCCACCCTGGCCAGCCTGGACCAGACCCTGGAAGGGGCCGGCCTTCATCTGAAAAAGGCCCTGAAAGGCCGGGTGGGTTCGGTCATGGACCGGCGTTACGGCAAGGTGGGCGCGGCGCTCACCGCCTTTATCCGGGACTATGAGCCCAAATGGGACCGGCTCCTGCTGCCGGAGATGCCCGGGACCTTCCGCCCCGCCCTGTATCAGCTCTTCCAGGAATTTGTCAAGGATCTGGCCCACTTTGTCACTGCGGAGACCAACGTCTCCCTGGTGGAATTTATCCGGGAGCAGGAAGATTGGCTCCGGGGCGAACTGGCCCGGGTGGAGACGCCCCTCTTGTTCTCCCTCCAGGACGCCTTGACTCTCTATTACCGGGAGATCGAGGCCCTGGGCTTCCCTTCCACCCCCCCGGTCCTGGAAATGGCCGCCAACCCCCGCCCCTCCGGCCTGGAGGTGCCTTTGCTCAATCTGCAACTGGACCCGGGCTGGTGGCTGGACGCGGAGGTCTGGGTGCGCTCCGGGGCCGGTTTTCTGGAGCGCTATTGGGAATCCTTGAAAAAGCGCCTGGGACTGGGCGCGGAAGTGGAGCCCCGGGCCCAGTTGCTCCGGGACCTGGCCCGGGCCCTGAAGGCCATTAAAGAATGGCTCCTGGAACAGTTGAAGGTGCAGCTCATCGATTATGAGGAGCGCCTGAAGTTCCAATATTTCCTGCCCCTGGTGGACCAGTGGCTGAAACAGCAGGAAACCGCGCTGGCCGACACCATGAGGTCACTCCTCACCGACCTGGAGGGAGTGGCGGGTTCCATGCATCTGGCAGAAGAAGAACGCACGGCCCACCGCCGCCGCCTGGAGGAGCTGCTGCCCCAGGCCAGGCAGATCGAAGTGTCATTGGAAGAAATGCGGCGGAAGTAAGGAATAATGGGTTAAAAGGGGAAAAGGGAAAAGGCAAAGATGGGAAGTGTGCGAAATGGTTGGGAAAGCTTGCGGTTGATCCCATCACCGGGATAGGGAGATGGAGGAAGAGAGAAGAAAGAAGGTTGAGACTTTTGAGGACCTGGTGGTCTGGCAGAAGAGTATGGAAATAGTCAAGCAGATTTACCTGATCAGCACAGATAGCAATCTATGCAAGGATTTTGCCTTGAGAGACCAATTGAGACGTGCCGCCCTTTCTATCCCTTCCAACATTGCCGAAGGATTTGAACGTTTCTCGAAAAAAGAATATCTAAATTTCCGCAATTTTGCCAAGGGATCTGCAGGAGAACTAAGAAGCCTCCTCTTGGTGGCCTCGGAGATCGGCTACCTCGACCCTGCAAAACATAAGGAACTGCGCAATTCCATCTTAGAAATCAGCCGTTATTTATCCAATCACATCAAATCCCTAAGGAAATCATCTCCATGAATTCCACCTTGCCCCCCTTCCCTTTTCCCCTTTTAACCTTTTCCCCTTTTCCCCCCTACCCCAAAGGGTGATACCATGACCGAGAAGCTCCCCTGGTTGGCCTTGCGTGGTATTCCCGGAGTGGGGCTGGTCTTGTTTCAGCGGCTGGTGCAGGCCTTTGGCTCTCCCGCCGCGGTCTTTGCGGCCGGGGTCCCGGAGCTCAGGTCCATTAAGGGGGTCAGCCCGGCCATCGCCCAGGCCGTCACCTCTTTTCGGGATTGGGACCGGGTGGAGGCCCAAATTTCCCGGCTGGCCCCCGCGGGCGCGGCCCTCCTCACCCAGGACGATCCCCGGTTTCCGCCCCGGCTCAAAGAAATCCCCTATCCCCCGCCCTATCTATTCATCCGGGGCGCGCTGGAGCCGGAGGACGCCCAGGCCGTAGCCCTGGTGGGCACCCGGGGGGCCAGTTATTATGGTCTGAAGGCCTGCCGCAGCCTGGCCGGGGCGCTGGCGGCCCGGGGCTGGCGGGTGGTGAGCGGCCTGGCCAGAGGGATCGACACCGCGGCTCACCAGGGGGCCCTGGAGAGCGGCGGCCGCACCCTGGCGGTCCTGGGCTGCGGCCTGGACGTGGTCTATCCCCCGGAGAACAAAAAACTCTATCAGCAGATCCCGGAGCAGGGGGCCCTGATCAGCGAGTTTCCCCTGGGCGCGCCGCCGGAGGCCAAAAATTTTCCCATCCGCAACCGTTTGATCAGCGGCCTGTCCTGGGCCGTGGTGGTGGTGGAGGCCGGGACCCAGAGCGGCACCCATATCACCGTGCAGTACGCCCTGGACCAGGGCCGGGAGGTTATGGCGGTGCCCGGGCCCATTAATTCACCCAACAGCATCGGCCCCCACCGCCTCATCCAGCAGGGGGCCAAGCTGGTCCACGAAGTGGGGGATATCCTCCAGGAGCTGCCCCGGATGGCCGGGAAGAGACCGGCTTTCCGGCAGGTCGCGGTCACCGAGGCCCCGCCGCCGCCCCAGGGCGAAGACCCTTTACTCCCCTATCTTGGTGCGGACCCGGTGCAACTGGAAGAACTGGTGCAGGCCTCCCGCCTGCAAGCAAAGGAAGTGCTGAGCCGCCTCACCGTGCTGGAACTCCAGGGCCTGATCCGGGAACTGCCGGGGAAGTGCTTTGTGTTGGAAAAATAGTTGGTTATGCACAATGACTCAAAATAAAGGGTAGTGTCTCGCTTGAAATTTCCGAACGAGAAAATTCTTTTCGTTGGTAGTGTAGAAAAATTTGCAGAGCGCATTGTTATTTTTTTGGGGAATTTCTCCAGTGAAAACAAAAAAGCGGCCCGAAGGCCGCTTGTTTTTTTAATTTCATCTACTGCACAAATTGTTTTTTAATTCTTTGAAAATCCGAAGATTTACCTTCTGCCAGAGACCAACGTTCTAATTCATCCAGGTCTATCTTATTATCTTTGGCTACCAAAACTGCTTGCGCTAAACTCTGCCTGTCACCCCAATGGTAATAAGCGGCAAGCCTGTCTTTAATACAATCAGTTGGAGAAAGAACTTGTAATTCTCCTGTAGAGAAATTTATTATCGAAATATCCCTTACGGGTTCATTCCCCACAGAAAGCGGGCCTGATGGAAATTCTAAGAAAACATCTGTCTCAGAACTTTTAAAATACCTATTTTCTTCATAAAAACCTATTTTAGAAAGGACCGCCTTTAATTTCCTTCTAGTGGTAGATCCACCAAATTCAATAAAATCCAAATCGAGAGAGGCATATTTATTTTCAGTGTAAATTGATACGCAACTCCCTCCAGACAACACAACACTAATTCCTGCAGATTTGAGATGACTACTGATAAATGCTGCTAATTCGCCAATCGACATATTTTTAATTGGCTTCACAACGGCTTACCACTCCTTCTGGGCCTTCGCCGATTCATTAAAAGTGCTTCCTGCTCAGTTTGCGGGTAAAAAGTAATAGCTTTTTCGAGCAGGTTTTCGACCTCTGGCTTAAATGGATATCTGGGATTAAGTGAATATAAACGAGTCCTGCCAACAAAGCGGCTATATAAGACCCCACTTGCCTCTAAATTCGCAAGCTTCTTTTGTATAGGAGTCAAATCTGTATTGAAAAATCTTGCTATCTCGCGTGCATATCCCTCTCCTCTTGCAAAGAGGAAAAGTAATACCCTCTCGGCGCTGATTGACCCAAACAGGGATGCCAACATTTGGTATAACCTCTTTTGTAGGTCATGCGACATATACAATAGTTCATATGACCTCTTATGTAGGTCAATATAATCTATATTATGCAAAATGCAAGAAAAAATGAGCTGTAATCAATAAATATGTGTCATTGGCTATGCCAGTAAATTCCTCCAACCTCCACCAATGATCCGCACCTCCTCTTCCATCGCCGGCATCATGCTCAAGGTTTTGTGAATCCGGGCATATCAGGCGCCTGCATAATCCCTCGGCCCTCAGTTAGAAAAGGGGGGCAGGGGCTTAACGCCCCTGCTCCCCCTTGCTTTTTTCAGGAAGTTTAAGGGAAAAGGGAAGCCCCTCTACCCGGTCCTAGTCGTCTTAACCGCAAGAATCCCCACAACTGCTGGAACCGCAATCCGTGGAAGAGCAGCCGCAGCCGCAGCTGGCCTGGGTGGGCTGATCGCTGATGCCCGCCACCTTAATGGAAAACACCAGGGTCTTGCCGGCCAGGGGATGGTTGAAGTCCACGTGGAACTTGTCCGCGGCCACTTCCAGGACGGTGCCGGAGACCGGCCCATGGGGGCTGGAGAAGCGGAGCATCTGGCCTTCCACCACCTTCTCGCCGCCCAGCATGTCCAGGGGAAATTCCCGCTTGAGGTCGTCCCGGAACTGGCCGTAAGCCTCATCCGGGGGCAGGACCACCTTCTTTTCTTCGTTCACTTCCATGCCCATAACCGCGTCGTTAAAGCCGGGCAGGATGCCGCCGCCACCCGTCTGGAACTCCAGGGGGCCGCGGCCTTCGCTGCTATCGAAAACCTCGCCGTTTTCCAAGGCGCCGGTGTAATGCACCTGGACATAATCACCATTCTTTACTTTGGACATAACTTTCTCCTTAAGGGTGTAAATCTGGGATGCTGCGCCGGAGGACGCATAAACTCCATCCAGGACAGCCGCCGCCCCGCGCTTAAACGCAGGCGGACTCCGGACATGCCGGTGCGCCTCAGGCTTCGTCCCGGAATTAAACCCGCATGGATATAAGGGTTTACGGAAGCCTCAGGGAAGGAAGGGAAATGACGTTAGGACTTCCCCGATGAGTAACAAAGACTGCTGTTAGACTTTTACCACATTCTGGGCCTGGGGCCCTTTTTTGCCCTCCACTATCTCGAATTCCACCTCCTGGTCTTCTTCCAGGGTGCGGAAACCTTCTCCGGTGATGTTGCTGTGATGCACAAAGACATCCGGGCCGTTTTCCTGGGAAATAAACCCATAGCCCTTGGCATCGCTGAACCACTTCACCTTACCTCTGACGCTCATGCTCAAATCCTCCAAAAATCCCCCACTGGTGGGGAGCACCCCAGGTAAAAAGAGGGACCGGCCGGTAAACCGTTCCCCTGCTGCGAAGCTAAGGCAATGCTTCCACCTGTGGTGCTAACTAAATTTTATTAAAACAAACTTTTTTGTCAAATACTTACTCGGCCGTTTTTTCAATCTCTAAAATATTGTGGCCCCGGGGGGAGGTCCAGAAAGCCGGGCAACAATGCCTGGGGCCAATCAGGCAGGGGTGGGGGTGGAGCCCGGAACCCGCCGCCGGACCAAGAGAATTAATGGGCAAAAGAAGGGAAGATTTATCCGTCTTGTCCCCCTTGGACACCCCCCCGGATATTACCCGCGATATTTATTGAAGCCCAGGGTCAGCAGCTCCTCAGCTACTTGTTCTTCAAAGGATTCATCAGACAAGGGGACGAGGCAGGATTGATCGTTCATGAATATTTCCATCCATTCCAGACCATGATTGTCTTCATAAAGACTGAAGGTTCCCGCGGGCCCCGAGCGTAATCTCATCAACCGGCAATAAAGGGTAATATCTTGCCCATCGACCAGCTTGAATCTCTTGATTCTGAATGGATCATTAATTGATGGCATCGGCTTTTCCTTCTATGGCGGCGGGGGGCGCGACCCCCGGGCCTCTTCTAATAATATAATCACTGGCACTGGCCAAAACCACCGGAGGCGCAAGTCCAACGAATCTGTCTGCCGCGTTTCTTAAACCGCGCCGCGGCTTTGCCTTCCCCTGCAAGCTCTTGGTCCAGTTCAGAGTTTCTCCCGATGGTTAATGGCCTTTACAAGAGTCCTGTAATATATATCGTCTAGATAAAAAATAACCTAAAGGGAAATATTGGCGTAGGGCCATTTTCAGGAAAGTGCCCTGGTAACCCCGCAAAAATTCGCAGAAACTTTCGATGCAGTCTTCAGCTCATAATGAAGAATTGCATTTCCCCTGGATTTTCCTTAATAGGAATTCCCCCTTTCCATTATACTCTCTCCAGCAAGTTTGCAGAGTTCCCGTCGCTGCGAGGATAACGCATGGGTGAACAGGCCCCCCCGTCATTCTGGGGGCAGACGCGCGGGCTCACCTGGCCTTTCTGGGTGGCCAACATCATGGAGACCATCGAACGGCTCGCTTATTACGGCGTGCGCGTGGTCATCCCCATCTATATCGCCCAGGCTGACGAGATCGGCGGGCTGCACTTTTCCCAGAGCGATAAGGGCTTTATCTTCCTATGGTGGGCCCTGGTGCAGTCGATTCTGCCGGTGCTCACGGGAGGATTCGCGGACCGCTACGGGTACAAGGGGCAGATCGTGGTGGCCATCGTCATCAAGGGGCTGGGCTACCTCCTGATGGCCACCCAGCGGACCTTTTGGCCGTTTTTCGCGGGCTGCCTGCTCCTGGCCGCGGGCACCGCGGTCTTCAAACCCCCCATCCAGGGCACCTTCATCAAGGCCCTGACGGAAAAGACCTCCGGGGTGGGCTGGGGTTTTTTCTACATGGTCATCAACATCGGCGCTTTCCTGGGCCCGCCCCTGGCCCATTTTCTTTACGGCTATTCCTGGCCCATGGTCTTCTATGGCTGCGCCTTCCTGGTCACACTCAACCTGTTGTGGCTTTTCACTTATGAAGACGTCAATTCCGGGGCCGATACCTCCACCGGCGTCTGGGAGGTGGCGGTGGCCACGGTCCGGGAAATCCTGAACGTGCGCCTTCTGGCCTTTATTATCATTATTTCCGTATTTTGGGCGGTGCTCGAGCAGCTCTGGGACATGCTGCCCAATTTCATTGTCGATTGGGTGGACAGCAACGCCCTGGCCCGGCACCTGCCGGAGTTCATGCTCTCCCGGAATCTCTCCCGGGGCCCCCAGATCGCCCAGGAGTGGGTGATCAACCTCAACCCCTTTCTCATCATTTTCCTGGTCGCCCCCCTGTCCTGGTATGCCAACCGGGTGATGCGCCGGCTCACCTCCATCTTTTTCGGCTTTATCTTTGTCAGCGCCGGCATTTATTTGGTCGGTTGCAGCAGGTCCATTTTCATCTTGCTGGGGGGCATCGTCTGCTTCACCGCCGGGGAGATGCTCTGTTCCCCCAAGATGAGGGAGTACCTGGCGGTGATCGCCCCTCCCACCAAAAAGGCGCTATACATGGGCTACGCCAGCATCCCCTATGCCTTCGGCTGGGGCTACGGGTCTTACCTGGGGGGGAAGATGTATGAACGGGCCGGGGAAAAGGCGAACTTGGCCCTACGGTACCTGTCTGAAGTGCTGGGGTTGCACGACCTGCCGGAGCGGTCCCAGGCCTTTGCCCGGTTGACGGAGGTGCTGGGGCAGACCCCGGCGGAGGTGACCCGGCTCTTGTGGGACAAGTACGATCCCAGTTGGGTCTGGACGCCCTTTGCCATCGCCGGGATTGCGGCCGCGGTGGCCATGTATGTCTTTATCCACTTGGCCCGGCGGTGGGAGGATGTCAACGCCTGACCGGGGGGCGCCGGCAGATGGTGGAAAAACGGCTGGCAGACTGGATTAGCAGGCCCTGTTATTCCCCGGGTGACGCACGGGAGACCCTGGGGAGGGGCCGGAAAACCTGGGCCGCGGCCGCACTTTTCAGGTGGTCAAGCCTTTGGACGAAACCGCCCCGGGCATGACCCCCGGGGAACTGGACGAAGCCACCGGCCTGATCTTGAAAATGCGGGACCGCGGCCTTACTATCATCATTGTTAAACAAGCGCATCTTGGCATTTGATCCCGGACTTCAAAAAGGAGATTGAACCATGCCTGTCAAGGACATGATGAGCACCAAACTGATCACGGTGGACTTTGAGGACTCCATCATGAAGGCCTCCAAGCTCATGAAAGGCAACAAGATTCAACATTTGCCCGTACTGAAAAAAGGGCTTCTGGCGGGTATCATCAGCGACCGCGACCTCAAAGAAGCCCAGCCCTCCAAGGCCACGGCCCTGGATATCCACGAACTCTACTATCTCCTGGATCAGATCACCGTGGGGAGCGTGATGCCCCCCCGGCTCTTCACCATCGGTCCGGACGCCACCGTGGAAAAAGCCGCGGCCGTCATGCTCAAGCAAAACATCTCGGCCCTGCCGGTGGTCAACCCGGATGGCGGCCTGGAGGGGATCATCAGCAAAGGGGATATCTTCCGGGCCTTCGTCTCCATTTCCGGGATTTTTCAGGGAGATTTGGCCATGGGCTTCGAGTTGGCAGACCGCCCAGGGTCCATCAAAGAGGTTACCGATGTTATCCGGGCGCACGGCGGGCGGATCGCCAGCATCCTCACCGGCTACGAATGGGCTCCTTCCGGCTTACGCCGCGTTTATATCCGCGCCAAAGAGGTCCGGGATGAGAAGGCCCTGCAGCAGGAGTTAGGCGGCAGCGTGAAGATTCTTTACTTTTTCCGGGAGACCGCGGACTAGGGCCGGAGGCCCGGCCCATGAGTGGTGCCCGCAGTGATTCTCGCCGGTGGCGAGATACCCGGCCATTGGCTGGAATTATTCCGGGAATGGGGAGATGGGGGTATGACCGGCCCAGGGGAAAATTATAGATTCATGAATTATATTTATAGGTTAATCAAATAATAGTTAAACTTGGTTCGGTTTCCCCTTAATTTCCTAAAGGCCCCCCTGGGATACCGCTTGTTTAATAATTTGTACCGGGGCTTTTCCAGACAAGAAAAGGCCCGGGGGAAATTAACTGTCAATAAAATGGCACATGTCAACTATATGACGCAAGGGAATAATTTTAACTGACGAATAAACCTAAAGATATTAATAAGTAATCTTAAAGCTCTCTTGAGATAAATTCATAATTTTCCGCACCTGCCCCCTTCCTGTCTATTATATTTTCCAGGTTCTTCCCGCAGTTGCCCCACTCCCGTTTCATGGCCCACCTCTTGCACAATTTCGTTTAAACAATATTGGTTATGCCACAGAAATAGTCATAATGACTATTGCGCATAGACATTTAGATGTTTATATTAAAAAAACTCCAGAAGCCTGCAGTTAAAAAAATTCAGCGGTCCGGATTCTCATGATCAGGCCGTAGAACAAACAGAGTACTTGTCCCTTTTCCCCTGTCCGTGGGGCCCTGTAAGCACCAGCACTATTTCGGGCCGGGGGGATGTCCACCTTATTATCAAGGAGGGTGCCTTATGGAGAGGCGAGATATATTGCCCGCGAGTTTCAGGGGTTTAGCCCAGGCTTTACCGCCGGCCCTGGAGGGCCGCCGGAAGTCTGGGCAGACTGCTGAACGCGGGAGCCGGAAGGATCCGGCTGCCTGGGCCGCCAGCTTCCCCTGGGGAAATATGCAAGTGGTTGGCAAATCCGCATTAGAACCAAAAGAATAAGGAGTGGCATGATGGCAAGAGCACTACCGAAAATCGTCCTGGTGATGTTAATCTCCATCCTCTGCATCGCCGCCGGGCTTTCAGCTGCCTTGGCTGCCGGAGAGACTCTGCTTTCCATCCAGGGAAGCAGCGCCGTAGCTGAAAATAACCAGTCAACCTACTCTGCGTATTTAAACGGCGCCCGGGTCAACGCCACCTGGTCGCTATCTTCCACCACGTATGCCACCATCGGCGCGACTACCGGCATCCTGACCGCCAAAGCGGTTAGCAGCAACCAAACCGTAACCGTCAGAGCCACCTACACCCTGAATGGTTCGACTAAGAGCGCTTCGAAAACGATTACCATCACCAATACCGCCATGTCCTTGACCGGTTTAACCATGTCCGGACCGTCTTCGGTCAACTCCGGGGCAGTGGCGGCCTACACTGCCACCGCGACCTTCAGCGACAATACGACCCAGAATGTTACCGCCAGTGCGACCTGGAGTGTCAGCCCCGCGGTGGGGACCATCTCCGGCGGCAGCTACTCCCCCGGTCAGGTCACCGCTAATCAAACCGTGACCATTACGGCCAGCTATACTTCCGGCGGGGTGACGAGGTCGGCCAATACCGCGGTGTCCGTCGTGGCCCCGACTCAAACCGCAACCTTGTCCCGCATTGCCGTCACCGGGCCGTCTTCGGTCAACTCCGGAGGGTCGGCGTCTTATACGGCCACTGCGACGTTCAGCAACAATACGACCCGGAACGTCACCACCAGCGCCACCTGGAGCCGCAGCCCGGCGGTGGGGACCATCACCGGCGGCAACTACTCCCCCGGCCAGGTCACCGCTAATCAAACCGTGACCCTTACGGCCAGCTATACTTCCGGAGGGGTGACGAGATCGGCCAATACCACGGTAACCGTCGTGGCCGCAACTCCCACCGTGACCTTGTCCAGCCTGGCCGTCACCGGGCCGTCTTCGGTCAACTCCGGAGCTACGGCGGCCTACACCGCCACCGCGACCTTCAGTAATAATACGACCCAGAACGTCACCGCCAGCGCCACCTGGAGCCGCAGCCCGTCGGTGGGGACCATCACCGGCGGCAGCTACTCCCCCGGCCAGGTCACCACTAATCAATCCGTGACCATCTCGGCCAGCTATACTTCCGGAGGGGTGACGAGGTCGGCCAATACCACGGTAACCGTCGTGGCCTCATCTCCCACCGTAACCTTGTCCAGCGTGGCCATCACCGGGCCGTCTTCGGTCAACTCCGGAGCCTCGGCGACCTACACGGCTACTGCGACGTTCAGCAACAATACGACCCAGAATGTCACCGGCAGCGCCAGCTGGAGCGTCAGCCCGGCGGTGGGGACTGTCGTCGGCGGCAATTATGCGCCCGGCCAGGTTACTGCCAATCAAACTGTAACGCTTTCCGCTGCTTATACTGCTAATGGGGTAACCAGAAACGGCACCCTCGCGGTGACAGTGGTGGCCGCGGTCGCGACTGGCGGAAAATCCATTACTTCCACCAGTCAAAACAGGGCCACGCAGCCGCCGGCCGCGGTGGCGGAACAGCCGCTGACCACCCTGGGCGGCTTCGCCATCTTCAGTGTCAACGACCTGGGCATGCACTGCGGCGACCTGGACCATCGCGTCGCCAGCATCCTGCCCCCCTTTAATACGCTGCACGCGCAGGTAGTGCAAAAAGGGACGTCCACGACGCCTCCCAGGCTTCTGACCTCCACCGAGGTGGACGTAATCTATTCGGCCGCTTCGAACCCCAAGGATCCTGCCCTGCAGAATCCCAAGGCAACCCCGGTCTTCAAAACCAACTTTTGGGATCCGAGTCCGTTTCAGCCCAGCGTCAGTCTGGCTTTCGACTGCTATGACCCCTTTTATCCTCCGGGTATCCTGGGTGCATTTTCGGTCCTGAAAGATATGGGACTCCCGGCTCCGGACCTGGCCGCGCTCTATCCGGCCACCGGCGCCGGCCAACTGCTGGCAGACCAGCAGAACATGCCCGGCGTTACCGCTCCCTATACTGCGAATGTTCCTCAAGTGTTCTCACGTTTCGATAAGGATTTCCCCTTCTTCGTGGGATTTCCGTTCGGCTACCGCCTTGCCAATATGAACTGGTTTGCGGCTGACGGCATTCCCGCCACGCCTTTCGACGATTTCGGTCGAGCCAACGCGTTCCCGTTAATGCGGGTGCAGGCCAAAGCAAAAACTGCCGCCTTTACGGGCACGATCGGCGCCATCCTGGCGTCGGTTGATGCGGTTACCCCCGTCTCCGCGGAGGCCACTTGCACCAGATGCCATACCTCAGCGGCAGACGGAGGCGGCGGCTTTGCGGCCGGGATTCCCGGGATCGACGCCATTGCGACGATTGAAGGTTCTCCAAGAAGCCGCACCGCCTTCAAAGTGGCCCGGGTCACGGATGATACTTCCAGCAACCCGCTGGCGGTTAAGAAGGAATGGGTGGCGGATACCAACATCCTCCGGCTGCATGATGCCAAACATGGCACTGCCTTACAAAGCGCCGCGCCGGTTTCCTGTCAGGTCTGTCATTACACGCCGGCTCTCGACCTGGCCCATCTGGGGCCCTTGGGCCCGGGCGATGCCAATGCCAACGGCAGGGACCAGAAGGTTCATCGGAGCAACTCCCACGTGATGCATTCGCACCACGGTCAATTCACCGATCTGTTCCCGGATGATCTGGTGGCCCCGAACAATGCCCTACGGCTCAATCCCGCCACCGGCAAACCGACGATAAATGCCTACGTGACGGATAAACTCAACCAAACCTGTTACCAATGCCACCCCGGCGCCAATACCAAGTGTCTGCGGGGGGCGATGTTTAACGGCGGCATGGTCTGTAACGATTGCCATGGAGGCATGAACCAGGTAGGAAATGACTTCACCGGAAACTTATCCGCAACCAATCCTTTTCCTGGGGGTGCGGATCTGAGCAAACGCGTTCCCTGGGCCCATGAGCCGAAGTGTCAATCGTGCCATACCGGCGATGCCATGAGCAATTTGACAGCCACTGCCAATGTCATCAAGGCTAC
>Ga0265296_1003330_pt1 | contig 15069 bp, 10 predicted proteins | sample MunlanPumphouse1_FD_189073 | JGI IMG/M metagenome (GOLD analysis project Ga0265296, IMG submission 189073) | Groundwater microbial communities from a municipal landfill in Southern Ontario, Canada - Pumphouse #1 | ecosystem: Environmental > Aquatic > Deep subsurface > Groundwater | place... | reverse complement strand
CGGCGGCCATCATCCTACAACCAATCATTCGATCGTTCCGCGTTGACCCGCGCGCGTCGCTCGTCGTAGTCGTCGGTGTCGTCCTCGCGCTCGCGGATCGCGCCGACGCGATCCTCTCGCTCCGCGTGTTCCCCGTCGCGGTGTCGTGGGGTGCGATGCTCGCCACGTGGTGGTGGGCGGCAGCAGCCAATGTCGCGGTGGGGTACGTCGCCTTCCGCATCATACGGGAGCGCACCGATGGTCATGTCCTCCGCATTTGACCCCATTGACACCGCGCCGCAGCAACACGCGCACGCACCGCCCGAACGGTCGGAGTTCATCGGACGTGCGGCGAGCCAGCGACGCATCGCGATTGCATTCGCGGTCCTGTTCGCGATCGCCACGCTCCTCCTCGTTCGCGCCGCAGACCTCCAGTTGGTCCACGGCCGTGCGCTCGCGAGCGCCGCGGCGCGGAATCGAACGCGATCGGAGATCATCACCCCGACGCGCGGGATCATTGAGGATCGCAACGGTGTCCCACTCGTCCGCAACGTGCCGCGGTACGCGATCGGCATCGTTCCCGCCGACCTCGCGCGGCAGTCGTCGGAGCGCTCCGTACTCGACGACGTCGCGCAAGCGATCGGGGTGGACACCGCGGCGCTCCGGGCGACGCTCGCGCAGTACCCGTCGAGCATGACGGACGCCGTGCCCGTGCGCGGCGATCTCGGCTACGAGGACGCCGCGCGCGCGCTCATCGCCGCGCGGACGTTCCCGTCGGTGCGGCTCCTCGTCGGCGCGACGCGTGACTACCGAGGCGAGGACGGCCGCGACCTCGAGAGCATGAGTCACGTGCTCGGGTTCGTCGCGCGCGTGAACGCCGCGGAGTACGCCGCGCTCGCGCCGCGTCGGTACCGCGCGAGCGACACGATCGGCAGGAGCGGCGCCGAGGCGGCGTTTGAAGAACGGCTCCGCGGAACCCCCGGGCTCCGGACCGTCACGGTGGATGCGCGCGGGCGCGTCGTCGCGACGGTTGCGGAGGAACCGGTCATCGCAGGGGCCACGGTGCGGATCACCATTGACCGCGCGCTCCAGGAACACGCGGAGCGCGCGCTGCGGAGCGGCCTCCGCGCTGCGGGTGTGCGCCGCGGGGCGCTCATCGCGCTCGATCCGGAGACCGGCGATGTCCTCGCGCTCGTCTCCCTCCCCGCGTTCTCGAACACCGCGCTCGCGCAGGGGATGTCTGCTCCCGCGTACCGCGCGCTCTCCGAGCACCGCGATCGCCCGCTCTTCCCGCGCGCGATTGCCGGAACGTACCCGTCGGGGTCCACGATCAAACCGGTCGTCGCCGCTGCGGCGTTGAGCGACGGCGTCATCACCGCACAGACGCGCATCGTGAGCAGCGGCGGCATCCGCGTCGGCGCGTCATTCTTCCCGGACTGGCGCGCGGGCGGGCACGGGTCGGTGAACGTCACGGATGCGCTCGCGCAGTCCGTGAACACGTTCTTCTACGTCGTGGGGGGCGGACATCCAGATTTCAAATTTCAAATTTCAGATGCGAGATCTTCCAACGCAGCGCGCGCGTCGCCATTGGGTCCGGATCGCCTCGCCGAAGCGTTCCGCGCATTCGGATTTGGGTCGCCCACGGGCATGGACATCTCGGGTGAGGCGAGCGGGCTCGTGCCGACGCCGTCGTGGAAGGAGGAGACGCGCGGGGAACCGTGGTACATCGGCGACACGTACCACCTCGCGATCGGACAGGGCGACCTCCTCGTGACGCCGCTCCAGCTCGCCGTCGCGACCGCGGAAATTGCGAACGGCGGACGGCGGGTCGTGCCACACCTCATGGCGAGCAATTTCTCCCCCTCCCACGGGGAGGGGGAGCGACCTGTCCCGGCCCGCGCGTCGGGAGAGGGGGTGGGAGATGTGGGGCAATCCGTCCCCGAGATTACGCCGGAGGCCGTTCGAGTCGTCCGTCAGGGCATGCGCGCAGCGGTGGTGTCCGGCAGCGCCAGTCGCCTCGCCGACCTCCCATTCTTTGTGGCAGGGAAGACGGGGACTGCGCAGACGACTTCGGATCGTCGCCCGCACGCGTGGTTCACGGGATTCGCGGAGGTCTCAGGTCTCCGGCAGCTCGTCATCACCGTCCTCGTGGAGGAGGGCGGGGAGGGGAGCAGCGCCGCAGTACCGATCGCACGCGAGGTGTTCGCAGCGTGGCACGCTCGTCCTTGACGGGGGCGCTCGGTTGTGGCATGCTGTGTTCGAGCTGCGCATGGGGCGCAGTGTACGAATCGTCCGCCGTCGCATGGCGCCGTGAACCCACCAGTTGGGTACGCGTCGCTCGCATACGGCAAGGAGGATCGTCATGGGCAAGGCAGTGGTCTCGGACACGTTCGCAGTGTTCATTCAAATGGTACACACAGGCCGCATCACCAATGAGCACCTCCACGCGTTCATGGAGAACCTGGATCGCACCACTGGTCGGGTCGTGCGCGAGGCCGCGCGGTTCATCGGACTCATCCCAAAGGCGTACGACGAGGTGCATGACCTCACCTTCGCAGGTGGCAAGCCGCTCTACAGTGCCAGACGCGGCGACGAGTGGTTCGTCGTTCACGACACGACCGAGTGGAAGCCGTACGACGAGGTGTGGGAACCCACCTTCGCAGGCGGCAAGCCGCTCTACAGTGCCAGACGCGGCGACGAGTGGTTCATCGTCCACGGCATGACCGAGGGGAAGCCGTACGACGAGGTGCGTCACCTCACCTTCGCCGATGGTCGGCCGCTCTACAGTGCCAGACGCGGCCTCGAGTGCTGCGTTGTTCATGGCACGACTGAGGGGGAGGTGTCGTACCACGATGTGTATGACCTCACCTTCGCAGACGGCAAGCCGCTCTACATCGCCCAGCGCGGTGGTCGGTGCTTCGTCGTCCACGGCGAAACCGAGGGGAAGGTGTACTACGAGGCGCACGAGCTCACGCTCGCAGACGGTAAGCCGCTCTACATCGCCCGTAGGGCCATTCGTGATGATGACTGGTTCGTCGTCCACGGCGAAACCGAGGGGAAGGCGTACTGCGGCGAGGTGTGCGAACTCACCTTCGCAGACGGCAAGCCGCTCTACAGTGTCAGACGCGGCGACAAGTGGTCCATCGTCCACGGCACGACCAAAGATGAGGTGTGCCATGAGGTGCGTGACCTCACCCTCGCAGAGGGCCGGTTCCTCTATAGCGCGCGCCACGGTGGCGTTTGGTGCGTCGTCCACGGCGAGATCGAGGGGGAGGAGTACAACGAGGTGCGTGACCTCACCTTCGCAGACGGCAAGCCGCTCTACAGCGCCAGACGCGGCGACGAGTGGTTCATCGTCCACGGCACGGCTGAAGGGAAGGTGTACGACGGGGTCTTCTCTCTCCACGTTGAGGGTGACGCGATTGTCTACGGCGCGCGGAAGGGACGGAAACTCTACCGCGTGACTCGACAACTCGATCACGTCGCCTGAGTAACACCCACGACCGAATCGGCCCCGAGCAATCGGGGCCGGTTTCATTGCGGCCCCCTTGACGGGGGCGCGGAGATGTGGTACGGTGTGGGGTCGCGCGGTGGGCGCGCGAAGAACCTTCCCAACAGAAATGTCAGACGTTTGACACGTCTGATGGATTGGCGACGTCAACCCAGCCGCGATGCGGCGGCGCAAACAGAAGAAAAGGAGAACGACGATGCAGAAGAGGAAGACGAACGCCGCGCTCGTCGCGGCACTGAGCGCGATCGCGCTCGCGGCGTCCTGCACGATCGATGCGCGGACGACGGGCGAGGTGTCGGACGGTACGTCGGACAGCACGGACGCCGAGTGCGTCCTGCACTCGGACTGCGATCCGGGACTCGCGTGCCTCGACGGCATGTGTTCGGCGGTCGGTCCGGGCGGCACCACCGCGGACGCGGGAACGCCCTCGTGCACCCCCGAGGTGTGCGACGGTCGCGACAACGACTGCGACGGCATCGCGGACGAGGGCTGCCCGGGCGCCACGGCACCGGATGCCGGAACGCCCGACGCCGGAACGCCTGCACCGGACGCCGGAACGCCACCGCCCGTCGAGACGTGTGGGGACGGCGTGGACAACGACGGCGACGGTCTCATAGACGAGGGCTGTCCGCCGCCTCCGACGCCGGACGCGGACAACGACAGCGTCCCGGACGCGGCGGACAACTGTCCTGCCGTCGCGAACGTGGACCAGGCGGACATAGACCGAGACGGCGTCGGGAGTGCGTGCGACAACTGCCGCATTACCGCGAATGCGACGCAAGCGGACGCGGACCGAGACGGCATCGGTGACGCATGCGAGCGCAGCGTCATCGTGACCCTCGAGGTCCCGATTCCAGAGACGCTCGACGCGAGCGCGCGGTTCTGCTCGACGTTCGATGGCGGCTGGTCCTGCAAGCCCCTCGTGCTCATCGGCACGAGTGGGAGGTACTTGAGGGGAGAGTTCTCAAACGTGCGGCCGGACGCGCACATCTTCAACGCGTGCGTGCGGCTGTGCGCAGACCCGGTGAACGGCCGCTGGCTCGCGAACAGCACCGGTGGTACACTGGTGCAGTTGGCGGACCCGATCGTCTTCATGAACGAGGCGACCGTGGTCCCCGAGACGCTCGTCTCGAACGGCATCGGCGGCGCCAACTGGCGCGTCGTCTTACCGTAGGAAGGGTTCTTTCGTCTGGCGGTCTCCCGGTGTGGGTGCAAGGTGGGTCCCCCCCTCTTCCCACCACGCCCACCCGGGAGGCCGCCTCTTCTTTTTGTCCAACCTCGGTCATTGCGAGGAGCCGAGCGACGAAGCAATCTCGGCCTACTACAGCGACCGAGATTGCTTCGCTCCGCTGCGCTTCGCTCGCAATGACGCCGCAGTGTCAGACGCGGTTGACAAGAGGGAGGAAAGGTGGTACACTCTCTTTGAGCTCGTTGGACAACGGTTTTCACCGAAAACAAGAAAAGGAGGAATACGCGATGCGCACGTTTCTCATGATGGCGGTGATGCTCACCGTCACGTGGACTTCGGCCGCGCAGGACGCGCCTGCGCCGAGTGCGCCGCCGACGGCGGTGCAGGGAGAGGTCGTTTCGGGCGCTCCGCCAATCGCGTCGGTCGTCGTAGACGATCAGCAGGCGAAGTTTGCAGTCGCGCTCGCGGAGGCGCAGCGCCTCCTGAATGTGGGCGAGTACGAGCAAGCGTACAAGCAGTACTTCGTGCTCGTGCAGAAGCATCAGGGCGACCCGGACGTGCTCTGGGGTCTCGGTCAGAGCGGCGCGATCGCGGCGCTCAACACCACGGACCCCGTGCAGCGGCGCGAGCGGCTCGTCATCACGAGAGCGGCGTACTTCCGGTACGCGAATGTCGAGCGCCGCCCGCAGTACGTGAATGGCGCGCAGAGCAATGTACAGCTCGCGCGGGAGATGGTTCCGGATCTTACGAAGGAGCTCGAGAAGATCGTCATTCCCGAGCCCGCTCCGAAACCCGCGGTCGCGGCGACTGCCGCTCCTGCGCCTCCTCCGAAACCCGTGGCGGCTGCTGCTCCTCCCGAGATTCCTCAGCGCATGACGCAGAGTGGCTTCGCCATCCAGGAGACCGGCGATATGACGACTTCGCCGCGCAGACCGCGCTCGAAACCGCCATCGGATGCGACCGCTGCGTCGGACTCGGCAGGAAAGTCAGCGCATGCGTCCGCGGATTCATCCGGACGGCCCAGCGTGATTCCCGATGAAGTCCCCGAGGCCGCCGAGACCACCGCGTCTCCCGAGGAGCACCTTGCGTGCCTCGCGTCGCGCGGCATCGTCACCGCGCAGTTCGTAAGCGAGGGCGGACGGTTCGTCATACGACTCCGCCCCCCGTCGAACTGGGAGAACATCCCATGTTCGGTGGCAAAATGACGGCACCTCCGAGGTGCCATGGCCCCCGAGCCCAGTTGCGGCTCGGGGGTTTTCTTTTTGCGGCTTCCCCCTCTTAAGGTAAGAGGGGCTTAGGGGAGTTATGAAAAGCGGGCAAGCGCACGTTCCGCCCATAACCCACCCCAACCCTCCCTTACCCTAAGGGAGGAGGAATTTGACTGACTTGACAGCGTTCGCTGGCACCGCTACGGTGGGCGCGACTCTGGAAGCGCGGAATGATTCCGCATGGTTCAGAGAGGAACATTCACAATACCGCGTGTGGGTGAGCCAGCGAGAGCGCATGGCGTCCACACGACGGAACCGAGGTAAGGAGAGGAGCGGATCATGGAAAACGGAAGAAGGAAGTTGATGATTGTCGGCCTCGTGAGCGTCGGCATGTTCGCCTCCGCGTGCACCGTTGGCGGTGCGGACGCGGTGGACGGCGGTGCGGGGAGCGATCCCTTCGCGTGCGTTCGGAACTCGGACTGTCCCGCGCCGCTGGTGTGCCGTGCGTCGGCGTCAGGCAGCAAGACCTGCGTTCCGCAGTGTCGCGGGGATGCCGATTGCTGTGCGGATCCGGGCGTTCCGTGCGGCCTCGTGTGCCGCGGGGAGCAGTGCATCGCGGGAGACCCCGAGACGTGCAACGGCCGCGACGACGATGCGGACGGCATGACCGACGAGGGGTTCTTCCTCACGAGCGACGCCGCGAACTGCGGTCGCTGCGGCCTCCGGTGCGACGCCGCGCTTGCGCACGCGCGTTCCCGCGGGACGACGTGCCAAGACGGTGTCTGTCGGCTCAATGCCGATGGCTGCGCCGACGGGTTCTCGAACGTCAACGGAACGGACGCGGACGGGTGCGAGTACGCGTGTACGGTGACGAACAACGGCGTCGAGCAACCGGACGACGACGACAACGACTGCGACGGGACGACGGACGAAGGATTCGCGTGCGTCGCGGGGATGGCGCGGACGTGCGGCCTCGCGGATCCCACTCGGCATGGAGTCGGCATCTGTCGGAGCGGTCTCCAGACGTGCGCAGCCGATGGGACGTGGGGCGCGTGCTCCGGCGCCACGCCGCCGCTTCTCACGGAGTCCTGCAACATGCTCGACGACGACTGCGACGGCGCGACCGACGAGGATTTCTTCGTCGGGGTTGCGTGCCGCGGCGTCGGCGCGTGCGGGATCGGCAGGTACGAGTGCAACGGACCGAACGCGAACCGCTGCTCGACGGACATCGGCGGATCGGCCTACCCGATCCCCCCGCCGCTCGAGACGTGCGACTTCGTGGACAACGATTGCGACGGGACGGTTGATCTCGATGCGGATCCCGCCGTCGTTGCCAACGATGCGTGGAACTGCGGCGCGTGCGGCGTCTCGTGCGCGACTCCGAACGCGATGACCGCGTGCGTCGCGGGCGTTTGCACGGTCACGGGCTGCGCGACGGGGTTCCTCCTCGTCGGCGGCGCGTGCGCGCGGTGCGACGTCTGGCCGACCGTCGCGGAGGCATGCGACGCGGCGGCGCTCGATGAGGACTGCGACGGCAGCCGGAACGAGGGGTGCGCGTGCGTGAACGGGACGTCGCAGCCCTGCGGGCTCGACCCCGCGCTCCACGGCGTCGGCGTCTGCCACCGCGGTGCGCAAACGTGTGCGGGCGGGCAGTGGGGCGCGTGCTCCGGCGCCGTGGCGCCGACCGCGGAGGTGTGCAACCGCCGCGACGACGACTGCGACGGGCGCATCCCCGCGGAGGAGGCCGACGCGGACGGCGACGGTTTCGCCGTCTGCGAGGGCGACTGCGATGACACGGACGTGTTGGTCCGTCCGAGCGCCGCGGAGTCCTGCAACATGCTCGATGACGACTGCGACGGGACGACGGACGAGGGGCACAACGTCGGCGCCCCCTGCAACACCGGCTCCCTCTTCGGAGCCGCGTGCGCGGGAGGAACCATCGAGTGCTCCGCGAACCCGGCCGCCCCGACTCGGTGCTCGACATCGCCCGGGGGATCGGACTATCCGGCCACGCCGCCGACCGAGACCTGCGACAACCTCACCGACGACGACTGCGACGGCAGCGTGGACGAGGGGTGCAGCGAGTGCGTCCCGAGCGTCCAACGTCCGTGCGGCGTCGCCCACGCGCTCCACAACATCGGGATCTGCCGCGTCGGCGTTCAGGTGTGCAACGCAGGGCGCACGTGGGATCCCTGCGGCGGCGCTACGCCCCCGCTCCCCGCGGAGTCCTGCAACGGTGCCGACGACGACTGCGACGGGACGACGGACGAAGGATTCGATTTCACGAGCGACCACGCATACTGCGGCGGCTGCTTCGGAAATTGTACGCTCCTCCCGAACGTCGCCGCCGCGTCGTGCGCTGCGGGAACGTGCGGGGGCGTCGTGTGCGCCCTCGGATTCCGGGACCTCAACGCATCCGCGTCGGACGGGTGCGAGTACGCGTGCTTCCCGACGTTCAACGGCGTCGAGCGGTGCGACGGACTCGACAACGACTGCGACGGCGAGACGGACGAGGCCGCGACGTGCGCCCCGCCGCCGCCGAACGCACCGATGACGTTTTCCGTGACGCTCGCGGCGGGGTTCACGGTGGACGCGACCGCGATGTTCTGCGCGACGTTCGTCGAGGGTTTCTGGTCGTGCGGCGGCTACCCGCTCACCGTCACGGTGGACGTCGGCACCGGCGCGACGACGATGACGACGAGCGGCGCGGCGATCGCCGGGAACCACGAGTTCGGTCTCTGCACCGCGCGGTGTGATACGGCGATCGGCGTGTGGGTCGTCGTCGAGGACGCAGGCGGCCTCCTCGTCGAGGCGGCCGCACCGGCGATGACATACGCTGGCGCATCCGTTCCCACGAATCTCGGTCGGAACGGTCGTGGCGGCGGGCACTGGGTCGCTCGGTTCTCCTCGCCGTAGAACATTCGGCGGAGGACGTTCGGTCCCTCACCCTTCGGGGTGGGGGACCTTTCTTTTACGTTCGATTGCGGGAGCGGGTTGTCAGGCGATCCATGAGATACAGAAGATTGACATCCTCGCCATCCTCTGCTATAGTGCAGGTCTTATGACATGGCCACGAACGCATGTGCAATTTCCGACGGATTGCGTCATCGCCGTGACGTACCTCTGCAACTCGCGGTGCGTCATGTGTGATTTTTGGAAGGAGACGCGTAAACCGACGATGACGCTCGATGACTACCGGAAAATCCCGCGCACGCTCCGTGACATCAACGTGAGCGGCGGTGAGCCGTTCCTCCATCCGCAGATCGTTGACATCGTCCGCGTCATCCGCGAGACGTGCCCGAGAGCGCGGATCACCATCTCCACGAACGGGTTTCTCACGGACGTCGTCATCGCGCGCGTCCGCGAGATTCTTCGGTTCTTCCCGACGCTCGGCATTCGCATCTCACTCGACGGGGTGGGGGAGATGCACGAGCGCATCCGTAGGATTCCGCACGGATTCGAGAAGGTTGTGGCGACGCTCCGCGGGTGCAAGGCGATCGGGGTCCGCGACCTCGGCCTCGCGTACACGATGAGCGGGGAGAACGTCGAGCACCTCACGAAGGTGTACGATCTCAGCATGGCGGAGGGCGTGCAGTTCACGTGCGCGGTCGCGCAGAGTTCTGATTTTTACTTCGGCGGGAAGCGTGTTGATCGGGCGGCTGACCCGACCGCCGTTGCGCGGGAGTTCGACGCGCTCGTTGATCGCGAGCTCCGGCGGTGGAATCCGAAGGCATGGGTGCGCGCGTACTTCGCTGACGGTCTCAAACGGCTCGCGCTCGCCGGGGAGCAGCGTCTCCCGTCGCGCGCCGGAGAGGACTTCTTCTTCCTCGATCCGTTCGGCGACGTGTACCCGTCGGTCGTTCACGCGGTGACGATGGGGAGCATGAAAGTGGCGGAGTCGTTTTCGGATCTCTGGCGGAGCACGACGGCGGTTGCGGCGCGCGCAGCGGTTGCGGCGCACGCGCATCCGTACTGGATGGTGTGCACCGCACGGACGGCGATCCGCCGCCACGCGCTCCGCGTCGTCGCGTGGATCATCCGCGCGAAGATCGGTACACTGAGGCGTACAGGGCCTATCGCGCACGTGGAACATGCGCACCGCACTCCGTGAGTCCATCCGGAACGTCGGGATCCCCGCCGTCGCGGCCGGGGCGCTCGCAGTCGCATTCCCGTCGCTGCCGCTCATCGGCGGCGTCCTCCTCCTCGCGTCCCTCATTGCGTTCGCGGCGTGGCCGATGCTCGGGTGGTCGCTCGTCGTGCTCACGTACCCGTTCATCTACCTCCAGGTCTTCTTCGGGGAGACGATGAACATCCCGTACGTTGACCTCCTCGCACTGCTCACGTTCGTCGGCGTCGCGATTCGTGTCGTTGTCAATCGCGTGCGAAGGAGATCGGCTTACGGCTTACGGCTTACGGCTTACGATCTCCCCGGTCTCCTCCCATTCCTCCTCTTCATCGCCGTCGCCGCGCTCTCGCTCATCAACGTCGAGGACGTCGCCGCGGGCGTGAAGTTCCTCCTCCGCCCGCTCACATTCTCCTACCTCATGTTCGTCGCGCTGCCGGTGATCGTCATTGATTCCCCGCGGCGGTTGTTCACGACGTTCCGGATCATGTTCCTCGTTGGCGTGCTCGCCGCAGCGATGGGGGTCTGGTCGCTCCTCTCCCCGCCGGAGCCCGGTGCGTTCCGGCGTGCGGTTCCGATCATCGTGTACGGCATGACGCCGCTCGGGACGAACCACAACCTCCTCGCGGAGGTGCTCGTGAGCGTCGTGCCCGTCGGGGTGATCCTCGCGCTGTTCACGGGGGAACGCCTCCGACGTTGGTACGTCGTCGGGACGCTCGCGCTCACTGCGGTCGCGCTCCTCACGTTCTCTCGGAACGGCTGGCTCACGCTCGCCGTGGAGGGGGCGGTGCTCTCCGTCGCGCTCGCGCGCGATCGCGGCATTCCCTGGCGGCGCATCGCGGCCGCAACCGCGCCCATCGCAGCGGTCGTCGCGGTCGCCATCTCGCTCTTCTCGTTCACCGCGGTCGCGCGCTCCTCGAACGTCAACCGCCTCCGCCTCACGGAGATCGCGTTCGCGCAGTTCCGCGAGCACCCCATCATCGGCGCCGGCATCGGGACCTTCCAGGAGGCGGTCGCGCGGGACAAGTGGTACATCGCGGACTTCGGGAAACCGCAGGAAGCGCACGGGCTCATCCAGAAGACGCTCGCGGAGACCGGCGTGCTCGGGTTCCTCGCGTTCGCGGCGCTCCTCGCTGCGGTCGTCGCCGCGATTATCCGGACGTACCGCTCGGCGACCGTCGCGCCCGCGTGGCGTTTCATTCTCCTCGCGCTCCTCTGCACGGCGTTCGGGAGCATCGTGTTCCAGATATTCAATACGTCGTACTTCGTCTCGAAGCTCTGGCTTCCGCTCGGTGTGGCGGTCGCCGCCGTGCGCCTCGCCGTGCAGGGGATCGCGCTCCGACGCGCGGATACGGGATTCCAGTGAGGCGACCCCTCGTGAGAGCGGCAATAATTTCGGGAGGTGGCCGTAGAGCTTCGCTCGCTACCGGACGAAATTATTGCGGGGGTCGCACAGGGGGTGGCCCCCTGTGAGAGCGTATGTCGGATGATGCCATCACCGCGTACCGCGAGCGGTTGCTCGACGAAGCGAGGAAGTGGCTCCCCGCAGATCATCTCCCGATGATCGAAGCCGCTGCGGATTTCGCGATCGCGGCCCACCGCGGGCAGCGGCGGCTCTCCGGCCCTCCGTACGCCGTCCACGTCCTCGAGACGGGCAGGAAGCTCGCGGCGATGCACCTCCCCGCGGATGTCGTCGCCGCGGGCGTCCTCCACGATGTGCATGAAGACGCCGGGTGTTCCCTCGAGGAGATCGCGCGGCGCTTCAACCCCGTCGTCGCGCGCCTCGTCGCCGGGGTCACGAAGGTTGGGAAGGTGACCTACCGAGGCGAGCAGCGGTACATCGAGAACATCCGCAAGATGTTCATCGCGCTCGCGGACGACGTCCGGGTCATGTTCATCAAGTTCGCGGACCGCATGCACAACCTCGAGGACCTCGAGGTGGTCCCAGAACCGAAGCGCGCTCGCATCGCGCGGGAGGCGCTCGAAGTGTACGCCCCGATCGCGAACCGCCTCGGCATGAACGAGATCAAGGCGCAGCTCGAGGACCTCTCCTTCCCGTACGTGTTCCCGGAGGAAGCGCGGTGGGTTGACTCGCTCATCGCCGCAACGCACGACGCGAAGCGGAGAGCCTGTGAGACGCTCCGGCGGGATGTGGCGGGAGAGCTCGCGCAGCACCGCATCACCGTCGCCGCGATCGAGTCGCGCTTGAAACCGCGTTGGAGCTTGTACCAGAAGCTCCTGAAACACGACCGCGACATCACGCGCATCTACGACCTCATCGCGCTCCGTATCGTCGTTGCGGATGTTTCGGAGTGCTACACGGTGCTCGGGATCCTCCACGAGCGGTGGAAGCCGATCCCGGGACGCATCAAGGACTACATCGCGAATCCGAAACCGAACGGGTACCAATCCATCCATACCGCGGTGCACATCGAGGGGATCGGGGCCGTCGAGTTCCAGGTGCTCACCCGCGCGATGCACGAGGATGCGCAGTGGGGCGCTGCCGCCGCATGGCGGTACCACGAGCGCGGCACCGCGAAGCCAACCGCGCGGCAGCTCCGCTGGGTGGATGACTTCATGCGATGGCAGCGGGGCGTGAAGGATTCCAAGGACTTCCTCGCGGGGCTGCGATCGGAGATCCTCAGGGATCGCATCCTTGTCTTCACGCCGAAGGGTGACGTCATCGAGCTCCCCGACGGCGCGACGCCGCTCGATTTCGCGTACGCGATCCACACGGATATCGGACACCATGCGACCGGCGCGCGGGTGAACGGGTCGGCGGCGCTCCACCCGCTCGATCGGCCGCTCCAGAACGGGGACATGGTCGAGATCGTCATGGACCCGAAACGGAAGGGGCCGAGTCCGGACTGGCTCGCCGTCGTCCGCACGACGAATGCGAGGGCGAAGATTCGCGATGCGCTCCGCGGAACGCTCAAAACGAAAATCGCGTCGTGGGTGAACGCCGCGATGCCGAAGAAGCGTGGGGGGAACACTTCGGATCTCAGCGCAGGATCGCGCGGAGGATCCCTTGGAGTTCCTCCGAATCCGAGTACGCGATCGCGATGGAACCGCCGCCGTTCGCATCCGCGGTGATGCGCACCTTCGCGCCGAGCCGTTGCTGGAGCGCGAGCGCTCTCGCACGGAGGTTGGGATCGCCGGTCGGCACCCGTTCAGTGGAGCGACCGCGGGGGCGCGCTCCGGCCTCCCGCGTCGCGGTCGCGACGGCCGCTACGGAGAGGTGCGCGGTGATGATGCGCTCGAACCATGCGCGCTGCTCTCGGGGGTCGGCGATCCCGACGAGGACTTTCGCGTGGCCCTCCGAGACGGTGCCGCTGCGCACCGCGTCCTGCATGTCGGGCGGGAGCGTGAGGAGGCGGAGCGCGTGCGCGACGGAGGTCCGCGCAACGCCGACTCGCTCCGCGATGTCCTCCTGCGTGAGCCCAAATTCCTCCTGGATTCTCCGGTACGCAATCGCGCACTCGATGGGGTTCAGGTCCTGTCGTTGGATGTTCTCGATAAGTGCGAGTTCGAGCTTCGTGCGGTCGTCGGACGCGTTGCCGTGCACGATGATCGGCACCGCGGTGAGACCCGCGATCCTCGCGGCGCGGAGTCGGCGTTCTCCGGCGATGAGCTCGTACTCACCATCCGCACGCGCGGAAACGACGAGCGGTTGGAGGATGCCGTGCTCGCGGATGGACGCCGCCAGCCGTTCGAGCGCATCGGGCGCGAACGTTTGGCGGGGCTGGAACGGATTCTCGTGGATGCGCTCCGGTGGAACCGCGAGCGTCGCCGACGGCGGCGGTGCTGCGGCGCGCGAGACCGACTCCGACGATGGCGCGCCGGGGATGAGCGCAGCGAGACCTCGCCCGAGACCGCGTGGAGACATACTTAAGAGACCGTAGAAATTCTTCCCATTCCCTCCCCTTGGAGCAAGGGGAGGTTAGGAGGGGTTAGCAATCGTCCGGACTAACCCACCCTCACCCTCCCTTACCCTAAGGGAGGGGAATAACATTTCTCCCTCTTCGCCGACCTAGGGTGTCAGTTTTTCTACGGTCTCACTTAAAGGACCGCGAGGAGTTCGCGGGTGAGCTTTTCGTACGCGCGTGCGCCTTTCGAATCCGCATCGTACTGCGCAATCGTTTTCCCGTGGCTCGGCGCCTCTGCGAGGCGGACGTTCCGAGGGATGACCGAGCGGAACACGCGATCCGGGAAGTACCGGTAGAGCTCTCGGAGGACGTCGTTCGAGAGCCGGAGTCGTCCCTCGTACATCGTGATGATCGCACCGAGCACCGCGAGGGACGGGTGGAGCTCGCGCCGAATGAGCTCGATGGTTTCGAGGAGCTGCCCGAGCCCCTCGAGCGCGTAGTACTCGGCCTGTACGGGGATGAGCGCAGAATCCGCAGCCACGAGCGCGTTGATCGTCAGGAGCCCGAGCGAGGGCGGGCAGTCAATGAGGATGACGTCGTAGCGGTGGCGCACCTCGACGAGGATGTCCGCGAGGCGGAACTCTCGGCGGTCCGCCGTCACGAGCTCGACGTTCGCGCCCGCGAGCGCGCCCGTCGCCGGGAGGAGCGAGAGGCCCTCGTGCGCGGTGGGGACGATCGCGTCCTGCGCCGCGGCGAGCCCCGCGAGGACTTCGTAGGTTCCCGCCGTGACGCTCCGGTGGGCGACCCCGAGCCCCGCGGTCGCGTTCGCCTGCGGATCCATGTCAATGAGCAGGACGAACTTCCCCGCATCGGCGAGGTAGCTCCCGATGGCGAGCGCGGTCGTCGTCTTCCCGACGCCGCCCTTCTGGTTCACGATGGCGATGACGTGGGCCACAGCAAATCATCGTAGCACGCGCGCGCCTCTGCTACACTGTGGAACGAGCCGGAGTGGCGGAATGGTATACGCGGTGGATTCAAAACCCACTGTCCGCAAGGGCATGAGGGTTCGACTCCCTCCTCCGGCATGAGCGAACAACGCGAGCGAATGACGGGGAGCGAGCCAACTGCTTGGCTCGCGCGAGGGAGTCGAAGCCCGGAGCGTTGTTTGGTGAGCATGCGGGCGAGCCAAACCG
>Ga0265296_1003329_pt1 | contig 15069 bp, 11 predicted proteins | sample MunlanPumphouse1_FD_189073 | JGI IMG/M metagenome (GOLD analysis project Ga0265296, IMG submission 189073) | Groundwater microbial communities from a municipal landfill in Southern Ontario, Canada - Pumphouse #1 | ecosystem: Environmental > Aquatic > Deep subsurface > Groundwater | place... | reverse complement strand
CAGCAACACCTGCAACCGCATGGGCGGCGGATACACCCTGGCCGACGGCAAGCTGAGCGTCAGCGCCATGGCCTCGACCATGATGGCCTGCACCGACAAGGCGCTGATGGCGCTGGACGAAGCCGTCTCCAGCCGTCTGCAGGGCGAACTGAAGGCCGAACAGGACGACAACGGCGTGCTGACCCTGACCACCGCCAAGGGCGACGTGCTGGTGTTCAACCCGGAACCGACCGCTGAAACCCGCTACGGTGGCGCCGGCGAGACCGTGTTCCTGGAAGTGGCGGCGAAGACGGAGAAGTGCTCGCACCCGCTGATTCCGGATTACCAGTGCCTGCAGGTGCGAGAAGTGAAGTTCGACGACAAGGGCCTGAAGCAGGGTGAGCCGGGCAAGTTCGAGAACTTCTACGGCAGCATCGAGGGCTACACCCACGAAGACGGCGTGCGCAACGTTGTGCGTGTGAAGCGCTACGAAGTGAAGAACCCGCCGGCCGATGCGCCGTCGCAGGCGTACGTGCTGGACATGGTGGTCGAGTCGGCCATCGAGAAGAAGTAATGCAGAAGGGCGGCCGCGAGGTCGCCCTTCTTCGTTGTGGGTAGAGCCGGCCGCTGGCCGGCTGCTGCACACAGCTCCGGCGACATACGGAACATGCCGGCCAGCGGCCGGCACTACCTATATTCATCAAGGAGACCGACATGAAACGGACGTACATGCTCGCACTGGCCTTGCTGGCCATCGGTAGTGGCAGCAGTGCATACGCCGCCAGCACACCCACCACCGACCAGCTTGAAGCCCATCTGTGGCAACTCGCGCGCGCCACCGACGCGCAGGGCAAGCGCATCGACGCGTTGTTCGTCAGGGGCCGTGAGCCGTACACCCTGCGCTTCCAACCCGGCTACATGAGCGAGTTGAACCTGTGCAACTACGCAAGCAGCCAGTATCAGCTGCAGGGCGACCGGCTGATGCTGGAGAACGGCGTCGTTACCACAGCCGGCTGCATACCTGCCGAGGTTGTCGAGCAGCAACGGCGTGCCAGCGTGCTGGTCAATGGCCGACCGGCTCCGACGCTCGCACTGGACGACAACGGCAGCCTGGTCCTGCGCAACGTGCATGGCGACACGGCGATATTCACCCCCGCGCCGCTGCCGGTGAAATGAAAAGGGCGGCCTTGGGCCGCCCTTCCTCGTTGACTGGTAAAGCCGGCCGCTGGCCGGCTGCCATCTACAGCGGATGCCGGCCAGCGGCCGGCACTACCCGAAGCCTGGTATCAGGCCAACGCCGGGTTCAATGTGTAGGTGCCGTGCAACGCTGCTTCGGCCAGCACGTGGCCGTGCATGGCTCGGAACGCATCGGCGGCGGTGAAGCGCTCGGGCAGCGGCAGCGAGGTGATGTCCAGCGCGAACACGCGGAAGAAGTAGCGATGCACGCGCTCGTCGTTGAACGGCGGGTACGGACCGTCGTAGCCGAGGTAGTCACCGGCCATGTCCGGATTGCCGGCGAACCAGCCGGTGAAATCGTTCAGGCCCTGGCGGCTGCCGGCCGGGCCGGCCGGCGCGGTCTTGCCCTTCACGACGAAGCCATCGCTGCAGCTGCCCGCGGCGATCTCCTGCACCGAGGCCGGGATGTCGGCCATCACCCAGTGCACGAAATCGCAGCGCGGCTGATCGCGCGGCACGCTCATGTCATCGCGGCCAACCGTCTCCGGCACTGTCGGTACGTCCGGGTCCACGCATACCAGCAGGAACGAGCGGGTGCCGTCGGGCACGCCGCTCCAGGCCAGGTGCGGGTTGCGGTCGGGGGCGAAGCCGTCGGCATCGCCGGCGGCGAACTCACGGTCGATCGGCGCGGCGTTGACCAGGCTGTGACTGCTCAGTTGCATCTGATGCTCCTCACTCTTCCGGGTAACCCAATCGCACCGCGACCGGGGTGAGCTGGGCGAAGGCGGCGCCCATCACGTCGCGATACCTGCGCCAGTGGCCGGCAGGCAGGCGCGGCGCGCCCAGCTGTGCAGCCGGCGGCATCGGACGTCCGAACACGCGGCCCAGCAGGTCGGCCATCGCATGTGCATCGTTGCCGATCTCGTCGATGCGCAGCAGCACGTGCGGATACAGGTCCTCCTCGTGCAGCGCGGCGATCTGGGTCAGCGAACGCACCAGCCACTGGCTGGCTTCGGCCATCGAGGTCATCGCCAGCGGTGCAGCGGCGCCATAGGCGATCCAGTCCAGCAGCATGTCGCGCGGGTCGCGCAGCACCAGCAGCAGGCGACCCTGCGGCAGCTGCGGGCGCAATGCCCACAACAGCGCGTTGTCCCACCACAGCAGCCAGTCGATCACGGTATCGCTTTCCAGGCCGCGCGCCGGCAGGTGTTCGCGCCAGCGCTCGACCAGGCGTTCCGGGCTCAGCACGCCCGACGCCAGATCCTGCAGCGTGTTGTAGTTCTGGAAGGCATCGTCGGGTGGATTGGCGGTGTAACGATCACTGCGCAGTACCGGGCTGGCAGCGGCCAGGCCGGTTGCCACCCGCTCCACGCCCGAACCCGGGGCGCCCCACAGGAAGATCGGAGCCGAGCCGCTGTCGCGCGTTGCCTCGTCGATGCTGGCCATCTCCGGCCAGCTCGGCGGTGCCTTGGCCTGCGGCGGCAGCGGCAGCCGCTGCGAGGCCTGGTCGGTCTGCAGCGCCATCCACGTACGCAGCGCTTCTTCCGGCTGCCCGGCGCGATCCTGGATTTCGCCCAGCCAGGTCCGCAGGTCGGCGCGGTGTCCCTCCGGTGCCTGCGCGATCAAGGCCTGCACGCGCTCCACGGCGGCGGCCGGGTCACGCTGCAGCAGACCCTCGACACGACGGCTTTCACCGCTGACGCGGCCCGGTTCCAGGGTGGTGATGCGCTCGGCGATGGCTTCGCCCTGCTCGTGTTCACCGGCCATGTCATGCAGGCGCATGCGCGCTTCCAGCGCCGGCAGGTGGCCGGGCATCGCTGCCATCCAGCGCTCCACGACGGCCACGGCGCCGGCACTGCCGACGTCTTCCACGGCCAGTCGTGCCAGCCACAGGTCATGCAGCTGGTCATTGCTTTCCAGAGCCTCATCCAGGCGTGCACGGGCTTCATCTTCGCGGCCCAGGCGCTGCCAGGACATCAGCAGCAGCTGCAGCACCTGGCGCTCCCCTTGCAGCGATTGCAGCAGCGGCAGCAGATGCTCCAGCGCCTGCAGCGGCTGGCCACTGCGCAGTGCCAGCTCGCCGGCCAAGCGGCGCATCGGCGGTACATCCAGCTCCGGCTGCTGCAGCGCCTGCTGCATTGCCTCGGCGGCGGCCTCGACGTTGCCCTGGCGCAATGCCAGCTGCACCACCATGCCGTGCAGCGAGGACATCTTCGGGTTCAACGCGAGTACGCGACGGAACGCCTGCTCGGCGAACGCCAGCATGTCCTTGCCCAGATAGGCAAAGCCCAGTGCGTACAGCACGCGGGTATCGTCCGGCAGCGCCTGGCTGGCCGCCGACAGCAGGGCCAGCGCGCGGTCGGCGTCGCCACGACGCAGCGCGACCATGCCATCGATGGTCAGCAGTTCCGGATGGTCCGGCTCCAGCCGCGATGCGAGGGTCGACAGCCGCTGGGCCTCGTCGAAATCGTTGCGGCCCACCGCCAGGTGCGCCTGCATCAGGTAGGCGGGGAAGGCGTTGGGGTCCAGCCCGGTGGTGCGCAGCAGGGCTTCATCGGCGCCGTCGAACTGGCGCAGTGCCAGCAGCAGGCCGGCGTGCTGCAGGTGCAGCTGCGCATCATCGGGCGCCAGCTGCAGCGCCTGCTGCAGCGCCTCCATTGCGGCCTCGGCCTGGCCCTGCTGCTGCAGCGCAAGCGCCAGCCAGCGGTGGGCCTCGGCCTTGCCGGGTTCGTCACGGGTCCACGCCTGGGCCAGCTGCACGGCCTGGCCGGCATCGTTCTGGCGCAACGCTTGGAGGATCTGGTCTTGCATGGCCGTCCGGTTCAAGGTCAAACCCGCATTGTAGCGGGCCGCGCGCCGGTGCCGGTTCAGCCCGGCAGGACCCGCCGCAGACGCTGTGCGACCCAGCGTTCGGAGAAACCATCGCCGCGCCAGTTTTCCAGGAAGCCACAGTGGCCGCCCCAGCAGGCGGTTTCCAGCCGCGCCTGCTGCGGCAGCTGCCAATCGCGGAAGGTCGCGTAGGGGATCACCGGATCGTCCTGCGCCATCAGGATGTCGGCAGGTACCTGCAGCGTGGACAGGCGGTTGCCGGCGATGGAATAGCCATCGAAATAGGCCTGCAACGAACCAAACGTGGTGTGCCTTTCGACCAGCCAGGCGGTAAGCGAACGGATGTCCATGTTCAGCACGCGGTCGTCGCAGTCGCTCAGTTCGGGGAAGAGATCGCGCTTGCGACGCAGCGAGCCGGCCCACTTGCGGCGGAAATACCAGTCGTACATCGCCGGGCCGTTCTCGATGTTCTCCATGGTCAGCCCCGGGTCCAGCACCGGGCAGACGGCGGCCACGTGCTGCAGCGGCACGCCCGCGGCTGGCGCGCGCAGGGCCAGCCGCAGCACGAAGTTGCCACCCAGCGAATAGCCGGCCGCAACCAGCGGCAGATCGGGCCAGCGCTGGGCGACATCGCCAGCGGCATGCACCACTTCGTCGATGAGGTTGGAGTGGAAGATGCCGGGATTGAGGTGATGGGTGTTGCCGTGGTCGCGGAAGTTCAGCCGCACCACGTCGAACCCCTGCTCCAGCATGCGGGCAGCGGCCATGCGCATGTAGCTGGATTCGGCGCTGCCTTCCCAGCCGTGCAGCAACAGGGCGATGCCACGCGGTTCGCGCCCTTCGACATGGCTGTGCCAGCCCTGCAGGCGCACACCCTCGCCGCCATCGAGGATCAGCTCTTCGCTGACCGCGCCGGTGGCAGCCAGCAGCAGCAGGCCGCGCTGCAGGCGCATGCGGCTGGAACTGAGCATCGACTGCAGGTGCGGATTGCGCAGCCAGCGCGGCGGCTGATAGTCGGACGCGGTGAGCATCGGCGCATCAGCGTCGAGGGCGGGTGGCGGAAAAACGGCCACCATGGCCTCAGTCCCCGCTCATGGCCGCCACGATGCGCGCGCGCGAGGTCTCCGCGATGCGCCGACGGCCTTCCAGGTCCTGGGTGCCGATCGGCTCCAGGAAATGCACTTCGGTATGCCGCGCCGGCTCACCGAGCAGGCGCAGGAAATTGGCGAAGAAACTCTCGCCCGGGCCGAAGGCCACGATGGTCTGTGCATCGCCGCGCACGCCATAGACCAGCGCCACCGGCTGCACCGGTACGCTGGTTTCGACTGCCGCCTGGAAGATGCGCGCGTGGAACGGGCCAACGTCGTGGCCACCACGGGTACGCCCTTCCGGGAACACGCCCACGGCCTTGCCGGCGCGCAGACGGTCGGCCATCACCTGCATCACCCCACCGAGTGATTCGGTGTTGCCACGCTGGTGGAAAATGGTCTGGCCGCGCGCGGCAAGCCAGCCCACCACCGGCCAGCTGGCGATCTCGCGCTTGGCGACAAAGCCCATCATGCGCTGGCTGTGCAGGATGGAGATATCGACCCAGCTGACATGGTTGGCAACGAACAGCACCGCGCCCGGCAGCGGCTGGCCGACACGCGACAGGCGGAAGCCGAAGATCCACATCAGCCCGCCCTGCCACCAGTTCACCACCTTGGCGCCGAAGGTATCGTCGCCCACACGCAGCTCGCCCCATGGCGGAAGCATGCCGATCAGGATCAGCGGCAGGAACACGGTGATGTGGACCAACAGCAGCGGTACGCGGTACAGGTAACGGCACACACGCGCCACGCCGCCGCGGGGGGCCGGAGTGGGGGAAGTCATCCGCGCACGATACCGGAGGGCTGCCATCGCTGCCAGCCGAATTCGGCCATAAGTCTCATTGACGGCGGCCATCGGCGGGGAACGCTGGGTTCCGCCGCCGTCACTGCTGCCGCCAGGGCTCAACCGTGCCCGGCCGCCACCACGGCCAGGGTCAGCCGCGAGATGCAGACCAGCCGGCCCTGCTCGTCCTCGATGCGGATTTCCCACAGCTGGGTGCTGCGGCCCACGTGCACCGCGCGCGCGGTACCGGTGACCGTCCCCGAACGCACGGCGCGTACGTGGTTGGCGTTGATCTCCAGGCCCACGCAGATCTGCTTGGCGGTATCCACGCAGAGGTTGCCGGCGCTGCTGCCCAGGGTCTCGGCCAGCACCACCGAGGCACCGCCGTGCAGGATGCCGTACGGCTGGCGGGTGCGCTCGTCCACCGGCATGGTTGCCTGCAGCCAGTCCTCGCCAGCGGCACTGAAGACGATGCCCAGGGTGCTGATGGCGGTGTTCTGGCTGAGTGCGTTGAGCTGCTCGATGGAAACGGCTTCGCGGAATACCTGGGTCATGCGGCTACCTTCAGAGGATGGGAACGAGGCCGGCGCCGAATGCGGTCAGCATGCGTACCAGCAGCCACTTCGGCCCGACATTGACCTCGGGGAAGTCACCCACCGCGACATAGCACCGGTGGAAATCAGCGCTCTGCCGCGGCAGTGGCTGCGGGCAGTCCGGGCCGGGCTTGAACTCGTAGTCGGTGGCGTAGCGCCATGGCCAGAAGTCGAGGATCGGCAGCGCCTCGGAGGCCTTGCCGACGCTGTAGTTCAGGCCGGACAGGACCGGCGGCTTGGCACGCGGCGCCACCGTCCAGGAATTCTGCGGATGGGTATCGCGCAGGATGCTCTGGGCCAGCTGCTCGGCGAAGGCCGGATCGTCGATGATCACCGCGCCTTCGGTGTTGTAGTTCTCGCTGCGCGGATCGAAGTTGTGGGTACCGACCACGCCGATGCGGCGGTCGACCACCAGGGACTTGGCATGCAGGCCCATGCGCGCGCCCTTGCGGGTGACCGGCAGCGGCTTGTTGACCGCCTTGCTGCCCAGGAACGACGGGCGCGTTTCGGTACGCAGCAGGCGGGTCTCGACTTCGCTGCCGGCGGCACGCCGGCGCGCACGACCATTCTCATAGGCGCTGCCGGTACGCGGATGGATCACCCGCGCCGGCGGGTCATCCACGTCCGCAGTAGCCACCACGTCACCGCCGCCACCGGCATTGCTGCCTGCTGCGCTGCCACCGAGCAGCGGATTGCGGCCGGTATCGCTGCCCGGTGCCGCGATCGGGTCGGGCAGCAGGTTGCGGTAATCGACCGGAGCATCCAGCGGGAACGGCTTGAATTCAAAAATGTTGAAGCCAAGCTCGCGCATGTTGCGCCGCTTGTACTTGTACGACAGCGCATACACGATCGGATTGTCGGTGGCGGCCAGGCTGTTGCTGGACACCACCACGCGCGGTGGCTGCGGGCGCTTGCGCAGCTCGCGGAACAGCTTCTGTGCCGGCTTGGACAGCACCAGGTAGGGCGTCTGCAGGATCACTTCGTGCTGCGCGCTGGAGATCAGTGCATCGAGCTGCGGCTCGGTGACATGCTGCCCGGCCAAGGGTGCGTCGGCGCGCTCGCGCCGATGCTTGCGCGGCAGATCGGCCACATAGCGCACCGAGGCGACCGGCAAGGCGGTGTCCACGAACGAACGGGTGACGAAGTCGACATCGTTGGCCTCCTCGCTGACCCGCTCCACCCGCTCGGGCCTGCGGAACTGCGCGGGCGGCAGCACCGGCACGCCCTGCTTGAGCAGAGTACGGCCGACATCGTTCAGGCGTTCGGCCGGCACGCTGCGCTGCGCACGCCAGAAGGCATCGAAGTTGGCGGCCATCGCGCGCGCTTCAGGACCGGCGATCAGCACATCGCGGTCACGGAAGTTGTATTCGCGGTCCCAGTCGTAATAGTCGTCCTGGTAATTGCGCCCACCGACCACGCCGATCGCATCGTCGACCACCAGCAGCTTGTTGTGCATGCGCTGGTTGAAGCGGCGGAAGCAGCACAGCACGCTGCCGGCATAGTCGAAGTAGTTCAGCCGGGCCTTGCCGAACGTCGGGTTGTAGACCCGCAGCTGGAAGTTCTGGTGGGCACCGGCCAGTGCGCCAAGGATCTGCAGGTCGGAGATCGCTGAAAGCTGGTCGATCAGCAGCCTCACCTTCACCCCGCGCCGCGACGCCGCCAGCAGCTCATCGATGACCAGGCGCGCGCTGTCGTCCTTGTCGAAGATGTAGGTCTGCAGGTCGATGCTGCGGGTGGCGCTGCGCAGCAGGTTCAGGCGCGCGACCAGCGCGCCTTCGCCTTCGTCCAGCAGGGTGGCGTAGTGCCGCGGCTGTTCCGGGGTCGATTCGCTGAACGCCCGGCCGGCCAGGGCCCGCAGGGGCGAATCCAGCGCGCAGCGGTCGGCCTGCTGGCAATCCACCTGCGTCGAGCGTGCCTGTACGGCGATCGCCTCGGCGCGATCACGCTGGGCATGCGACAGCGACGCGCAGCCGCTGCCCAGCAACACGGTTGCCAGCACCAGTACACGCAGCAATGGATTCACGGTTTGGACGCCTCGCTGAGACGTGCACGCAGTACGAAAGTCACTCGGTCACTCAAGGCAAGCTGCCAGCTGTCCATGCCGTACCGGCCTCGTTGCACGGTACCGCGGCTGACGACGTCGCAATCATAGCCGGGTCGGGCACATTCCGCTTTCTCGACCTTGAGCGTCTCCGGATGGCTGACGCCGCGCAGGGTCAGCCGCCCATCGATGCCGCCACCGTCGGCGACCGTCTCCGGCCAGTACGGCAGCGAGTCGAACTCGACGAAGGGGTAACGGCCGGCGTCGAAGAACTCCGGGCCGCGCATCCAGCCGGTATAGCGGTCCTTGCCGGGGATCTCCACGGTGCGGGTGAACATCTTCAGGTGGACCTGGTGACGGCCATCGGACAGCACCTCGATGCGCCCCTCGAACCGCGGGAACACCCCCTCGATACGCTGGCCGAAGCGGGTGCGGACTTCAAAGCCGATCTTCGAGCGCACCACATCCAGCTGCAGCGTACGCGGCGACTCGGCCACGACCGCCGGCAGCGCGGTCGGTGGCGGTGCGGCGGCCCAGGCCGGGCCGATCGCCAGAACGACTGGCAGCAGGCAGCGGCCCGGCAACGCAAACCTCATCGGCTCACGGCCACCAGAAGGCGTTCAGGCTGGCCACGCCCGGCTCGATCGTTGCCTCGCGGGCGAAACCGAGCACGGCCACGCCGCCCGGCGGCATGCCGCGGTAATCACTGCTGGTGCCATCGGTCATCAGCGCCACCAGCTGCTCCAGCCCGGGGTTGTGGCCGACGATCAGCACCCGGTCCAGGTCACGGCGCTCGTCCACCAGCGCGGCCAGGGTGCCGGGGGTGGCCTCGTAGATGCGGTCTTCCAGGCGCTTTTCGACATAGCCGATGGCTGCCATCACCGCTTCCAGGGTTTCGCGGGTCCGCCGCGAGGGGGAACACAGCACGCAATCGGGCAGCAGGTTGTTCTCCTTCAGCCACTTGCCGGCGGCTTCGGCTTCGGCGAGCCCCACCGGCGACAACGGCCGGTCGAGGTCGGCCTGGCCGGTAGTGGCCGGTTCGGCGTGGGCGTGGCGGAGCAGGATCAGTTCGCGCATTGCGGGATTCCAATAAAGGGATGGAGACCTACGGCTCTTACAGTTTCAGCCAGGACAACAGGGGTTCCCAGTCGGCCTGGTGCTCGCGCACCTGGGCGGAGCGGTAATCGAAAAGACTGCGACCCAGGCCGGTCATGACCACATAACTCTGGCTGTCGCGCAGTTGGGCGACCACCGGATAGGGCCAGTCAGCCAGCATCTGCAGGGCCTGCTGCGAGGTCTGGGTCCAGGGCTTGGTGCGGTTCAGCACCAGCCCGACCGGCAGCTTGCGGCTGTGCACGCGGGGTACCTGGGCCAGGCTGTTGAGGAAGCCGACGATGGCTTCGATGTCCAGTGCCGAGGGCAGTACCGGCACCACCACTGCATCGGCAGCGTCGAGGAAATGCGGGATATCGTCGGCCAGTGCGCCAGCCGGTGCATCGATCACCACGGTATCGGTACCGTCGGGCAGCTTCTGCGCCCACTGCTTCTTGCGGTACACGTCGATCGGCAGCACCGCGCTTTCCAGCCCGGCCCGGCGCTGTGCCCAGCGGGTGCTGGAGCCCTGCGGGTCGGCATCGGCGATCACCGTGGCCTTGCCTTGCAATGCCGCGTACGCGGCCAGGTGGGTGGCGATGGTGGACTTGCCCACCCCGCCTTTGGAACCGGCCACCAGGATCGTCTTCATGCCAGCCTCGCTTCCGGGTACGTGCCCCGAGCGTACACCGCCGATGGTGACGGAAGGTAGAGCCGTGCTGAACCAGCGCCCCCGGCCTTTGCTATCGTGGCGCCCCCGAAGGACCGAACCGCCATGAGCGAACTGCAGGACCTGAGCGCACTGATCCGCGCCAACACGCCGTTGATCGTGGTCGAGACCCAGGATGAGGGTCGCATCGTCGAGCTGTTCCGGCAGACGCTGATGCATGTCTGGCGGGCCCTGCACCGCTGGTCGATCACCGAGGGCCTGCGCCGCATCGACCTGGAGCGCGAGGACGAGCCGGTCGGCCCGCCCGACGCCAGCGCCGCACTGCAGATGATCCGTCAGGCCGACCAGCGCGGGGTGTACCTGCTGCTCGATTTCCACCCTTACCTGGGCTATGCCAGCCACCAGCGCGCGCTGCGTGACCTGATCCAGCGCCGCCACAGCGAACCGCACGTGCTGGTGCTGATCGGCGCCAAGGTGGAACTGCCGGCCGAACTGGAAGCGCTGGCGGTGCGCTTCAACCCGCGCCTGCCCGACGCCAACGCACTGCTGAAGATGCTGCGCGAAGAAGCCGATGCCTATGCACGCGAACACGGCGGGCGCCGGGTGGAAGTGGACAGCGAGGCGGTCAAGAAGATCCTGAAGAACCTGCAGGGGCTGAGCCTGGTCGATGCGAGACGCATCGCGCGGCAGCTGATCTATGCCGATGGCGCGCTGCGCGACGACGACCTGCCACAGTTGGCACGGCTGAAGTTCGAGCTGCTCAACCGCAGCGGCCACCTGTTCTTCGAGCACGACAGCGCGCGCTTCGGCGACGTGGCCGGGGCCAACCGGCTGAAGCGCTGGATCAACCAGCGTCGCGTCGCCTTCATCGCCGGCTCGGCACCGGCCGGGCTGGACCCGCCACGCGGCATGCTGCTGCTGGGCGTGCAGGGCTGCGGCAAATCGATGCTGGCCAAGGCCACCGCCGCCGGCTTTGGCGTGCCATTGCTGCGCCTGGACGTAGGCGCGCTGTACAACAAGTACCACGGCGAGACCGAAGCCAACCTGCGCCAGGCACTGGCCTCGGCCGAGCAGCTGGCGCCATGCGTGCTGTGGATGGATGAGATCGAGAAGGGCCTGGCCACCGGCACCGAGGATGGCGGCGTGTCGCGCCGCGTGCTCGGCTACCTGCTGACCTGGATGGCCGAGCGCAAGGCGCCGGTGTTCATCGTGGCTACCGCCAACCAGGTACACGAGCTGCCGGCCGAGCTGCTGCGCAAGGGCCGCTTCGACGAGATCTTCTTCGTTGACCTGCCCTCGGCCGATGTACGCGTGGAACTGCTGCGGCTGCATCTGGGGCGGCGCCAGCTCAATGCCGACGACTTCGCGCTGCCGGCACTGGCAGCGGCGGCCAACGGGTTTTCCGGTGCGGAGATCGAGCAGGCGATCGTGGCGGGGCTGTATTCGGCGCATGCCGAAGGCCGGCCGCTGGATACCGAGCTGCTGATGGGCGAGATACGGGCGACGCGGCCGTTGTCGGTGTTGATGTCCGAGCAGGTGGCGGCGTTGCGGGAGTGGGCGTCGGGGCGCACGGTGTCCGCGGACGACTGAGGGTTTCCTGCGAACGGCGCAGCCCCTCGTGGCTGGTCGCTGAAGGCACCAGCTGTGGGTTGGCCGGGCGGGTAGGCTGCGCAGGGGACGCTGCAAGTACGTCCCTGTAAGCTCGGTCGCCGCATCCATGCGGCTCACGCCCCTGCGCAGCCTACCCGCCCGGCCACGGACAGTTTCCGGGGGCGATCAGCCACGGAAAAGAAAAAAGAAGAGCAAAAGCAAAAGCCGGTTGGCTGGCCGCTTTCTGTAGCGCCGAGCCCACGCTCGGCTGCATTTCGATCAGATATCGATCATTCGATTCCGATGCAGATTCATCCACGCATGGCGTGGATGTACGTGTCGACCAAGGTCGACACCTACCAACAGCAGCGGAAACCTGTCGAAGGCGGGGCACTGTGGGTTTGCGGGGTGTGAGCGCCATGGATGGCGCGACCAAGCCCCCATGGACGGGTTTACGGCGGCCCCGCGAACCCACAGTGCCCAGCCTTCTCCCAGCAAGCCGCTTTAGCTTTGGCTTTGGCTTTGGCTGTTGCTCCGGCCTCTGCGGGTGCCGGGTGCAACCCGGCCGCCCCCCCCACCCTCAGGGCCAGGCCGGTGGCGCGGCCGCCCAGGCCTGCTGTACTTCGGCCAACGTCGCGCGTTCGTCATCGCGCCAGCCCGGCAGCAGCTGCGCGTAACGACTGCTGTCGCGCCATTGCCCCGGCTCGGTCCGTACGGCAGCGGCGTACCACTTCACTGCTTCCTGCTGCTGGCCGGCCCGCCACAGCGCCAGCGCATAGCTCGGCGGAACCCAGCCGGGATTGCTGCGCAGGGTGCCGGCAGCGGCCTGCCACTGTTCCAGCGCGGCCAGCGCCTGGCCCTGCCGCAACAGGTCCCAGCCATAGTTCCAGCGTACGCTGCGGCCCAGCGCGCTCTGCACCGGCGCTTCGGCCAATGCCTCGCGATAGAGCTTGTCGCCCAGTTCCGCGCGCCCCTGCGCAATAGCCACCGACGCCAGCTGCGCCGTGGCTTCCAGCCCCTTGCGGCCACGCTCGCGGTGCTTCAGCAGCTGTGCCACCAGGTCTTCGCCTTCACCCTGCACCACTATGATCGGCGCGGCGGCGGCGTCGCTGTCGAAATAGAACTCCTGCGGTGCCGGCAATGCCGGCGCGGCCCACGCAGTGGCCGCTCCCGAGACCAGCAACACGCCGGCCAGGAACTGTCCTGCAACTGACATCCAGATTCCCCCAAGGTTGAAACACCAACCCTCCCTCTCTCACCCCGATCCTAACCCCAGCACGTCCTTGGCGCGAGTGCCGGGGCTTTTGCCCCCCACTGTTACAATTCGCGCCTTTCCCGCCGCGTGTACCTGCGCGGCCGGTGCCAGCCGATCCTGACCAGGCCAGCCATGACCAGTACCGCGCAACTCACCTCACCCGCCTCCGCCGACCTGCTCGACCGTGATTACACGCTCGACCACAAGTACACCCGCAACGAAGGACGGATCTACCTGAGTGGCGTGCAGGCGCTGGTGCGGCTGCCGCTGATGCAGCGCCTGCGCGACGAAGCCACCGGCATCGACAGCGCCGGTTTCATCAGTGGCTATCGCGGCAGCCCGCTGGGCGGCTTCGACCTGGAACTGTGGCGTGCGCGCAAGCACCTGGAAGCGGCCAAGGTGAAGTTCACCCCGGGCCTCAACGAGGACCTGGGCGCGACCATGGTGTGGGGCACCCAGCAGACCAACCTGTTCCCAGGCGCCAACGTGCAGGGCGTGTTCGGCATGTGGTACGGCAAGGGCCCGGGCGTGGACCGCTGTGGCGACGTGTTCAAGCACGCCAATGCCGCCGGCACCTCGCGCCATGGCGGCGTGCTGGCACTGGCCGCCGATGACCACGCCTGCCGCAGCTCGACGCTGCCGCATGGCAGCGAAGACGAGTTCGTCAGCGCGATGATGCCGGTGCTGAACCCGGCCGGCGTGCAGGACATCCTCGACATGGGCCTGCTCGGCTGGGCGATGAGCCGTTACACCGGGCGCTGGGTCGGCTTCAAGACGATCGCCGAGACGGTGGAATCGTCGGCCTCGGTCGAGGTCGATCCGCTGGCCCGGCGCATCGTGCTGCCGGAAGACTTCGACATGCCCACCGGTGGCCTCAACATCCGCTGGCCCGATCCGCCGCTGGACCAGGAGATGCGCCTGCACCGCTACGCGGTGAAAGCTGCGCAGGCCTTCGCGCGTGCCAACGGCATCGACAAGGTGGTGATGGACGCGCCGCGTGCGCGACTGGGCATCGTCACCACCGGCAAGAGCTACCTGGACGTGCTGCAGGCGCTGGAATACCTGGGCCTGGACGAACAGGCCTGCGCCGACATCGGCATCCGCGTGTACAAGGTCGGCATGACCTGGCCGCTGGAGCCGGAAGGCATCGCGCGCTTCGCGCAGGGCCTGGAAGACATCATCGTGGTGGAGGAGAAGCGCGCCTTCATCGAGCGCCAGATGAAGGAGCAGTTCTTCAACTGGCCGGCCAGCTGGGGCCAGCGCCCGTCCATCGTCGGCAAGTACGACGAGGCCGGCGAGTGGATCCTGCCGTCCACCGGCGAGCTGACCCCCGCCACCATCGCCGGCGTGATCGGTCGCCGCATCCAGAAGTTCTTCAACAACGAATCGATCGAGCAGCGCCTGCAGTGGATGCAGCAAAAGGAAGCCGAGCTTGCGTTGCCGCGCGCCAGCTTCCCGCGCGTACCGCACTACTGCTCCGGCTGCCCGCACAACACCTCCACCACCGTGCCGGAAGGCTCGCGTGCGCTGGCCGGCATCGGTTGCCATTACATGGTGACCTGGATGGACCGCAGCACCGATACCTTCACCCACATGGGTGGCGAAGGCGTGACGTGGGCCGGGCAGGCCGCCTTCACCGATACCCAGCACGTGTTCCAGAACCTGGGCGACGGCACCTATTTCCACAGCGGTTCACTGGCGATCCGCCAGGCAATCGCGGCCGGCGTCAACATCACCTACAAGATCCTCTACAACGACGCGGTGGCGATGACCGGCGGGCAGCCGGTGGATGGCCCGCTGAGCGTGCCGGACATCGCAAGGCAGATGCGTGCCGAAGGCATCCACACCATCATGGTGCTGTCGGACAACATCACCAAGTGGACGCGCCAGCGCGAGCATTTCCCCAGCGACGTGGAGTTCCACGACCGCAGCGAGCTGGACGCGGTGCAGAAGCGCCTGCGTGAAGTGAAGG
>Ga0265296_1003328_pt1 | contig 15071 bp, 11 predicted proteins | sample MunlanPumphouse1_FD_189073 | JGI IMG/M metagenome (GOLD analysis project Ga0265296, IMG submission 189073) | Groundwater microbial communities from a municipal landfill in Southern Ontario, Canada - Pumphouse #1 | ecosystem: Environmental > Aquatic > Deep subsurface > Groundwater | place... | reverse complement strand
TGACAGGACAGAATTAATTTCTTGCGCCGCCAGAGCCAGTTCTTCAGTTACAAGCTTATTTAAATCATCAGCCCCGCGCAGAAAATGATCCCACATTATACCAAGCCTTCTGATAAGCACCGGCTCGAGCAGACCCCAGCTCGATATGCACGGATAAGTTCTGCCGTATTTTATCGCGTCAATAAATACTTTGCGGTAAGGGTCATTCTTTATAAACGGGTTGTCAAAAGCGGCAAGCTTTGACGGAAGAAATCCGTTAACTTTGCAATACGATATTTGAGCGTCCGGACTTACGAGATATTTTATTACTTCCCATGCCTCATCCTGGTGTTTGCTGTATTTAAATACTGATAAGTTGCTGCCTCCGATAAATGTAAACCTTCCTTTTGGTCCCGCCGGATAGTGGGCGATTCCAAAATTTCTTGAAGCTACAGACCCCGCAGCTCCGCCCTGTTCCGGAGGAGATGTTAATGTTTTTATCTCATACGGTCCATCAAAGTATATCGCATATGAACCATTGTTAAAGTTGCTGCTAACCTGCGCGGTGTTAAGTTCTAAACATTCAAGAGGAATGTAATCGTTCTTAACGAGATTTGTATAAAATACGACCCCTTCAACGGCTGCCTTGCTGTTTATGGCTGAATTTTTTCTGTCGGCTGAAAGATAATCTCCGCCTGAACCCCAGATCCATGGTGAAAAGTTATGTATAACGTTCCAGTCATTTTTGCCGGAAATTCCAAGAGGATAAATATGGACCCCTTCGATTTCCATCTTTGCCTCTTTTATTTTTTTGAGAGTATTTTCAAATGATTGCCAGCTGTCAAAAGCAGAGATGGACAATCCAAGCTTTTTAAATACGTCTGTTCTGTAATATGCCGCTCTGCAGTCAATAAACCACGGGATAGATGTTACTTGTCCGCTGCCTTCAAGTCCCGCTGTAGTCCATGCGGCGCTGACAAAAGAGGCCCCTCCTCCGATTTCAGTGACCTTTCCGGAAAGATCAACCAATCCGCCCATGCCGGAAATCGCGCCAACCCATGTACTGCCAAGCTGGACGATATCAGGACTGTCACCAGATGTTGCCGCGGTTGTAATTTTTGTCCATGCGGAACCCCAGTCAACTGATGTTATCTGCACTTTAATATTAGGATGAGCTTTTTCAAAAGGAACAAGCAGATTTTCGATATCTTTTATTGGCTCCAAGCTGTTTGGCATTACCCACATTTGCAGAACCACTTGTTCTTGTCCTTGTGTTGCTTTTGTTGTTACCGCCTTTGCTTTTGTTTTTGTTGTTTTTTTGTCGGGAGATGAACAGCCGAGGATGGATATTGAGATAGCCGCGATTAAAATAATGGAAAAAATCTTCGCAAACTTCATTTCTTTTCCTTTCTACGCATCTTACACGACGCTCAAAAATATTGAATAAATTTTAACATATTATATTGATGAGTGCAATTTCGCGGAAAACCATCCGATATAGGCTAGGAGGTTCAAATGGTAAGTTTTGTTCTAAGAGTGCGTGGAGGATTTGATCTGCAGCTTTTTGGACGCAAACAGCCTGCCGGCGGATTAATATCCCTTAATATCCCTGCCAGGCCTAACCTAAAAGATTCCGCAGTTTTAAGATCTATTGCTGCGGAAGTTGTTTTAAGGGACCCGTTGTTTCATTCAGAAAAAGTCACTCTTAAACTCAACAAATCGCTTGAGCAGCCCCGCTATCTTTTGGATGACGGCGTTACAACACTCGCGCTTGGCCGGGTTATAGATTATTGCCGTGTCTTAACATCAAGGTCCGAAAATCCCGATTTGATATGGAGAGACGCGGTTTATGGTATTACTCGAAAAGAGGCTGTCAGGATTCTGGTTGAGGATATTGCAGGAAAAAAACTTGAGGGAAGAAATCTCTCAAGCATGGTTAAAATCGATGTTGCTCCCGGTGCAGATATTAATGATCCGATGCAGGTTAAAATAATTCTTGAAGAAATTATTGCAAAAGATCCAAATTTATCGGGAGATCACAAAAAATTTACTACAAATGTAGCGTTGGGTTCGTCATATCTTTTAAGTGACGGGAAAACAATTTTGCATTCAAAAACAATTACTAAACACTGGCAGAAAAAACTTGCAGTTGAAGGAAATCCGACAATAAAGTGGGAAGGGACAGTCAGACATTTAATTGAAAATATCATGGGCAGAGTGCTTGTCGAAATCGCGGGCCTGATCCAGCTCGAAATAGGTCCGCAACCGGACTTGGATGATCCGGAAGTTGTTAAAAAACTTATCGATGAAATATCCGAAAAAGATCCCATTGTTGCAGAAGATTTTACTAAACGAGGGGTAAGAAAACATTTGTTTGGAGCTCGTTTCCTTCTTGATGACGGCAGGACAGTATTGCCGTTTTCGCATATTCTTAATCATTATGTTTTAAAAATTGCCAGAGAAAAAGATCCTGACCTAAAATGGGATGAGGCCAGGAGAAGGATTTCTCTTACGGATGCGATGGGACATGTTGTTGAAAATATCGGAGGAAAAATATTTTTTGATACGGCTGGACTCATAAGGATTAATATCATGTCAAATCCAAATCTGGATGATATCCAAACAGTTAGAAATATAGTTGCTGAAATTGTTAATAATGATTCCCGTTATAGCGGGGACTACTCAAAATTAAGCGCCAGTTCATTTGTTGTTGAGACAAGATATTTATTGACGGGTGAAAAGGATACAATATCACTAACCCAGATTCTAAATCATTATAAGGTAAAATTTGCAAGACGGAAAAATGCAAAAATAGGATGGACTGAAGCATGTAAAAGTATTGGCAATAGAGAAATATTAAAGTATATAATTGAAGATATTTGCGGCAAAAAATTAGAATTTGCGCGATCTGTCAGTCCCGAACTTGTCGTGCAGTTTGAATCATTGTGGTCGCAGCACGATCTTGCTGCTATTCAAGAATTTTTTAAAGACGCGCCGCACGAGCTTTCAACCCTTCTTATGGAGCTTTTTCCGGACCGATTCTCTCCTCAACAACTGGCAGAACTCACGAGAGTAAAGATTCAGGTTCTTCCCGAAGAAGGGCTTGTAGCCGGCGGAGGTGGCGGAGAAGGTTCACCTCCGGTATTTACGGGAATTGAAACTGCAATACGAAATCCTGTTTTAGCCCGTTTGCCTCAAGATATTATTTCACAGAGATTAATCAGGGTAATTTATCCTCAAATGGTTGCAGGAAGAGACGCAACAATGGCTTGGCTTGAGAGGCAGTACGCGGAACTTCCTGAAAGTGAGGTCCGCGGCGCTGTTTTTAATACATGGTGTGATTATCATGAAGTTTTTGATTTGGAAAAAGGACTTTCCGGAATGTCCGCGCGACTTCGCCTTTATCAATTAATGGGCGCGAAGTTTTTAAGCGAGAATGATTGCGCCCTGCTTGCCGATGAACAGGGAACGGGAAAAACGCTGCAGGCAATTACGGCGGCGCTGCAGGTCGGGGCGCAAAAAATTTTGGTGATTTGCCCCGCTACCGCGAAAGCAAACTGGGAAGAGGAAATTGAAATGCATACTTCCGGTTGTCATGGAGTCGCGAATCTTAAGGGATTGAATGAGCAAAAAAGACGTCAGCTTGGACGGGCGCAGGACGCAAGATTTGTCATCACAAATTTTGATTCTGTGCCGGAACTGGCCGATGATTTGAACAGCCATAATTTTGACCTGATAATTGTTGACGAATCCCATAGGATAAAAAACCCGAGGGCGCAAAGGACACAAGCGGTATTGCAATTAGATGCGCAGCGCAAATGGCTATTGTCCGGAACGCCGCTGCGAAACCTGAACAACGAAGAGTTATTTACGCAGCTGCATTATCTTGCCCCGGACAAATTTCCAAACCTGCGTGATTTTGAGTATAGATATGGAAATGAACAAACCGGTGATTGGAATCTTCATAGAGATATGCAGCCGTTGATGCTCCGAAGAACAATTGATGAGGTTTTGCCGGAGCTTCCTCCCAAAACGATAATAACTGTTCCTATTAGAAATGAGCGATACGCAAAGAAGCGTATATAACCAGCTTGCGCAGAATTTTGTTCAGTGGAGGGCGGAGCAGGAAGCGGCAGGGTGTGTGCCTACCAGAGCTACAATTCTTGCAAAATTAGGAGTATTAAAACAAGCCGCAATTGACCCTGAATACCTGGTTTTGAAAAGAGAGGGAGCTCCTCTTCCGCCGAAATATCAGAAAGCATTGGAGCTTATCGATGACGCGGTAAGTTCGGGGAAAAAATTTATTGTAGTTACAAGGTATAGGGGAGTAGTTAGCAGGATGAGGGAAGCTCTCGCGGGATATAGAGTTACCCATCTTTGGGGAAATATGAAAGAAGTGGATGAAAAAAAAGCAATTGCTGATTTTCAAAATGATCCGGATACGCAGGGGATTATTATTACTTCGCAAAAAGGAGGAGAAGCGATTAACCTTTATGCCGGATGCGTTCAAATCTTTATTGATTTGCCTTGGGAGCCGGGTGAATTTAAACAGGCTATGGGCAGGCCCCATAGGTTCGGACAGACCAGGGATGTATCTGTTTATGTCCTGCTTTCCCAAGGGTCAATTGACTGGGATATCTGGTCTTTGATTCACAGCAAAGAAGCAAAACACGCGTTAGTTATTGACGGACGGGTTATTCTGGATGTCGCGCGGCGGATCGCGGATGATTTTGACAGGGACGCAATAATCGATGGAATTAGATCTGCTGTCGAAGCCGGACTCCACCAGGATTACGATAGCGCAATAAGGATATGGTCTGATATTACCGAAGGGTATTCGAGAAATCTTGAAAATATAGCTCCTTTTGTGCAAAGCATCGGAATCTTTCTTTATCTGCTAAAGCTCCATCGCGATAGAGAGAAAGGAATTAACTTAAATAATACAACAATGCTGTGCGCTCCGTCCGGACCGTCTATAAAATTGCGCGCTCTTTCAAAACTTGGCGCAAAACTTGAGTCCGTAGGATTATCCATGAAAGACTTTAGTGTGACAGAGTATGATTTTTCACCCTCAATGTTGGCCGCAGGGAGAGCATTTCAGGACGAAAACGGATTAACTGCGCAGCAGCATGTCGTAAATATGGCCATAGACACATTCCCATTACCCGACAAATTTAAAATTGTTGAAACCAGCCAATTACATACTTTTTCGCATATGCCCAACATTCACGGTGTTCCTGATATTGTATGGGCATATAATCAGCTTGTACAGAGTGTGGAGCCGAGAGGGTTGTTAATTGTTTCCTCTTATGGGAAAAGAATTCCTATAGAACACAGGAGAGTTCTTGAAAATTCATTCGGGCTGCAGATGCTTACGCCGCCGGACGCAAAACTGGAATTTGTCGGTGAAATGTTAAAAGTAATGTATCCCGGAGAAAACGAAAAGGTAAGAAAGATCATAAGCAATTTAAGGCCAAGTTCATTTTTTATAGCGAGAAAAATCAAAGAAGTAAAACATACTACTAGAACATTAAAATCTGTCCCGGTTTCAGGTTTGATCTTTGAAAATTTATTTGGAAATGGGGAAGGTGATGGCGGGGTGAAAGGTCCGTCAGGAGAAGTCGTTGACTTGAGAGATTTTGACTTTTCCCGGATCCCACTTGATGCACTTGTTTTAAGCGGAGGTACAGAATCAATTTACGGAACTGCCAGATCACATTCATTGGATGAGATAAACGAGAGATTGGCTTTGGCCCAGCAGATACTTTTTGAAAAATTAAGAAACTTTGGGGTTAAAATGCCCATTATATCTAGCGAGGATTGGTTTAAGAAAAATTTTAAGCGTGACCCGTCAAGAATAACCCCTAAGCAAAAAGAGTTTTTGAGGCATTTTGTTTTGGATGTCCAATTTGCCCTGGAAATATTTGAATCTTCCCTCCCCGAATTGATTCGACAAAAGTGCGATGCCCGTGATTTTAAGACACTTCATGGGACGATAGAAGTTTTCAGGAAGATGAGAGATGAGATTGCGGTACTTGTCCGCTAAATAATTCGGCTGTATGATTATCTCAAATGAAACTATATATTATTAACAGAATCCTGCAGCTTATCCCGCTGCTTTTTGGCATTACATTAATATCTTTTTTTATAATGCACCTTGCACCTGGAGATCCTACCCAACTTTTTATAAATCCAAACGTTTCTCCCGAGGAGCTCATTCGTATAAGATCAAATTGGGGGCTGGATCAGCCAATTTTTATCCAGTACTTTTATTGGCTAAAGAACGCTATATGTGGAAATTTTGGAGTCGCGTATATTATTAACCGTCCCGTTATGGATGTTATTTTGGAAAAACTCCCGGCAACGCTTCTTTTAACGGGAACTGTTTTTATTTTGGAATTGCTGATCGCGATACCGCTCGGTGTTATTTCCGCCGTCAAAAAAAATTCATGGTTTGATAATTTTGTCACAATTTTTACTTTTGCTGGAATGGCAATCCCGTCATTCTGGGTAGCGCTCATTTTAATTCTTGTGTTTTCTCTTAAGTTAGGATGGTTTCCCGCCGGAGGAATGCTTGACCCCCTCGCAAACGATACAAATTTTATTTCTTATTTAATCAATATTTCAAAACATCTTACACTACCTGTAATATCAATGGTTGTCGTTGGTCTTGCCGGACTTACAAGATACCAAAGGGCGAGTATGCTTGAGATTATAAAAGAAGATTTTATCCGGACTGCCAGAGCAAAAGGTATGCCGGAGTCAGTTGTAATTTTTAAACATGCACTGCGAAACGCGGTCATTCCTATCGTAACTCTGCTTGGCCTTTCTCTTCCGGATCTTTTTAGCGGAGCTTTTATCGCTGAAACTATTTTCGCGTGGCCCGGGATGGGTCGTCTTGGAGTCTACGCGGTATTTTCCAGAAATTATCCGTTGATTATGGGAATTGTCGTTATATCCTCTGTCTTGATTGTCTTAGGAAATTTATTTGCCGATATTGGTTACTCTCTTGTGGATCCAAGGATACGATATGGTAAAAAATAAGCTGGCTTTATTTGGATGTGTAGTTTTGCTGATAATGATTTTATCCGCAGTCTTTGCTCCAATCCTTGCAAGGTATGATCCGGATGATTTGGTTGACGATCCGCTTCTTGCTCCATCCGCCTCTCATTTATTCGGAACGGATGAGTTGGGAAGAGATATGTTCAGCAGAGCAGTTTTTGGAGCGCGGATATCGTTGTCAATCGGAGTCGTTGCGGTAGTGATATCGTTAACAATTGGAATTCTTATTGGATCCGTTGCCGGTTATTTTGGCGGATTTGTTGATTCTTTGATTATGCGTTTTGTCGATGCGATGCTCGCATTCCCGACTATATTTTTGATCTTAAGCATTCAGGCAATTCTTAATCCGAATATTTATAACGTCATGATTGTTATTGGCGCGACATCATGGATGGGTGTGTCCCGTTTAGTTAGAGGGGAGTTTCTTTCAATTAAACAAAGATCGTATATCGAGGCCGCCCGTTCCATCGGCTGTTCAAATTCAAGAATAATATTCAGGCATATTCTGCCAAACGCGATGGCCCCTGTAATTGTCGCGGCAACTCTCGGTATCGCAGGCGCGATTCTTACCGAGTCCGCGCTGTCATTTTTAGGGATGGGAGTTCAGCCCCCGATGTCATCGTGGGGAAATATGCTGATGGACGCGTCGGCCTATATGCAGGATGCATGGTGGATTGCAGTATTTCCTGGCCTTTTAATTTTTATTTCCGTCCTTTCGATTTATTTTGTCGGCGAAGGGATCAGGGAAGCGCTCAATCCGAAAGGTTAAATTGGGATTCGAGGAACCGAGGACCCGCCTGCCGGACGGGCAGGTTTATTCTCAGGTTCCGGAATTGAACAAATATGTTACAAATAAAAAATTTAAGAGTGGAATACGAATCTGATAATAAAATTATTACCGCTGTAGACGGGATCAATTTGACAATTGAAGAAAAACAGATTGTCGGTCTTGTGGGAGGCTCCGGTTGCGGCAAGAGCACTGTCGCTCTATCGATACTTAATTTAATAGAAAAACCGGGACGGATTGCCGGCGGACAAATATTATGGGACGGCAAAGATTTATTAAAAATGGGAAGCGATGAAATCAGAAAAGTCAGAGGAAGCCAGATATCAATGATTTTTCAGGATCCTTTTTCATCTCTCAATCCGGTTTTTACGGTTGGTGACCAGATCTCGGAAACAATAAGATATCATGAAGGATTGGGGAAAAGATCAGCGCTATTAAGAGCCCAAGAGTTACTCTCTGATGTTATGATTGATAACCCTGCACTACGCTTAAAACAATATCCGCATGAGTTGAGCGGAGGTATGCTTCAACGGGTAATGATTGCGATGGCCATTGCCTGCGGGCCAAAGCTGCTGATTGCGGATGAACCGACAACATCTCTTGATGTGACGGTCCAGTCCGAAATATTACAGCTCATGATAGATCTAAAAAATAATTTAGGCCTCGGGATTTTGTTTATTACGCACAATCTTGCGAGCGTGGCAGAAATATGCGACCTTGTCGCTGTGATGAAAGACGGCAGAATAGTTGAGCAGTCCGATGTTTTTAAAATATTTGAAAAACCTGCCAGTGATTACACGAAAGAGCTGTTAAAAGCTGTGCCAAAACTCAAATGTTAAAAGTAGAAAATTTATCAAAAAAGTTCGGTATTATAAATGCTGTCGATGATATTTCTTTTGAAATTGAAAAAGGGGAAATATTTTCTCTTGTCGGGGAGTCGGGCTGCGGAAAAACAACAACCGGACGTCTAATACTACGGTTATTAGAGCCGGACTGCGGCCGGATATTATTTGAAGGTATTGATATTTTGAAAAAATCGCAGTCGGAATTAAAAAAAATGAGAAAAAATTTTCAGATTATTTTTCAGGATCCTTATACATCGCTCAATCCCAGGATGAGAGTAGGGGATATTATCGAAGAGCCATTGAAGGTTTTTGGAATAGATGCAGGTGCGGCAACGTTGCCCCACCTGCTCGAAATGGTTGGTCTTCCTCTAAATTATGTAAAACGCTTTCCTCATGAGTTGTCCGGCGGCGAGCGTCAGAGAGTAGGTATTGCCCGCGCAATAATATTAAACCCAAAGTTTTTGATAGCGGACGAGGTTGTTTCGTCTCTTGACGTTATTATTCAGGCGCAAATCTTAGATGTTTTAAAAAGGATTAAATCGCACTTGAGTCTGACGATTTTATTTATCGCGCACGATCTCGCGGTTGTTGGCAGCTTAGCGGACAGGGTCGCGGTAATGAATCACGGTAAAATCGTAGAGATCGGAAATAAAGATATAATATTCAGTAATCCGTCACACTCTTATACAAAAAAACTTCTTTGCGCCGTTCCTATTCCTGATCCAATAAAAAGCAAATTTAGAAAATAAGCGTAGGCTTGATTTTTTTGCCCTCGTTTTTTGCCCTTTCCAGTTCTGCGGGGAATGTGTCAATTAATTCTTTGCGGACAATTGTCGGCGTAATAAAAATTATTAATTCTCTTTTCTGATTTTGGGTTTCAACTCTTCTAAACGGAATGCCAAGGACCGGAATATCCTGCAAAAATGGGATGCCTTTATTTACTTTTTGTTCGTTTGTCCTGACAAGGCCGCCGATAATGATAGTATCCCCGTCTTTGCATACAATGTTTGTCGTTGTTTCGGTTGAGTTTTTCTGCGGCAGACCGTCAATGATTACTCCATCGCTTATTTCAGGGTGGATCTTCATAATTATGTTGTTATCATCTTTTATGTTGGGAGTAAATACCAGTTTTGTTCCGACATCCAAAAAGTCGACGCTTTCAACAACTCCTGTTGATGTGACGGTTTTTACCTTGTATCCGAGTTTTTGGCCCATTATTATCTCTGCTTCTTTGTTGTTTAAGGCTATAACTTTTGGGCTGGCTATAAGGTTATAATCTTTGCTTTGTTTGAGAACTTCAAGCAGTGCCGACGCTTGGCCTCTCGTTACGCTGTAATAAAGCCCAGTTGCGCCTGTTGCGGTCGGCGGATTGGCAAAACCCAACGTCTGAATTTGGTCATTTGCGTTTGCGGGATTAGTATAGCTTAGATTGATGCCAAGGTTTGCGCTGTTGCTAAAATTAATGTCAATCATTGTTGCCTGGACCATAACTGCTTTCGGAGGGATATCTACTTTAGCAATAACTTTTGAAACCTTATCAACTATGGCAGGCAGCCCCTCGACTACTATCACGTTTGATCCTTTTGTTGTCAGTATTTTTGTATCCAAAGTAACAAGATCCCGCAGAGTCAGGCTTAGGTCGTCTGCCAATAAATAATTCAGGATAAATGTCCGCGAGATTTTTAACCTGTTGGATTCAATAATATTGCCGCCGCTTATATTTTGCCCCGATGTTACTTTTATTATACTTCCATCCCTTGTGTAGGCAAAGCCGTTTGTTTCCAGTATAGATTTAAACGCTTGTGATATTGGAATGTCGATAAATTTAACGCTAATTTTGCCTGCGACGCCGGTGTCTGTAACAACGGACATGCCCATTTTTTCTCCGAAGGTCCTTAATATTTCACCAACATCAACATTTTGCAGATCAAGAGTTACCCTTTTATTTAAGATTGATATCTGATCTAGAATCATTTGTGAATCAGAATGATCTCCCTCTTGACCGATTAATTTATTCAGTGAATCTTTTGCCTTGCCGTATTGCCCCGTCAGATAATAGCTTTTTCCCAAATAAAAGAGCGCGTTTTTGTATGACTCGTCATATTGCAGAGACTTTTCAAAATTCTTTATAGCGTCGCTGTAATCGCCTTGCAAAAACTGCTGATAACCGGTGGAAAATGAAGAGGTTGCGTCAATTGTTTGTGCCATTATAGGTGCCTGCTGCAGGAGTAAAAACAAACACGCGGAAGCGATGATCACCCTTCTTTTTTTCATGATTATTTTTCCTCCTTAAGCATAAGCTTCATAACATTATCTTTAGACTTTAACAATACAGTATTTTTGGTGATTGATGCAACCCTGTAGTTATAAATAGTATCACCGATAGATACGGTTTTATCGTCAATATATGCTTTTGGGTTATTATCGTACCATATTCCGGAAAGCTTAGGCGTAATCTGAATATTTATCGGTTCGGCGGTGGAAACAGACGATTCAATAAAAAACGGGTCTTTAGCAAGCTGCGCAATAGCAATATCCGGCTTTTTAAGATTTGCTTGAGATTGTTTGGAGAATAAAAACGCCGAGACTTTTATTTTTGCTTTTATAGCGGGGAACTTGTCAGTCTTTTCTAAACTTATCTCCGAAACCCGGAAAGGGTTTTGCATCTCCTCGATATTTCTAAGATAAATAAGAAGGCCCGCGTAATCGCAGGAGAAATTAATATTGACGGGCAGAATCCTGTATTTTTCGCCATTTATTATGTTCGAAGGTGTTATCGCGGAATAATCAATATTCAGGCCTTTGCTCGCGTCAACAATTAAATTTTCAATTATTGTCGGTATGTCATTTCTATTAATAATGCCGCTCTTTTTATCCAATATAACCTGATCTTTAGTTAGCAAACTTATTTGCCTGTTGTACATGTTTATATTATTTTTATATTCCGTGATTTTTTTTAATTTCGGCCCGTAAAGAAACGCGTATAAAATCCAGATGATTATCGCTGCCGCGGCCGTGAATAGTAATATTTTTTTCATATTTTTTATATTATATCCATGTTGATTTTGAACAGTAATTCCTTTGTATTTTCGGCTCCGCTTTTAATTCCCTGGATGAGCATTGCGTTTTTAAATGCGGAGGATTTTTCAATGGCTTTTATAGTGTCCGAAATTGTTTTTGTGTCAGGAGCGGTTCCGTCCGCTACAATTTTTTTGTCTTTGTAGCTAAATGTTACGTTTGTCAGCCACGCGTTGCTGGGCAGAAGCGAGCTTAAGTTTTTTAGGATATAGGTAAGCTTTATGGTCTGATTCCGTATTTCGTTTAATGCTTGCGCATTTTCTGCTGATGTTATCATATCTTGCGCAAGGATTTTTTTCTTGATCTGTTCTTCGTAATATTTTTTTTGCAGGCGGTCAAGCGCCACATTTGTCGCAAACGTTATTGCAATTACGAAGGAAACTACGCCTATAGCTGCCTTTTTTGACAGGCTAAGCGGAATAGGAGCTGCTGTAATATCAACTTTTCTTTTTGTTTTATAAAAATTAATTTTATCGGATTGATTTAGGGCAATCCCGGCCGCAAGCGTCAGCCTTGGGCTGTCAGCAACTTTTAGGATTTCGATTTTGACCCCGGTAATATTTGAGAGGAATACATCAAAATCTTTTAATTCATGCACATTACCTGTTAAGATGGCTTTTTCAATATTTTGCACATGAAACTCTTCCTTAAAATAATCGAGAGATCTGATTATTTCATTTGTAAGTCTTTTGATAAATGAGGACAGATTGTCTTGAGATATTGTATTTAGGATATCCTCCTGCCTGATATCCCGGCTGCCGACGGTAATTTCCCTGGTAAATAAAAGAACATTATTCCTGAACATGTTGATAAAGGTGGACTTCTCACCAAAAGCGATTATTGCCGCGATGCTGTCGTCTTTTGCGGCAGCATATTTTGACGCGGCAGCAAACAAAGCGAACGGGATGCATGTTATTCCGGAAAGCTGGATGCCGGCACTGTAAAATATCGAAACATAACGCGCGAGAATATCTTTTTTTACGGCCGCAAAAATTATCTGGTATTTTTCAACACTGTTTTCAACCGTTTTGTCCGCTATCATATAATCAATCACTACGCTGTCGATAGGGTAAGGAATACTTTTTTTTGCTTCCCAGCTAATGGCTTCCTTAAGTTCTTTTGTACTCATTTTTGGCGTGGTTATTCTTCTGATCGTTGTCCCCGCGCCGGAAATGCAGGTAAAAACCGAATACTTTGATCCTTTCAAAGGTTTAAAAAACTCTTTTAATATTTCGATGATGGATGCTTCCGGGTTTGTTTCGGTTAGAGGAATATCTTTTATCAGATAATTAGTAATGTCTTGGCCGATCTCAACTATTTTAATAGATCTTTCGTCAATATCTACTCCGATAATTCTTTTTTGAACATTATTTTTGAACATATTAATTGGTTTGTATTATATCGTTACTAAATCAAATAAGCAATAAAAAATGCGGAATAAATAGTCGCGTAGCCACCCCTCTTAGGGGTGGAATGTTGATGAGAACTATAGGAGGTGAGAGCCGCATCGCCTAAGAGGCGATGCTACGCGATGGATTGTTTGCTCAATAAAAAAAGCGCCCCGATTTTTTTGATCGGGACGCTCATGAAACTAAATAATAATATTATTATTGCTTCTGTCCGTTTGTTTCGTAGACATCGTCTGTAATAGTTCCCTGCACCACACCTGCGTCAGAAACTCCGGTTATTTCAGAAGCGCCATTGACACCCACTGACCAGATAACATAGTACTGACCGTTTGATGAACCTGCTGATTTATATTCGCCAATAGTCGAGAACGGATCACTTAATGACTGTTCAAGAATCTGAGGAGATGCGCCGGTCAGAGAGGATTCCCATGTTGTTCCGAATGTCGGATAAGCATTGCTGTGATTCTTATAATAAGATTCAACAGCAATTTTTATAACCCTGACATCACCCTGTGCTCTTGATTTTTTAGCTTCGAGCTGCATTCCTCGAAAACTCGGGATAGCAATCGCTATAAGAATAGCGATAACTGCCATAACAATTAATAACTCAACTAAGGTAAAACCTTTGCGTTTAAACATTTTTCACCTCCTTATCAAATTCTCATAAAATATAACTGAACATTCTTATTTTGTCAATATTTTTTCTAGGTTTTCCGGGTTAATGGCATGCAAAATCGCGTTTTCATGCGAGATTATTTTCCTTTTGTATAAATCAGCGATAGATGAATCCATTGAAATCATGCCGTATTTTGCGCCGATTTCAATCATAGAATACAGCTCCGCGCTGTTTCCTTTTCTGATCAGGTTTCTTATCCCTGATGTTGCAATCATTATTTCAACTGCGACAATCAGTCCGGATCCGTCAGACGTGGGAATAAGCTGCTGCGCTACGATGCCCGCAAGAGAGAGAGAAAGCTGGGTTCTTATCTGCTGCTGTTGATATGGCGGAAAAACATCAATAATTCTATCTATTGCCTGGATGGTATTTCCCGTATGCAGAGTAGAAATGACGAGATGTCCCGTCTCTGCCGCTGTTATCGCGGTGGCGACTGATTCGATATCTCTCATTTCGCCAATAAGAATGACATCGGGATTCTGGCGAAGGACATGTTTTAGAGCGCTGTTAAATGATGAAGTATCAATCCCTATTTCGCGTTGTTCGATAATGCTTAATTTGCTTTTATGTAAATATTCTATCGGGTCTTCTACCGTGATAACATGGCTTTTTCTTGTGGAGTTTATTACGTCAATCATTGATGCTTGAGTTGTAGTCTTTCCATGTCCGGTTGGTCCTGTAACCAGAATGAGTCCCCTCTTTTCTGATGCGAGATCCGCGACGATTTGGGGAAGTTTTAGCTCTGCTATTGATGGGATTTTTACCGGAATTGGCCGAAAAGCCGCGGCAATACTCTCCATCTGCATATGGATATTAACTCTATATCTTGAAATATTTTCCGATTCATAACTTAGGTCAATGTCCAATTCTTTTTCGAACTGCCTGATCTGGTCGTCCGTTAATATTGAGTAGAGCAGGGTTTTGCAGTCATTTTTTTCCATGATGCCAAATCCCGATTGAACCAGACTGCCTGTTACCCTGTAAGCCGGCTTTGATCCGGCGCAAATAATTATATCTGATGCTCCTTTTTCAAATGCTTCTTTCAAAATTCTATCAATTTCTTTCATAATACCGTTTACTCCTTTAATGGTGCAGATTTTTTGCCATTTCAAAAATTGGAAGTATGATCGATGCAAATATAAATCCTACGATACCTCCTATAACAATTAAAAAAATAGGTTCCAGCATTGCCGTAAGCCTTTTAAGAGAATAATCGGTTTCCAGATCATAATAAT
>Ga0265296_1003327_pt1 | contig 15071 bp, 12 predicted proteins | sample MunlanPumphouse1_FD_189073 | JGI IMG/M metagenome (GOLD analysis project Ga0265296, IMG submission 189073) | Groundwater microbial communities from a municipal landfill in Southern Ontario, Canada - Pumphouse #1 | ecosystem: Environmental > Aquatic > Deep subsurface > Groundwater | place... | reverse complement strand
GCAGGCCGGGCAAGGATGGCAGATGCAAGAAAATGTTCAAGAAATGTATCCGGATAGTCATGACAGCGGTCCACGTTTCCCGGCTTGGGGAATGCGCAGACCTCCAGCATCATCGCGAGCTGCGCACGTTCAACAACAGTTATCCGAAGATCGGTCATTAAAAATCTGCCCTGTGATCGTATCAGAGAGATCGCGCTTCAGACGCATATATTCTTTCTTCGAAAGGCCGACCTGCTTGATCGTCATGTCCCGGAACATGCAGGGCGACGAGGTCTTGCAGCACCAGGCAAGACTGCCAAAACAGGTCTGCGGCCCTTCGTTCAGCGGAGTTCCCTCAACACTCTTCCGCTTCAGGCTGACATACGCTTCGTGCGAGAGGCCGATCCGTGCCAGGGCCGGGATGAGCGGGCACTCCTTGACCGGCATGCAGCAGAACGCGAGCGAGCGGATGTCCCCGCCACGACAGAGCTGCTTGGGGGCATTGTACCATCCCTCTTCATCGGCAAACCGGGTGATGGCAGCATCGAGCCCGGAGAGCGTCCGGATATCGGACTGCCGGGCAAGGGAGACCATATCCGCCCCATGGGAGAGCATGTCTTTCATCCGGTCGAACGAGGTGATGGAATTATTGGCGATCAGCATCAGGGGGCAGGTGTTGCGGATCTGCCGGAGTTTGGCGGTCCCGTAGTCCATGAGGTCGATGTGGAGGATATCTGCTCCGGCCCTCCAGAGCAGCTCCGCCAGAATCCGGTCGTCATCAGCCACGCCGGCACGTATCTTGACCGAGACCGTGACTCCTTCGCTTTTGAGTGCACGCACAACTTCCGCAAGGCTTCCGGTCTTTTTTAAGTAGGCTTCGCCGCACCCTGCCGCCATCATGGCCGGCTGGCGGCAATGGGCATCGATCTCGTAGACTGCCGCTGTTCCCAGCGCCCGCGCCACCGCTCTGAATGCTTCCGGGGTTGTTCCGCGAAGACTGATGCCGGGGATTACCGTGCTGGTTGCCATCTTTGCAAGCTGGGCTTTGAGTTCTGCTACCGGATCTTCACAGATGAACTCGTTTCGATCGCCGGCTGATGCAACAACCTTCGCGGCTTCTATGGTCGGGGCGTCAATCGAATATCCCCCGATAAATGCAAGGCCGATATGATCGGCCCGCTCAAGCACATAGTCAGCATCGACAATCCCGGCCATGGATGCGATCGCAACCGGTGTCCGGACAACGCGGTCGTTGATAAGCAACCCAAAACGATCGAATGCATCCATCATAGATTCATATCCATTAACAATGTACCATGAAATTACTTTCGTTGGTCATCCGGCTCATGCACACGAATTGATCTTGTGGCGAGCTTGCGATCTGCAAGGTTATTGATGAGGGGTATGGACCGGGATAGGAGAATGCTTCATTCCCTATGGATGAAGAGAGGGATTAGAAAATCCCTCTTGTCGAACGTCATCAGACTTGAGATATGAGAAGTCCGAAGTCTTCGAAGACAGTAGATCTTCGACAGAATGAATCTCTTTGAATACTGCACCAAACGATCGGTCTTCGACCATCTATGATACACGATTGCGTTACAACTTTTCCAGCATATACCCGTCTTTTGATTTGGACAGGGAAGTGCCGGAAGTACGTGCATCTTCGAGCGCGATTCCCTTGTTCTCCTTGTAATGGCCAACTACGACCGCCCACGGGATGAGATATGCCTCACTTACCTTTCCCGGTCCCTGTCGGAATTCCACGGCAAGATACCCGACCCGCCCGGTCCTGATGAGGAAATCTGATATGGCATCCACCTGGTGGACATTGTTCTTGTCGGAATGGAAGTGCTGGGAAAAATAGAGTTTCTTGTCGATGATGGACTTACATTCAATGGCCATGTAATAGGATGGATTGAGCGAATCGACAAGCACATCCATGTACTGGCTGGTGAACTTGTGCTGCTTGAGCCGGTAGGCAAATCCCTGGATATGGCGCCGTACAAAAAACCGGTTCAGGCCGTGGACGATCTCCCGCTCGAAGTCACTCATTGCATACCAGTTGGGTGTGTTCCCCTATATTTGTGGAGAGCACGCGACTCTGCGGTCATCGCCATTCTTGCGGGGCCGGTGCCCGGGTTCATTGCACTCTTCATTGCGCAGATGGTGTGACCGGGATCTCCCGGAATTTTTGTTGGGGGGACTGCCGGTAAAATTTTTCCCGGAATTTTTCCGGTAAATTTTTTTTCGCGGATTGTTTTTGCAGCCGGAATATTTTCCCGGACCCGACCCGGTTCCGGGTACCGGTGAACCGTCTGGCGCCCGGGCCGGGTGGCGGTACAGCCGCTCCGACGGAGGGGGAGATCCCCCATCGAAGAACACACCCCACCAGGAGATGCACCAATCCGGGCCCGCTGCGGGCTCCGTTGTACCTCTTTTCCGGCCCGGATGTCCAAAAACGGGGAATAAGGTGACGAATTCGCATGAATTTTGCATGTTTTACGTCGGAGAAACCGGTGACTTAATAGCCGTGGCCGGCTGGCGGATCGGGTGCCCGGATGAGGTTTTGGACGTTCGCGGGGGTTATGTGAGGACCGGAGGGGCACTATGACCGTTTTGTAGGGGGGCAGGGTTTTACGTCGTAGGATTGGGGGATTTTGGGGTGAAAATGTGATGAATGGGAGTGGACGGGGGGCGGAGCGTGGGGGTGACGATCCGGAAAAAATTTTTCGAACGTATTGAGGAAGATCCGGAATTTTTTTTTTGCAAATGGATCGTGAATTTTTTTTTCAAAAGATTGATGGGAAAAAAATGGAAATTTGTTTGATTGGAATTTCAATTGCATTGGAAAATTTTTAGCCGGAAAAATTTGCGATGCCTGACACGCAAAAAGGCTCGCTGCTTTTCGAAGAACTATGAAGGTTTCTTCTCTTTCTCAACCTTTTGAAAAGGTCTCGGACCCAGCCGCGTGGGCTAACCCTGAAAGGTATTGTGCCAGCAAATTTTCTAAATGAAAATTATTTTTTCAATAATGTCAAATCCAAAGAGTTAACGTCAATCCGTGAAAAGCCTCTTAAGATAATAATGGCTGAATTCATTCCTGACCGACTTCCTTCCAAAGCAAGTCGGGGAGAGGAACGGACATTCGCTCTTCTGAAAAAACTACCGGATGATTATCTCGTTTATTATGAGCCCAATATCGATAACCGTCATCCGGATTTTATTGTCATCGCGCCGGATCTTGGCGTAATTGTCATTGAAGTGAAAGGATGGTATCTTGATGATATTCTCCGGGCCAGCGATACCGAAGTTATTACCTACTTTGATAACCGTGAGCGAAAGGAGATCCATCCCCTTGCACAGGCCCGGGCGTATCAGTGGCGGCTTGCCCGGGTCTGCGAGAAAAACCCGAACCGTTCACTCCTTCTCCACAAAGACGGCCAATACCGGGACAAGTTCATCTTCCCGTTCTGTCACTTTGTTGTACTCTCGAATATTTCCAAGGATAACATCGACCGGAAAAAAGAACATAACCTGTATTCCATCTTCCGTAAGGATAATACGCTTTTCCGGGATGAACTGGTTGGTCTTGAGGACGCTTCACCGGACACATTGAAGTGGAAGCTGAGACAGTTTTTCAACCCGTTCTGGGAGATCACGCCATTCACACCGGAACAAGTTGATGTCCTCAGGGCCATCATCCACCCTGAAATCATTTTGAGTTATGTCCCGTCGCGCCCGCTCACGGAAGAAGAAACAGACCAGTGTTTCGATCTTGTTATCCTTGACCGCAGGCAGGAGAACAATGCCCGTAAGATCGGTGAGGGCCACCGGATTATCTACGGGGTTGCCGGTTCCGGCAAGACGGTTCTCCTCATCTCCCGGAGCAAATGGCTTAATGATCGCGATCCCGATGCAAAGATCCTCCTGCTCTGTTACAACGTTGCCCTGAGTGCATACCTCAAACATGTGTTGAAGGACTATTCCCGGATCCATGTGCATCATTTCGATGGCTGGGCTATCTCCAATGGAATCACCCGCAGGAGAAAAGATCCGGAGACCGGAAAGTTCGAAACGGATGAAAGCCTTGGAAAGCGGCTGCTTGAGCACCTGAAAGAACGGACCGGTGATTACCGGAGTTATGATGCAGTCCTGATCGATGAGGCACAGGACTTTCCCACGCTCTGGTTTGCCTGCGTTCTTGAAGCAATGAGAGATCCCTTGGATGGCGATCTTTTGATCGTCTGCGATGGGAACCAGGGGGTCCGGCTTATCGGTTCGGTCAGCTGGAAATCGCTGGGGATCAAAGCGGCCGGACGATCCATTCATCAGGCATTCGATCTGGACCGGAATTACCGAAACACTAGGGAAATTCTGAAACTGGCACAGCATTTCACTTCAAAGAACATCAAAAATTCCGAAGATTCGATCTCCATCGTGCCAGTTGATCCAACTCAGGCAACCCGGAGGGGGCCAAGACCAATCCTCTATGCATGTAAAAACCATGCCGATGAGTGCCAGCAGATCCTCCATATCGTGAAACGACTGCTGGATGGGAAAGTCAAGTTCCAGAACAAAGTGGTCCATATCAGACCACAGGATATCGGGATACTTTATCACGGGATTCCAAAGAAAGAGCGGGATTTGTTTGCCGGGTTTATCGAAGATCTCGGTGCGAATGGCCCGGTCACCTGGCTGAATGAGAATCGTGAATCACGCTCAAAGGTATTCGAACAATCCACCAAAGTTCAGACAATTTATTCCGCCAAGGGTCTGCAATACCGCGTCGTGATTGTGATGTGGGCCGACCAGTTCAAGCCACGTCATCCGGATGAGCGGGACCATGAGGAGCGGCTGCTGTACGTTGCACTGACCCGGGCATCGGATATTCTGATTGTTACATATTCTTCGGATACGGAGCTCGTTGGGAGAATGGTGACGAGTGGGGTGGTTGATGAGTCCGGCACAATTCGGCCCCCGAAACGGGGCGCGGATGATGTGCCTGACGACCGGCAATACGCGTGAGAGGAGCCTAACGCTCATTGAGGCTGATGCCGTAGAAAAACTCTGATGAGTTTCGACATTTGGCTACGCACTTACCTTGATCAAAATCGCTGTGGCAATCCAGGCACTCGCCCAGCGAGGGGTCGGCGAGACCCCCGAGCGACCCCCAAAGGGGGTGGGCTGGCTCTTTAAGTTCCACGTTTGAACTCTCATGTGTTTCATGGAACAATTTCTGGTGAACAGGAATCAGCAGAAGATTGGGGCCTTACGCAGATTGTTGATTGAATGGAGGAAAAGCACTGGTTAACAAGAAAAAAGTTCTAGGCCCGGCAGGACATGCCGACCCCGGCTTCACGATCAAAACCCGAAAGTTATTACGATTACAGGTATATTTTCATACTAAGTATTTTCTTATGTTGATTTTTCAGCATGCAGAAAATCAAGATCATCAGACGATCACATTCTAAAATCCCCCTCAAAATCATACCATTGGAGTTACACACATGAGTAAGAAGGGAATGCTACTTGTTGGGCACGGGAGCACGATGCCCTACAACCAGGAACTCGTTGAGAAGACTGCCGCCATGATCCGGGCGCACAATACGGATTTTATTGTCAAATGCGGTTTCATGAACATGAACAAACCGTCGATCAAGGAGTCGATGGACGCGTTCAAAAAAGAACAGATCGATGCGCTCGTGGTCGTTCCCCTCTTCCTGGCCAAGGGAGTCCACATTGAAAAAGACATTCCCGGCGAGATCGGGCTTCCGGAAGGGACGAAGAAAGGGATGTTCGTGCTCAACGGGAAGTCAATCCCGCTCTTCTATGCCGATCCCATCGGCAGCGATCCGCTCCTCGCCGATCTGATGGTCAAGAACGCAAATACGGCACTCTCGATCCACTAATCTTTTTTTATGGAAATTCTCGTGCTTGACACAATCCATGGCGGAACGATCATCGCTACCGCATTCCGATCGCGGGGCGACCGGGTGGATGCCGTGGATGTGTACCGTGGCACGAGCGCAATTGATAGCACGACTGCGTTGTCCCGCACGTACGATCTCATTGTTGCCCCGGTCCATCTCGATCCGGATCATCCCCTTGTGACCCGGATCAATGTGCCGGTCATCACGCACCATGAAGCAGTCCGGCAGCTGCTGGACAAACGGGTTCCAGAGATCTTCGTGGAGATCACGGGATCCCGCGGGAAGACCACCACCGCCCATGCCCTTGCATCCGTGATGCCGGGACCGGGCATTCTCCATACCTCTTCCGGGACATTCCAGTATCCGGAGAAGATCCTTCTCTCGCGATCAAGTATCACACCGGCCTCCGTGCTCGCAGCGGTGGAGCAGGCAAACGCGATCCGCGGGTGGCTGATTGCTGAAGAATCCCTGGGTGTGACCGGGGCCGGGTCCCTCTGCATCATCACCTCGGCCGGGGATTACCGGTGCGCAGCAGGAAAGAAAGATGCACTGGCAGCCAAACTCGCATCCGCCCGCTCCTGCCGCAGGCTGCTGCTGGCCGAAGGCATCCCGGATTCCGGACAGGCTGGTGTCGTGCAGATAGAATCGGCAACCGCGTGCACCGGCACGGAATGTTCTGTTATCATTGACGGGAAGACCGGGAAATTTTCAAACCCGCTCATGACCCTGCCCGCGTATCGCGAGTCTCTGGCACTTGCGGCAACTGCGGCCCTGATGCTCGGGGTCGATCCGGCTCCGCTCAGTTCATTCAGGGCGCTTCCCGGCCGCATGTCCGAACGGTACGAAAACGGCGTACTCATCATTGACAATGCAAACAGCGGCACCACGCTTGTCACTACCATCGATGCAGCGCAGTATGCCCGGCAGCGTTCTGGCTCAGCGGATCTCACGCTCGTCATCGGCCAGCAGGAAGGTGACGGGGCGGTCTGCGAAGGATTTGCCCCGGATCAGATCGCAGCCGCAATAAATGCTATCCGCCCGACCCGCGTAATTTATGTTGGAAAGCAGGCCGGGCCGGAACTATCCGGGCCGACTGCAACAGAACCGGCTGCTGAAATCCGCGTCCCGACCCTTGAAGAGGCATATGCCCATGCCCGCCGGATCACACCCTCAGGCTCCATTGTCCTTGCGGTAAAAACCTGGAGATAAAACCCATGAAGTACATGCACCCCCGCCCGAGTTCGATTGTTGCTGCGCTCTATACTGCCCGCGACCTCAAAGTCGATGTCGCCATCCTGCATGGCCCGTCCGGCTGCTCGTTCAAGCACGCCCGGCTGCTTGAGGAAGATGGCATGCGGGTGCTCACCACTTCCCTTGCCGACAATGAATTCATCTTCGGCGGCCAGAAACCGCTCGAAGACGTGCTGCGATATGCCGAGGATACATTTCACCCAAAGCGCATTGCAGTGGTCGGCACCTGCGTATCGATGATCATCGGGGAAGATCTGCAATCCGCGATCGATGGTGCGGGTATCACGACTCCCACCATCGCTGTCGACATCCATGCCGGGTTTTTGGAAAACATCGCGGGTGTGATCGCAACGCTCGAAGCCGCGGCAGAAGCAGGATGGATCACGGAAGAGGAACTGACCCGCCAGCGGTTCATGATGCAGAAGGCAAACGAGGTGGAGCGGCTTCGCGGGGCTGCGTCACAGCCATACATCGAAGCCTCGCGGGGCGATCTCAAGCATATTGCTGCGCAGGAACTCCTCCGCCTCGCACGGAGCGGAGCTAAAGGAGTTGCGATCCTGAACGCCAAGAAAGAGACCGCGTACATGTTTGCTGACGAACTTATCGCGCTCCACGATGCCTGCCCGACAGCGGATATCACCTACATCGTAAATCTCGAACAACGCGGGCTGCCCAAGACCCGGGGCGATGCAGAACGGATTGCCGCGGAACTTGCTGCACGGGGCGTGAAGGCCGAACTGATCGGGGCACTGGATGAGTACGGTGCAAACGGTGACACACTGGGAAAACGGATCCGGGAGATCAAACCATCGTTTGCCCTGATTGCCGGAGTGCCGCACGCGATTCCCCCGGAATATACTAACGGGATCGAATGCTTCTCCATCACGAACGGCCCGCGGCAGGTGGCCCCGCTCCACGATATCGGCCATAAGCATGTGATGGTCGAGATCGATCTGCACCCGAAGACGCTCGGTGTCCGTGAGATTGTAGAGAGCGAGTTCGGGGCCGTGCTCCGGAGCCTTGCATGAAGGCAATCCTCATCACCGGTGACCGTTCCGGGAGCGGCAAGACCAGCATCACGCTTGCCCTTGCAGCCCTCCTCTCAAAAAAGAACCGCGTCCAGACCTTCAAGGTCGGGATGGATTATATCGATCCCTCCTACCTTGCAGCCGTCTCGCACCGGCCCTGCCGGAACCTTGACAGTTTTGCGCTTGAGTCCGGGCAGATCAACGATATCTTCCGGTTCGGTTGCCGCGATGCGGATATCGCGCTGGTCGAAGGAGTGCGTGGCCTGTATGAAGGCGCCGAAGCCCTGACCGATACCGGCAGCACGGCCGCGATTGCAAAACAGCTCGACCTCCCGGTGGTGCTCGTGGTCTCGGCCCAGAGCATCACCCGGAGCGCTGCCGCCATTGTCAAAGGCTTTCAGGCATTCGATCCGTCCGTCCGGATTGTGGGGGTCATCCTCAACAATATCAAGGGCCCGTCCCACAAGGCCAAGGCCGTCACCGCCATCGAACATTACTGCCACGTGCCGGTCATCGGCGCCATTCCAAGGATGGACGAGATGCAGCTTGCCATGCGGCATCTGGGGCTTGTCCCGTACCGTGAAGGAGTGGGACGCGGGGACTTCGATAACCGGATTGCCACCATCACGGAGATGATCGGGAAGTACGTGGATCTCGACCTCTTCGTCTCGCTGATGCGGGAGATTTCAGGTACGAACGATACCAATATCCCGGCCCTGTTCAAGCCCGTTGCAGAACCGGATGTGAAGATTGGCGTTGCCCTGGATGAAGCGTTCAACTTTTATTACGCGGACCTCTTTGACATTCTCAAAACCTGCGGGGCAGAGACCGTCCCGTTCAGTCCGGTCCATGACCGGCTCCCGGATGCGGACGGGTACATCATTGGCGGAGGCTACCCGGAACTCTTCACGCGGGAACTGGAAGCCAATGACCGGATGCGGGAGGCCGTATGCGAAACATCCCGGAACGGAACGCCGATCTATGCCGAATGCGGGGGGCTCATGTACCTGACCCGGCAGATGACCCTGAAAAAGGGCTGGCAGGACCAGACAACCGATCAGACCGCTGCGATGTGCGGGGTTTTTGACGGGGAGACCCGGATGCCGGCCAAGAGAATCGTCAGTTACGTTGAAGGGACGAGCAGCCCGGATTCTCCCATGGGACCGGCATCGTTCCGAGGCCACGAGTTCCATTACTCGGAAGTCGTGCTTGAGAAGGAGACCCGGTTTTCGTACATGCTCTCACGGGGCATCGGCATCCGCGACAACCTGGACGGTGCCGTGATCAACAATACGCTCGGGAGTTACACGCACCTGCACCCGGTATCGAGCGCCGGGATGTTCCGGCATTTCGTAGACAGGTGCCGGAACCACTGATCCGGAAAAAATTCTGATCTTACAAGTGGCATAAAATGGTATCTGCCTTGTCCCCATCCACGATATGATCCACGAACGCGCTCATCTGGGCGATGATCACCGGATCCAGTCCTTTCTCCACGCAGAGGAAGATCCCGGAGACATCTGCAAGGCTGAGTTTGTTCACCAGGAAGTGCAGGAATTTTGACGTGGTTACCGTGGGTGAATGGATGAGAAGCATGCTCACGGAATCGAACATGATGCACTTCTTTCCTTCGGGGACCAGCCTCAACAGTTCGGTCACGGCAATTCCCAGATCCGTGAGGTTGGACGGCATGTTCACGTACCTCACATGGGGGCCCGGAACACATTCCCCCCCGGAATATTTCGTCACTGCATCGATGACATAGTAGGAGTCCTGATCGATTCCCTCTTTTGCATACATCTTGACCAGTATCCTGTAGGGTTTGTTGACCGTTACAATCACGGGTATACAGTTGGCATGCAGGATCTTCTTGACCACCATAAGGTTCATGTCATAGACCTTATCCGCCTGAGCGAGCAGGAGACAGAGCGAACTTCCGGTCTCGTCTCTTGTGAGATTCTCATCATCCATCCCGGCTCACTTCCCGATGATGAATTCCCTGAATGCCGGCGGGATCTCGCTTTCCTTTCCTTCGAGTGCCTTTTTCTGGAGTACCTCAAGGTTATTGACAATCTGGATCAGGTTGTTCGCATTGATCTGGAGCTGCATCCGGATGTCCTCGGTATCATAATCGCCACTCTTTGCCTGACCGGCAAGCTGCAGGAGATCCTGCTGCATCAGTTCCAGCGGTTTTTTAACCCGCAGGAGCGCTTCGGACAGGTAGGCGAGGAGGGCGACCTTGCGTTCTTCGGATCTCTTCCGGTCGATGATATCGATGAAACTCTCGATCAGGTACTCCTTTCCCTGGATCTGTACCTTTGCAACGGTCTTCAGGATGGGGACGTTCTCTCCTTTGGCGTTGATGATCGCCCGCTCGATATTGCGAACATCCTTGTGAAAATCGGTGATGGGACACTCCCCGCATTTTGCCGGGCAGACAAATTCATGGCAGGGGCTGCCGATGAGTTCATCGCGTGAACGGCCGATTAAGAATTCCGCGAGTGGATTTGCATCAACAATGATGTGCTCCAATGGATCTATGATCAGGATGGCCGTCTGGATCTTCTCAAATACATTCCTGAAAATATTGTCTTCTTCGAGATTTCCGGATATCAGGCCGGATTTGGTTTGCATACGATGATTACACCGCCATAATTTCCGAAAAACGCATGATAGGGTGAATGTGTCAACAGAATCTATATCAAATGTTGTTCTCTTTGCAGATTTAAAAAACAAAGAAAAAACTACAAAACCTCCGCCACCCCATAAACGGTTATGATCATTTATCTTGATGGAAAATACCTGCCGGAAGACCAGGCAAAAGTGTCTGTCTTCGACCACGGACTCCTGTACGGGGACGGCGTGTTCGAAGGTATCCGTTGCTATAAGGGCAGGGTCTTCCGGTTAAAGGAGCATATTGACCGGCTCTATGATTCGGCAAAGACGATCGACATCAAACCGCCAATAACAAAAGAGGAGATGACCGAGGCGATCTGTGAGACGCTGCGCCGGAACAACCTGCAGGATGCCTACATCCGCCCGATCATCACCCGCGGCGTTGGCGACCTCGGGCTTGACCCGCGGAAATGCCCCAAACCCTCGGTCATTGTCATTGCCGTTACGTGGGGTGCGATGTATGGCGACCTGTACGAGAAAGGTCTCAAGGGGATCACCGTCTCGGTCCGCCGCAATCCCGCCGAGTGCCTGCCCCCCAATGTCAAGAGTCTGAACTACCTCAACAACATCCTTGCCAAGATCGAGGCGAACTACAAGGGCGGGGACGAGGCGATCTTCTTTGACACGAACGGGTACCTCTCGGAAGGCTCCGGCGACAATCTCTACATTGTCAAGAACGGCGAGATCATCACGCCGCCTACGCTCAACAATCTCCGTGGTGTCACGAGGCTTGTCGTCTTAGAGATCGCAAAGTCGCTCGGAATCACCGTACGCGAGCAGAACCTCGGGTACTTTGACCTGTACACGGCCGATGAGCTGATCTGTTCCGGCACGGCAGCAGAAGTTGCCCCCATTGTCTGGTGTGACGGGCGGATCATCGGTTCCGGCAAGCCCGGGCCCATATTCCGGCAGCTGGCTGCTGCATTCAAACCCATCACCGAGAGCGAAGGCTACCCGATTAATAAGAAATAATTTTTTTTCGTTCACTCGTATTCAAATAAGTTCAATCAATGGGGTTTCATATAAGGCGTTCTTGCCTGAAAATGTCCATAGTAGATATATGGAATATTGGGGGATGTGAAGATTCTTTAAGATTCATTTCGAAAAGGTTATCGTTTGATATAATTGATGAAGAATGAATTGAATAAAGTCGGGAGTTGATCTTTTCTGTGGGATGTTTTTATTTCTCATGCGAGTGAGGACAAGAAAAAAGTAGCACGTCCTCTTGCTGACGAATTAACTAAAAGGGGTCTACAGGTTTTTTATGATAAATTTTCATTAAAGATTGGTGACGACCTTCGAGAGAGTATTGATAGTGGCCTCAGAGACTCCACATACGGGGTAGTGATTCTTAGCAAATCCTTTTTTGCAAAAGATTGGCCTAAAAAAGAACTTGAAGGTCTAATGGCAAGGGAGCGTAATGGAAAAAAAGTGATATTGCCCGTTTGGCATGAAATCACTCAAGAAGATGTTGCAAATTACTCTCCAATTTTAGCAGGAAAACTTGCTGCAAATACAAATGAAGGAATTGACACGGTTATCGACGAAATCATGACCGTATTTGAGGAAGAAAATTTTATCGAAGAAATCATAATCCCCGTCATTACAAAACAACCCCTCTACCCCTCAGATAAATTTTGTTTGCAAAAAATCGAAGAGATTTGCAAATGGATTCCTCCCACTGGAAAGGTAATAAATGAAGCGGCTATAGCCGGGGATTATTTGAAATTAGGGCTAAATTGCGTTCTTTTGAAAAAATATCTGGATTCTCAACAACCCATATTGATACAAGCCACGGGAAAAGCCATCACAAAAAAGGTATTAGCAAAAGAATTTGTTTCCGCCTTTAAAGCCATGTATAAAGCAGCAGATTTGCATGTCAAGGCCGTAGATAGTTTTCATCGAGGTGAAATCGATACAGCTACAGAATTCATGATTGAAGGAAGGAGATTCAATCGTATTTCAAAGACGCACATAGAGAACGCGACGAAATTGGTGTAACCTTCTGAAATCCTAAGAATTAACAATCGGTTTTTTATCTCATAAGAACGAACGATATTACACCATCTGGTAACAGTGTCAGAGGTCAATTCAAAATCTAAAACTGCATATACTTGCATAAACTGAATTTCAAATGAGTATATGCAATAAAATCGAAAAATACGCTTGCTGCTATAGTGTAGTCCGGCCAATCATGCGGGCCTTTCACGCCCGCGACTGGGGTTCGAATCCCCATAGCAGCATCTTCTTCTGATGGTGAGATTCTCTAAAATTGTTTACTGCAACAGAGTAACCAATCAAAATCCTATAAAAGGATCAACTACCATCACAACAATGGGTTTATTCATGATTGAATATACGGCTATTATTGTTGCTCTCATTGCCGTATTCGGTGCGGCAGTTCCCTATCTGATTCAAAGAAATAAAGAGCTAAAACTCAAAATTGCAGAACAAAAGTGCAAGGCATATACCAGTTTTCTGAGGAACTTCACCGAGATAGCAGTCGCTGTCATGCACGATGAGGATGTGTCTGGAAAAGATGCAGACCTGAACCGAATGTTAGCTAGAGATCAACTCGTGCTCTATGCCAGTGATGATGTTATCAAAGCATACGATACTTGGGTTAGATATTCGGACAACGAAAAACACGATCTTGACAAGGAGGGGGAGTTGTTGAGTCTCATATTACTCGCCATCCGTAGAGACATATTGGGTAAGACTACCGTAACAAAGGAAGACCTTTCTAACCTAAATTCATTTAATCGCGGGTAACGTATTTGCTACTACACCAAATGTGACCGGAATTTCCGGTTTTAATATCTTACTTCATTGTGCCACGGATTATATCCCAATACTTGTTTTCCAGAATTGTTTCGTAATGATTCTCCTTCCTGCTTCTCCAGGGAGTCTCGCGGCCACCTTGTTAGGGCAAGATCCTGATTCCTACCAAGAGAACCGGTAAGTGCGTAGCGCAAAACCCGATGAGGCGTTTTGCGCGTGGGGCATCGCAAATTGAGAAGTTACCCACAAAATTTTCTTAAATTTTTTCAGCGTCCCGGGCTTCGCATAAAAGATTTTCAAAATTTTTTTCAGCATCCGGAAATTAAAAAATAAATTTTTGAAATCGTAAAATTAATTTCCCTAAAAAAAATTCCGTCCGTAAAAATTTCCCGGTCTCACCAACCCCCTCAGTTCCCACATCATAACCGGCTCCGGCACCCCCTCCGATAAGTTATCGTCGTTAACGTCGTAGAACAGCACCCTGTTTGACCTGCACTCTCCTCAGTATTTTTCACCGTCGTAGACCTCCCCCGGGTATCCCTTCAGGAGCTCCATTTTCATGCAAATTTGGGGTATTTTCAGATCAGGACTTTATAAAACCCTGTCAAAATGCTCAGATTGCCCAATTTCGGCATAAAATGAGCCCCGGCAAAAACCTAAATAGCGCTAATTGGATGGCAGATCTCCCCCTCCGCGGATGTCTGGACGTGGAAATGCAACCGGATGAGTCTATGACCCTTTTGGAGGGATGTGCCGGATTTACGTCGAAGTTGGAGAGGTTTTAACCTCTACAATGAGAAGGGGGGCGAAGCCCACCTTCGAAGAATCCAAATTATTTTTCACCACCACCATGTCTGATGACCTATCGGATATCGAAGATTTCGGTTATAATTGTAACCGGCACGTATGCTCCCACCAAATCATATTTGCATAAAAAATTTGGAGGGGGGGTCAGCACGATTTGAAAACCAGCAGGTGCCGGGGCTGAAACATCTTCGATATCTGATCCCGATCCCGTGAAACGGCAGGGAGCCTCAAGGGGAGTATCACGCCGCATCTTCGATCGTTTCAAGGGAAGATCCGGTCATATCGATCCGGGTGAGCAGGGTCACAACAAAGGCAACGAGGCAGATAACTCCCATGATGATGACGGTGACCTGGACCCCGCAGGATGCCTTCATCAACGGGACAAAGAGGATCCCGCAGGCAGCCCCAACCTTGGCAAGCCCGGCTGCAAAGCCGTGAGCGGTTGCACGAAGCCGGGTAGGAAAGAGTTCGGCTGGGAGGAGGAACGTTGTCGCATTCGGCCCGAAGTTCTGGAGGAGATTGAAGAGGCCAAAACCGACAAATGCGAGGGCAATAATCGTCCCTGAACCGGACTGGGACAGGGCAAGAATGAACATGCCGGCTGCCATGCCGATAT
>Ga0265296_1003326_pt1 | contig 15082 bp, 6 predicted proteins | sample MunlanPumphouse1_FD_189073 | JGI IMG/M metagenome (GOLD analysis project Ga0265296, IMG submission 189073) | Groundwater microbial communities from a municipal landfill in Southern Ontario, Canada - Pumphouse #1 | ecosystem: Environmental > Aquatic > Deep subsurface > Groundwater | place: Canada... | reverse complement strand
GGACCTCGAGGCCCGTTATCCGCTGCGCGTCGCCGACGGGGAAATGACCCTGGAAGCCGCCGGGTCATGGCTCCTCGACTATGACGACCAGCCGACCCCGACCTCGGCGGTGCGGAACGTCATCGGCCTGACCGGCTATCCTGGACGGCTGCGATCCCGGGCGGGCGGCGTCTGGTCACGGGGACCCTGGTCGGCCGGGCTGCACTGGAGCCATTCGGCGCCGGGCCGGGACCGGCTGGGCGCCAGAGTGGGGGCCTGGGACAGCTTGGACGGTCGCATCGGTTGGTCCCCCGCCGGCGGTTCGGCCGCCGGGCTGGGGCTGGCGCTGACCGTCCAGAATCTCCTCGACGAAGATCCGCCCTTCCACGACGCCGCCTCCGGCTACGGCTTCGATCCCGGGCAGGGCAATCCGTTCGGCCGCGTCGTCGCCCTCCAGCTGATCCGACGCTGGTAGGGGGCGATGATGATCCGATCCATGAGGCGCCTCTTCGGCGCCGCGGCGGCCTTCGCCTGCCTGGTCTGCCTCCCGCCGCGAGCCCTGGCCGAAAGGGACCTCACGGTCGACGACATCGTCGCCCTGGAGGGCTTCGGGCGGGCGACCATCGCCCCGTCGGGCCGCTGGGCGGTCTATGAGAAGCGGGGCGCCTACGACACCATTCCCCGCTACGACTATGTCCAGCGCTCGACCTGGACCATCACCGACCTCTGGCGCGTCGATCTGCAGTCGGCCGCGCCGCGTCCGGAACGCCTTTTGCCCGACGAGCCCCTGGGCCTGCTGAGGGGCGATTGGTCGCCTGACGGCTCGCGCCTCACCGTCTTTCGGTTCGGGGATGATCGCTATGAACTCGGCGTGGCCGACGTCGCCGCCCGGCGCGTGAAATGGACGGGGCTGACCCCGGAGCTTCCCGGGAAGGGGGCGCCGGTTCACTGGACGCCCGAGGGAAGGCTGATCGTCGCCATCCGGCCGGACGGCAGCCTGCCCGCCCTCCTGGCCCACGCCGGCGCGCCCCAGAAGAAGACCAGCGAAGCCTGGCGACGCACGTCGGAGGGACGCGCGCCCTCGCGGACGGTTCTGGATACGGACAAGGGCGTGCCCGTCCCGGAGACAAGGCCGCCCGAAAACCGTCTGGTGGAGCTTGAGGTCGAGACCGGGCGTGTTCTGAAGACCCTGTTCACCGGGACGGTGACGGATGTCGTCCTGTCGCCGGACGGGCTTGCCCTGGCGGTGCTCGCCGGCGCCGAGGCTCTCCCCCTGGGGAACCCAGTCGTCCAGTTCGACGAGCCCTTCCGGCAGAGGCTGAGGCTGATCCGTCTGGCCGATGGTCGCGAGATCCGGCCTGAAGCCCCGCTGGACGTGGGCGCCCAGATGCTCCGCTGGTCGCCCGATTCAAAAGCCCTGCTCTTCTGGGCGCGGGAGGACGACCAAGTGTGGGACAGGGGCGGCCTGCGGTCGATGGACCTCGACGGGCGTTTGCGGTCGTGGCCGTCGGACCTGGACCTGGGCGGCGACGCCAACATCCTGCGCGGCGTCCGAGCGGAATGGCTCGACGGCGCGCCGGTCGTCTACGGCCGCGCCCCCGACAGCCGTCGCCAGGACTGGCATCATCTCGACGGAAGCGGGGGGCGACGCGCCCTGACGACAGCCCTCGAGGCGGCTCCCTATCAACTGGCGGCGGCTCCGGGCGACGGAAGTCTGCGGCTGTTTGCGGACGGGGACTATTGGCGGATGGACGCCCAGGGCCTGCGCCGGCTGAGCCCGCCCCAAACGACCCTGCGCCCCGTCATGGTCATTGATTCCGAACGCCCGCGCCGGGTCATCTGGGATACGCCTCGGCGGACGTCGGCCGCCGCCCTCGCGGGAGGCCAGGTCATCGTGGCGAGCGACGCCGGGCTGGAGACGGTGGGGGCCGCTGGAGACGAGGACACCCAGATCCTGGCCGCGTCGCCGGATGCGGTCCTGGTGCTGGAACGTGAGGAGATGGTGGAGACCCTGCGCCTGAGGCGTGGAGGGGAGGATGTGGCGCTGGACGTCGTCAACGAGGCCCGCGCCGACGTGAGCCTGATCCAGCCGGAATGGCTGGACCATGCCGACGGCCTGGGCGAACCCGGCCGGAGCACCCTCTTCCTCCCGCGCGGACCAGCGAAGGGGCTGATCGTCTCCGTCTACCCCGGCTATGTCGACGACGGGGCCTGGTATGGGCCGCTCGTGCTCACCTACAACGTCAGGGCGGCCGTCCTGGTCGGGGCGGGCTACGCCGTGCTCCATCCGGCCATGCCCTACGACCGGCCGGGAACCCGGAGCTGGGCCTTCTTCGAGACCTCGATCGACCGGGCGGTGGACGCGGCCTTTGCGGCCCACCCTGAACTGCCGCGGAACCGGACGGCCATCTTCGGGCACAGCTTCGGCGGCTATATCGGGCTGGCGGTGGCGACCCGGTCGAAACGCTACCAATCCTATGTCCTGTCCTCGGCGCCGACCGACCTCTTCGCCCACTGGGGCGAGTTCTCCCCGCCCACCCGCATCCTGCCCGAGAATGGAATGACCCTGACCATGCAGCAGGGATGGGTCGAGACGGGCCAGGGCGAGACCCACGCCACCCCCTGGGCGGCGCCCGAGGTCCTGATGCGGGAGAGCCCCTGGCTCAAGGCGGACCAGATAGGGGCGCCCGTCCTTCTGCTGACGGCTGATATGGACTTCGTGACCCTGTCGGGGTCTGAAAAGGTGTTCAGCGCCCTGGCGCGACTGGGCGGTCGGGCCCGGCTGGTCACCTATTGGGGCGAGCATCACGCCCGCTGGAGTCCGGCCAATATCCGGGACCAGTACGACCAGATCTTCAGCTGGCTCGAAGAGACCCTGCCTCCGGTGACGGAGGAGGTCGTCACCCCTGTCGTCGCATCGGCCCCGGAGACGACAGGCGACCCTCCCAGGTCCTCACCCAGCCCTCATAGGCCGCAGCCGCGAGGATCGCCGCATAGCGGCCGCGCCAGATGAGGCTGTCGCGCGTGAGAAGGCGGTCTGCGGCCCTGGAGTCGATCACCTCCAGGTCGGCCAGACGGCCGTGGATCAGCCAGGGACGCAGGAAGTCCAAGTTGTCGAGGATGAGCTTGCCGTAGAGCCGGCTCATGTCGCCCTTTGACCGCCGCTCAAGGATCTCGGGCGGCAGGCGGTCGCGGAAGGCGTAGCGGGCCAGGCCGCGATCGCGACCGTCGAGGGCGAGGATGGCGGACGGGGTGGCCAGGCAGGTCTCGACGACCGGCTGGGCGCAGAGCGGGTGGCGGACGTCGATCGCCTCCGTCAGTCTCGACGGTCCGTGGCGGGAGATGTTGTCGGTCACGCCGGCGATCTGCATGGCCTTGGCGGGGCCGAACTCGGCGCATCGGCGACGCCACTGGGCCAGCGCGGCGCCCTCCAGGTCGGGCGGAAGCAGGCCGTCGTCGCGTTCGGTAGCCGCTGCGACGCCGCGCCGCGCTCGTCGCGCCTCGGCAGCGAGCGTCCAGAGGGATTTCTCGCTGGCCATGGCGATGGCGCGCGCCCGGCGGGACAGGAGGGCCGACCAGCCCTGGCTGAACCTGAGGTCGGTGAAGACGTCGCCGCCCGCGCCCTGCATCAGGACGGAGTCCCCGCCCTTGCCCGTCATGAGGGCGCGGGCGCCCACGGCCTGCAGCTGTAGGACCCATTCGAGATCATGAGCCGTGTCGAGGGCGGCGAGACCCGGTCGGAAGCCGCCGTTGACGGACTGGTAGAGGGCGGCGCTCAAGGGGGCGGTGCGGTGCGGCACGCGCAGCGGCGTCACGCCAAGATGTTGGGACAGGGGCGTGACCCAGCGCGCCTCGTCGGATTCGGGGGTGACGCCATAGGCGTTGAGCCAGAGCCGGATATCGACGGCGGGGGCCGCGACGAGGCAGGCGGCCACCAGGCTGGAATCCAGCCCGCCGGACATCTCCGCCGCCAGAGGGCCCGGCAGGCTGGCGAGGCCTTCGACGGCCTCTTCGAGGGCGCTGCGGAGCCGATCGGCCGCCGGGTCGACGGCCTGGCGCGGATCGAGACTGTCGCGGGCGAAGTCCGTCGCCGCCCAGAGGCTTACGGCGGAGCGGTCCAGGGGAAGGGGCTGCAGGGCGCCGGGAGCGACGGCGACGGGCCCGTCAAGGAGGAGGGAGCCCGCCGCCAGCTGGGGGCTGCGGAGCGCGGCGGCGACGCGGTTGGTGTTGATGCGCCATCCCGGCCAGCCGCAGGCGATCAGCCAGTCTGGCGCGGACGAGGCGAGGATGAGCAGGTCGTCCTGGGACCAGGCGACGCAATCCAGGGCGCCTGAAGGGTCGCGGAGGACGGCGTCCGGTCGACCGCGTCCGTCGAACCGCACGCCGACATAGCGACCCCAGAGACGGGCCAGCATCTTGCGTTCATAGTCCCAGGCGGAATCGTCGTGACGTGGAAAGACGGGGCGCCGGCGGTCGAAGACGTCGCCCACCAGCGTCCATCCGCCGATCTCGCGGACATGGGGCGGAGACGCGCCGGACAGGCCGATCCAGGCCGCGGGATTAAGGTCCGAAAGCGACAGGCCGGCCGCGACGGCGGCGGCGCGGAGCGTCGAGGCGGCGGCCGTCGCCCGTGGGGCGTCCGTCAGGCGGCAGACCAAGAGGTAGTCGCTCATCCTAGACGCACCTTATGGGGGTGTAGCCGCGCACCCGGTCCAGGACATCCCCAACAACCAGATCGCCGATCTGGATCCAGCAATGCGCGGCGAAGGGCCAGGTGCGCACGCCGAAAACCCAGACCGGAGCGAAACCTTCATGATGCAGCAGGCGTCGCAGTCCGTAGGCGCGATGCAGGCATTCCCCCTCGAAGGGGATGAAGGGGGCGACGAGGCGGGCGGCGCCGATCAACCGGGACAGCCGCGCCTCGTCGGGCGCAGCGGCGCCGGCGGTCGGGGCGAGGGGGGCGGCAAGCGACGACAGGGAATGATTGTGAAAGGCGGCGGTGGCGGCGGTGAGGACCAGGCCGGCCCTCAGTCCTGCGCCAACGCCGGGGGCGGGGTCGGGCCGGATTTCGCGACGGGGCGGCGGGACGACCGGGCGCCGGGCGGGCGCCGAAAGCGACGCGAGGCCGGCGGCGATCAGGGCGTCTGCGAGCCCGGCGTCGTAGACCTCCAGCCTTCCGTCGGGCCTGGGGTCGATCCCGGCGGCGGCGTCGACCAGGCATTCATACCGGTCGGCGACGAGATCCAGGACCACCACGTCCTCGAAGACCCGGACCATTGAGACGTCTTCGGCGCACCAGAGATCGCTTTTCATCACCCCTCCTTCCGAGAGCGGCGGACGGCGAGGCGTCGCCGTCCGCCTGACCGGGTTCAGCCGATCGGCGTCCGGCTCGGGAAGACGAGCATCTCGACATAGATGCCGGGAAGGCTGTCGCGGGTGAAGGTGCGGGCCGAACCGAGGTCGAGCCGGCTGAGTGTCAGGGTCTGCATCGGGGTCTCTCCTGAAGAAAGCAGCCACGGGCGTGGCGGGGTCAGTGAGCGCCTGTGGGGCGGGGATACGAAGTGATATCCGGCGCATATCCGAAAGCGACGGCCCGTCTTCCGCCGATGGGTTCCCAGCTTTGGCTGACCAGTATCTCGACATTGAGGCTGCAGTTGCAGTCCGGGGCGAGGCACCGTGCGCCCCTGTGCTAGATCTGGGCGATTTTGCGCCGACGGATGAGGGGGGCTGCCTTGCCGGCGGTCGGCGCCCAGGCGACGCTGGGCATGGACGCGCGCGGCGTGGCTCAGGCCATCCCGGGCGTGGGGCGAGGCGGGGAGGGTCTTGATTGGAAGCCGAAGCCAAGCTGTATTCAGGGACAGGCGTCTTCTCCATGGGGTGGCGCGCTCCAGTCGCTGGAGCGCCAGGGCTGGATGGAGGACGAGCGAAGGGCCGTCAGTTGACTGCGCGCCCATTCATGCAGCTTCTGACGCGGATAGTAGGGCGTCCGGCTCAGATGCGTACAGGGCGGGCCGTCGGATCGGGTTGCTGAAGATCTTGGCCAGGGTGGCCGGCGAGCGGCGGATGCCCATGCGCAGGAGTTCGGTCGACGCCTCCTTGCGGTGCAGCAGGATGTCTTCCGTCTCTCCAAGGTATAGGCCAGTCATTGCGGGTGCACCTCTGTGAGGGCGCTATCCGGCGACGATTATCCACAGACGGTGAATGCGGGCGCTGGAGGGGATCACGGACCGGATCGTTTCAGGAATGTTCAGGAGGTTTCAGGCGGTTTCACCGCGTTGAATCCTTTCACGTGGTCTCTCGCGAACGTGAACGATGGCGCTATCTGATCACCCAGTTCATCGCCGACTGTCTGAGGCAAAAGGGGTTCGCGGGCGTGTCCTACAGAAGCAGCGTGGGGGGCGGCGAAAACCTCTGCATCTTCGACCCCGAGGACTTCGCCTTTGTGGAAGGCAGCGGAGAGGTCTTTTCGATTGTCTCAGTGGATTACAAGTTCGTCGAACTCCCGGCGATGGTCGAGGAGGACGAAGACTTCGCGCTTATGAAATCGCGCGCGCCTGTCTGACGGGCTCGCTATCGGCCGGGTTTGACGGGCGTCAGACTTGGTGAACACGCCCATAGACGAACCCACTGTTGATCCCTGCTTCGCGGCAGAATGCTGCGACTGAAGGAAACCACTTTCCGGCCAGCGCCGGATAGCTGTGACCGTTGTATGTGAAAAGTGACCGCGGCCCTTCATCGCCTCCCTCGCTCGCTAGGGTTCGAATGGGTTGCTCAGGGCTATTTTTCATTTCGCGACCAACTGTAAAATCCTGTAAAATCATACACTTAGTTACACTTCGGGCGTGGCTATAAGCGCTGGTCGGGGCTAGTTCCGCCCTCATTCGACCTGTCGGGGAAGATGTGCGTCAGCAAAAATCCGGGTGAGCGAAAGCTCGTCTGAAGGCCGAGCTTCAAAGCGCTCGGCCCGAACTTGCATGACGCCGTCTCGACCTCCCGACCTTTCGTCGAACGGGAGGCTCGAGACGTGTTGGAACTGATGAACTCATTCAAGCGCATGGCGCTTCGCGTGGCGCGTGTGATCGCGCCCCTGGCGATGGCAGGCGTGGCTGGCGCAGCGGCGGCGGCTGACCTGCAGGTCTCCGACTACACCTGGTCGCCCGATCCAGTGGCGAACGGGGCGCAGGCGAGTTTCACGCTTCGAGTGTCCAACAATGGACCCACCTCGGTGAATGACGCCGTCGTCACCATCGCGGTCCCGGCACACTTTGCCGTTCAGGCCGGGTCCTTCCCGGCATATTGCGCCATATCGGGCGCTGTCGGCAGCCAGACGCTGACCTGCAGCCTGCCGGTGCTGGGGGGCGGCGACTTCAGTTTCGGCTACACCGCCGATGCGGTGGCCACTGGATCGCGCAATACGACGGCGACGATCTCCAGTCCCACCAATGTCGATAGCAATCCGGCAAACAATAGTCTGGTGGTTGCGCCGGCGGTGCAGGCGGGCGCCGACCTCTCGGTCACGAAGGATGACGGAGAGCCGGATAATTCGATCCCCGGCGGAGGCGTCCTTACCTATACATTGAATGTTTCGAACGCTGGCCCGGACGCGAGCGACGCCATCCGTCTGACGGACAACCTTCCCGCCGCAAGCGATTTTCAATTCGCTTCGGCCACAGGCAGCCAGTGGACCTGCGCGCACGCCAGCGCGACGGTGATCTGCAATTATAGTGGCCCCGCCGTTCAGGGGGCCTTGCCTCCCGTTACGATCACGGGCCGGGTTCTGGCCAGCGGCGGCACGATCACCAACAACGCCTTCGTCGGCCTGACCAGTCCGGCTGTGCTGGATCCTGATCCAGACAACAACACGGCGACGCCGGTCGTCACGTCCATCGAGCCGGGCGCCGATCTGGTGGCTCAAAAGGTCATGCCGCCGACCATCATTCAGGGCGATGGCGCCAACATAACTCTGACTATCCGGAACACGGGACCGTTGACCGTCGCTGGCGCTCTCATCGTCGATGAGATTGCTCCCGAGTTTGGGATCGGAGTCCTTCCCGCCGGTTGTTCGGCCGTGGGCCAGACGGTCACCTGTGCAGCCGGCAGCCTTTCAATCGGTCAAAGCCAGAACTTCGTCATTCCGGTAGCCGCCATCGCGCCAACGACTGGCAGCGTCGTCAACACGGCTCGAGTGACGCCGCCAGCCGGGGTGACCGACCCTACGCCGGGCAACGACACGGCCAGCGCCAACTATCGCATCGCTGAGCCCAGTTCCGATCTCAGCATCGGCAAGACCAAGGCTCCGAACCCGGTTTCAGCTGGGGAGGTGATGACCAGCACCATCACCGTCCGCAACACCGGGCCGTCCATCCTGACATACGACCCCGCTCATCCGCTGCGGGTTGTCGATACTGTCACGGCTGACGAGACCTTCGTCTCGGCCGATGCGCCCTGGGCCTGTTCCCAGTCGGGGCTGGAGATCACATGCGAACTGGCAGGGCCCGGATCGCTGGTGGTCGGCGCCAACGCCGTACTGTCGCTGAAGACCCTGGCTGGCGCGGGTATCGACCTGGACCTGTCCAACCGCGCCTGCACCGGCGTGACGGGCGGATCGGCGGCCACGCCTGCCGATATCAATGCTGACAACGACTGCGCCGCCGCCGGCACACGTTCGACTCCGAACGCCGCCGACCTGGATATCGTCAAGGAAGTCAGTCTGAACGCCGCCGGCCCTTGGAGCCAGACGCCGGCGCTCCCCGTCGGCATTGGCGACGGCGCCTTCTACCTTCGCTTTACGGTCCGCAACCTCGGCGGCGATACGGCCCGGACGGTGGTGGTCACGGACGATCTGCCCAACTTCATCAACGGTGGCGGCTTTGTCACCGGCTTCGGCGTAGAATCCGCCTCCCAGGGCGCGCCCGCCTACACGGCGTCAAACGGCCGCATTCGCTGGACCGTGACCGATCTGGACGTGGGCGACAGCGAAACCGCCATCGTGCGTATCAGCCGGCCGGTCGAGAGCGGCCTGTTCAACAACGTCGCGCGTGTGGCCTCGCCGGATACGACTGAAACCAATCTGGCGAACAACCAGTCGACCGCCAGCTACGACATCGCGCCGATCACCGACATTACGCTGAACGCCAAATCCATCGCGCCTAATCCGGCGCAGGTCGGCGTCGTCGCGACCTACAACATCAGCGTGCGCGGCCTGGGCCCCAACCCGGCCGCTGGCGTGGTGGTGACGGACGTGATCGATCCGACGCGCTTCGAGCTGGTCGGGCTGCCGACGACCACCAAGAGCGGCGCCTCGTGCGTCAAGACCGATGCGACAGGCGAGATCACCTGCAACATGGGGACGATCAACCGCGGTCAGACCTATCAGATCAGCCAGCAGGTGAGGGGGCGTTTCCCGTTCGGCGGCGCCACGTCGGGCTTCCCGATCAGCCACGTCAACACCGCGACGGTGACCACCACGACGACCGAGTCCGACGCCGGAAACAACAGCGTCGTCCTGACGCATGACGTGTCGGCTCCGATCATGGACCTGGCCATCACCAAGCAAGAGCCCAGCGCCGCCTTTGACCCCATGCCGTTCGGGTCCGAGCTGGTCTACGATCTGCGCGCCTCCAACTTCGGCCCATCGCGCGCCGGCAACATCGTCATCACCGACATTCCAGCGCCGCCCGCCGGCTATACGATGAGCATGGCCCGGTTCGAGGTGAACCCGGTCGGGGCCAACAGCGGTCTGACCCTCTATGCGCCCCCGGCCCCCGACTGCGTGACCGTCGGGGCCAACATCGAATGTCGTCTGCATGCGACCGATCCCGCCCAGAACTATCTGGACGAACGTCGCCAGGTGATCTTCCGCCTGCACATGGCCGTTACGGGCTCGGCGCCCATCGGCCCGATGACCTTCTCCAACGGCGCTGAAATTGTTTCGCTGGAGCAGGACAACACCACGGTCAGCCAGGCCGACAGCCAGCTGGCGAACAATGCGGCCGTTCAGACCACGACCGTCCTGCCGTCCACGGATCTGGAAGTCGTCAGCAAGATCCGCGTGACGCCGTCGCCGGTCGAGATCAACCAGCCGGTCGAATACCGGGTTGTGGTTCGTAACAACGGCGTCTCGCCCACCACCCAGGTGCGCGTCACCGATCAACTGCCGAGTGGCTGGACCCGTGTGGCCGGCGAGACCTTCACGGTCAGCGGTTCTGCGTCTGTCTCCGCGATGAACTGCTCGGGAACCGGCAGCATCCTCTGCATCCTTGACGGGGTCTTCCCCGGCAACGGCGACGCCGTCACCCTGACCTTCTTCGCCAAGGCGGCTCATCCTTATGCCGGGACCTTGAACGCCGACCTGACCAACACGGCCAGCATCGCGCCTGGCCGCGACGGCAATGATGTGGAGATCAGCCGGGATAGTAATCTGTCCAACAACGCCAAGAGCGAGATCACCCAGGTCACCCAATCCTCGATAGCCGGCACGGTCTATCGTGATGACAATCGCAACGACCTGATCGACGCCGGCGAAGGCATGGTCGGCGTCAGGCTCACCCTGAGCGGGACGGATACGTTCGGCAACGCCATCACCAGCCGCACGACGGACACCGTGGCGGGCGGCGCCTTCATCTTCGACCGCCTGCCTGCGGGGACCTACCAGGTTGTCGAAACCCAGCCGTCGGCGACCTTCGACCGCAACGAAACCGCAGGCACCGTCGGTGGAACCGTCAACAACGCCACCGTTGGCAGCGGCGCGGCGAGCAACACGATTTCCGACATCGTCCTACCTGCAACGACGGCGGCGACGGGCTATGTCTTCCAGGAAGTCAGCGCGGCGAAGGTGTCGGGTTACGTCTATCGCGACCAGAACAACAATGGTCTGCGCGAAGCGGGCGAGACGGGCTTTGCGAGCACGGACTTCGCCTCGGCTCCGCACGTCCGCCTGACCGGTACGGACTACGCCGGCGTCGCCGTCAGCTTGACGGCTTCCGTGAACGGCGCGGGTCTTTATGACTTCGCCTCGGTCCCGCCGTCGAATGGCACGGCCTATACGGTGACGCAGCTGGTTCAGCCGAACGGCGCGTCCGACGGCAAGGACGCCAACGGCGGCGTCGTCATCGCCGGCTCCAGCGGCCGTGCGGCGCCGGAAGGCTTCGACATCGGTTCGGTGGCCCCGGCCGCCAACCTGACCGAGCGCAACTTCGGCGAACTGCCAACCTCGCTGCTCAGCGGCATGGTCTTCCTGGATCCGAACGCCGATGCGATCCGCAGTGCGGGCGAAACCACGGGTCTTTCGGGCGCCCGTATTCGCCTGACGGGTCTGAACGACCTGAACGAAGCCATCGACTGCCTGGTCACCACGACCGCGACGGGCCTCTACAGCTTCCCGAACGCGACCTCGGCGACCCCGACCTGTCAGGTGCTGCGTCCCGGCGTCTATGCGTTGGAGATCACGCCCTCGGCTGGTCTGACCCACACGGGCGCCTTCATCGGCACCTCGGGCGGTGATTCCGGCGGCCAGAGCGGCGCCAATACGGCGGCGCCGGGCGTGGCGAACAAGATCGTGGGCGTCATCGTGGTCACCGCGGGTTCGTCGTCGCTCAACTATGACTTCGGCGCCACGGGCCAGGGCCTCAGCGGCTATGTCTATGTCGATGCCGATGACTCCGGCGTTCGCAGTGCGAACGAGGTCGGCATCTCGGGCGTGACCGTCACCCTGTCGGGCACGACCGCCAACGGCCAGAACGTCTGCGACCTGACCAACTGCACGGCCGCGACCGATGCGGCGGGCGCCTTCATCTTCCTGTCGGTGCCCGGATCGGACGCCGCAGGCTACACCTTGACCGAACAGGCCCAGACTACCGCGCCTCTGTCGAGCTTCGGCGACGGCAAGGATGCGGCCGGCCTGGTCGGCGGCGTGGCGCGCGGCACGGCGACGAACGACGTCATCAGCGGCATCGTCCTGCAAACGGGCGAGTTGGGCTCCAACTACGCCTTTGGTGAACGGGCCGGTTCGCTGGCGGGTCTGGTCTATGTCGACGGCAACGACGACGGCGTGCGTCAGTCCGGCGAGATCGGCCTGGGCGGCATCGAGATCACCCTCTCGGGTCAGACCGCCGAGGGCCAGGACATCTGCGCCTGGCGCGCGGCGCTGGACCCGAGTCAGAGCTGTACGGTCACGACCGGCGCTGACGGCGCCTATGCCTTCAACAACCTGCCGCAAGGGACCTATGCCCTGACGGAAACCCAGCCCAGCGCCTATGCCGACGGTCGTGAAGCCGCCGGTTCGGCGGGCGGCGCGGTCAACAACGGCCTGTTCGACGGCACGGCTGCGGCCAACACCATCGGCGGGATTGCCCTGGGCGCCGGCGTGGACGCGACCGACTATGTCTTCGGCGAGCGCGCCGTGGTCATCAGCGGCACGGTCTTCAAGGACCCGCAGCGCGACGGCGTGAACGGGGGTGGCGAGCCGCCTCTGGCCGGCGTGACCATCGAGCTGGTTCAGAACGGCGTGGTCATTGCGACCACGACGACCGGCCCGGACGGCACGTACCGCTTCATCGACTTGCCTGCTGGCGACTATACGGTGCGCGAGATCCAGCCTGACGGCTATGGCTCGTCGTCGCCGAACGAGGTGTCGATTAACCTGACCCCGGGCCAGACCCAGACGGTCGATTTCGCCGACACGGTCAGCAGCCTGGCGGGTCATGTCTTCGTCGACGCCAACAACGACGGCGTGCGTCAGGCCGGCGAGGCGCCCATTGCGGGCGTGGTCGTGACCCTGGCGGGCACGGACGCGGCTGGCGCGGCGGTCTCGCGCACGGCGACGACCAATGCGTCGGGTGACTATGGCTTCGACGATCTGCTGGCCGGGACCTATGGGGTCACAGAGGCCCAACCGGATAACTATTCGGACGGCCTGGACAGCGCCGGTTCGGTCGGCGGCGTCGTGGCGACGCCGGGCGACCGGATCAGCGACATCGCTTTGCCCGAAGCGACCGACGCGACCGCCTATGCCTTCGGCGAGCGGGGGCAGGGCGTCAGCGGAAACGTCTATGTCGACGTCGACCTGAATGGAAAGAACGACGGCGCCGATCGTCCCGTGGCGGACGTGGTGGTTGAACTGCGCACCTCGACGGGTGTTCTGGTCGCCACGACCACGACGGGGACGGACGGTTCGTACAGCTTCGGCGACGTTCCGGCCGGCGACTATGTGATCGTTGAAATCCAGCCCGAGGGCTATGGCGAGGGGCCGGAGCATCCGACCAATCGCGTGCCGTTCACTGTGGTGACGGGTGAAAAGCCCACGCCGATCAACTTCGGCGAGCGGACCGGCTCGCTGGCGGGCCTGGTCTACAACGACACCAACAACAACGGTGTTCGCGAGGCCAACGAGCCGGTCATCGGCGGCGTCACTATCGTCCTGACGGGCGTGGATGCGCGCGGCGAAACGGTCACCCGCACCACGATCAGCGGACCGGATGGAAGCTACCGCTTCACCAACCTGCCGGGCGGGACTTATTCGGTCACGGAAACCCAGCCGGACGGCTATGACGACGGTCTGGACACGCCCGGCGCCTCGGGCGGCGCGTCCGACGGCGGCGACGCCATCACCGGCATCGTCCTGGCCCCTGCGGCCGAGGCGACCGGCTATCTGTTCGGTGAGCGCGGGGCAGAGGCGGCCATCTCCGGTTCGGTGTGGATGGACGCCGACCATGACCGCGCCCGCAGCGGCGGCGAGACGCCCCAGGCCGACTGGACCGTCGAACTGTTCCTGAATGACGTCCTGATGAACACGGTCCGGACCGGCGCGGACGGCGGCTATGCCTTCACCGGCGTGGCGCCGGGCTCGGGCTATGGCGTGCGCTTCCGTCATCCGCACAACAACGCCGTCTATGGCGGTGCGCGACCGAACGAGACCGGCGCGACCTTCGTCGATGGCGTGATCTCGATCTCCAATCCGGGCGGCGCGACCCTGAAGGAACGCGAGCTGACGGGGATCATCCTGACGCCGGGCGCCGCCGTGACCCAGCAGTCCTTGCCGCTGGATCCCTGGGGCGTGGTCTATGATGCGGTCCGCCGCACGGCTATTCCCGGCGCGACGGTCCAGATCACGGGACCGGCCGGCTTCGATCCCGCCCTGCACCTGCTGGGCGGAACCGGGAACGTGCGTCAGATCACCGACGCCCTGGGCCTGTATCAGTTCCAGCTGATGGCCTCGGCCCCAGCCGGCGCCTACAGCCTGTCGGTGACGCCGCCGAACGGGACCTACAACCCGAACCAGCCGTCAACGATCATTCCGCCCTGCGCGGGGCCGCTGACGGTCAATGCGACGCCGGATCCCCTGCTGGTCTCGACCAGCAACGGCCCGCCGCCGCTGGGCACGGCCGACGGCTGCCTTACCGGCACGCTGACGACCGGCTATGTCCTGAGCTTCAACCTGACGCCGGGCGTCTCGGCCAACGTCGTCAACAACAACATCCCCCTGGACCCGATCTTGGAGGGCGCGATCGAGGTCACCAAGACGACCCCGATGGTCAATGTCGTGCGCGGCGGTCTGGTCCCCTATGTCGTCACGGCCCGCAACACCCTGGCAGGGACGCTGACGGGCCTGACCCTGACGGACCGCGTGCCCGCCGGCTTCCGCTATCGCGAGAGCAGCGCCCGTATCGACGGCGTGGCGGTCGAGCCGATCCAGAACGGTCGTCTGCTGACCTGGAACGACCTGTCCTTCGCGGCGGGCGAGACCAAGCGTCTGGAGCTGATCCTGGTGGTCGGTTCGGGCGTGGTCGACGGCGAGCACGCCAACGTCGCCTTTGCGGTCAATCCGATCGTCGATCAGGTCATCTCCAACCTGGCCGAGGCCACGGTGCGGATGATCCCCGACCCGGACTTCGACTGCACCGACATCCTGGGCAAGGTGTTCGACGACCGGAACGGCAACGGGGTTCAGGACGATGGCGAACCCGGTCTGCCTGGGGTCCGTCTGGCGACCGCGCGCGGTCTTCTGATAACGACGGACGCCGAGGGCCGGTATCACATCACCTGCCCGATGATCCCGAACGAGGACCGCGGCTCCAACTTCATCGTCAAGCTGGACGACCGGACC
>Ga0265296_1003325_pt1 | contig 15083 bp, 13 predicted proteins | sample MunlanPumphouse1_FD_189073 | JGI IMG/M metagenome (GOLD analysis project Ga0265296, IMG submission 189073) | Groundwater microbial communities from a municipal landfill in Southern Ontario, Canada - Pumphouse #1 | ecosystem: Environmental > Aquatic > Deep subsurface > Groundwater | place... | reverse complement strand
GAAAACTGATTTGATTACTTATTCGGGTCTTCATTTTTCTACCTGGGCAATGAAAAAAGAATTTGAGTATAATCTAGAATACTTTAAAAAATGTTTAATGAACGAAGATGAGTTTATCGTTGAACCTTCAAAAACCTGGTCTGATGACGCTTGGTATAAAGACCAGGAAAATAGGAAAATAGAAAAAAATGAAGGATTTATAATTCTCAACCAAGGAGAGGCGGAGGGAATAATTTTTGGAGGAAATCTTTGTACTTTTAATTTGCTGCAAGGGACTGAATTCATGCCAAATATTTCAGATTCAATTCTTTTTGTTGAAGATGACGATATGGCGGGAAATAATTTTGGAGTTGAATTTGATAGAAATTTACAATCATTGATTCACCAGCCAAATTTCGATAAAGTCAGGGGAATTATTATCGGAAGATTTCAAAAAAATACAGATATGAATCTTGAAAAATTGAAATATATAATTCAAACAAAAGAGGAGTTAAAAAATATTCCAATAATCGCAGGGGTTAATTTCGGACATACAAATCCCCTTATCACTTTCCCAATTGGCGGAACTGCAAAATTAAAAGTTAATAATAAAGTTGAACTAACGATTATTAAACATTAAAAAACAACCATATGCCAAAAATAATAATTGCTTCCGGACCAGTTATTATTGAAAACGACAAGGTCCTCCTTGATAAGCACGGCGATACGCCTTTTTGGAAATTCTGCGGCGGACGGGTTGAAAATTTTGAAACTAATTTAATTGATAACGCCAAAAGAAAAGTAAAAGAAGAAATGGGAATTGATATTGAGATTCTGGACCAAAAGCCGTTTATAACTTTTACCAGAAAGGAAAAAGACGGAGAGAAAATTGATATTATTCTCGTCCATTTTCTGGCCAAAAGAAGCGGCGAAATAAAACCGGGCGATGGCATAAACAAATGGGATTGGTTGGATATTAATAATCTTCCCGAAGACTTAGGGCCAAATATTTTACCGGCTCTAAAGCATTTCGGGTTTAAGAATTAAGTAGCCCCCCTTGTCATCCCGGGCTTGACCCGGGATCCAGGGTTTGACGGCATGGACATCTAATTTTTCCACAATTTCAATAAATCAAACTTTTAATTATTTAACCCTGGATTCCCGCTTTCGCGGGAATGACAGAAACGGAAAGAGGGCTTTTGGCCTTCTTTTTTTGACAAAAAACTATATAAAGCTTATTATAAAAATACTTGCTTATTATTCAAATTAAACATATGCTCTACTATAAAAATTTATCAAACCAAGACCCGGAAGTTTTCTCTTCAGTTGCCAAAGAAATGAAAAGGCAAAGCGAGGAAATGGAATTAATCGCTTCGGAAAATTATGTTTCTAAAGCGGTCCTGGAAGCTATGGGCACGGTTCTAACCAATAAATACAGCGAGGGCTATCCGGGCCACCGCTATTACGGCGGCAACCAGATTATTGACGAAGTGGAAAACATTGCTATCGAGCGGGCAAAAAAATTATTTTCCGCCGAGCATGTGAACGTCCAGCCCCTTTCCGGCTCACCCGCGAACGCCGCGGTTTATTTCGCTTTTATAAAACCGGGCGATAAAGTTTTGGGTTTGCGCCTTGACCACGGCGGGCATCTTTCCCACGGCCATCCCATAAATTTTTCCGGCATGCTTTATAATTTTGTCCAATATGAAGTAGATATAGACACCGGCCGGGTCAATATGGAAAAAGTAAGAGAAATCGCTTTGCGGGAAAAGCCAAAAATGATTGTCGCCGGCTACAGCGCTTATTCGCGGGAAATTGAATGGCAAAAATTTAAAGATATTGCTGATGAAGTCGGCGCCTATACTTTTGCCGACATCGCCCACACCGCCGGCCTTATAGCCGCCGGAGAAATGAATAATCCGGTGCCGATTTTTGATGTTGTTTCCACGACTACGCACAAAACTTTGCGCGGACCGAGAGGCGCGATGATAATGTGCAAGGAACAATTCGCCAAGCAGGTTAATCGAGCGGTCTTCCCGGGCATGCAAGGCGGTCCGCATGACCATATTCAGGCGGCCAAAGCCGTGGCTTTCGGCGAAGCCCTAAGGCCGGAATTTAAAGAATATGCCAAGCAAATTATGGCTAGTGCTAAAATATTAGCGCAGGAATTTTTGAGCATGGGCTACAAAATAGTTTCCGGAGGCACTGATAATCATTTGATGGTAGTAGATATGACTTCGAAAAATATCAACGGGCTTGATGCCGAGGCAGTTTTAAATAAAGTCGGCATTTCCGTGAGCCGTTCCACTATTCCGAATGACCCTAATCCTCCGATGAGGCCCTCCGGCGTCCGCTTCGGCACTCCGGCTATTACCACCCGCGGCATGAAAGAAAATGAAATAAAAATAATCGCCGGCTGGGTCAATAAAGCAATAGAAAATAAAGATAACGAAAACGCGCTGGCGGAAATAAAAGAAGAAGTGAAAAAAATGTGTCTAAATTTTCCTATTCCAAGTATTTAATCATAATATATTTATTACAAATTCACGAATAATATCACAAATAACACAAATAAAAAAGATGTTTACATAAAATTTGTGAATTTGTGTTCTAATTTGTCCCGCCACTTATACAACTATTTGAGGGCGAGATCCCGCTCGTAGCGGTGATAAATTCGCAATCACACCTTATGCCCGCACAAATAATCGACGGTAAAAAATTAGCGGAAAAAATCAAAGACGGCATAGTAGAAGAAATCATAAAAATAAACCTAAACCGACCAGCTAAAAAAAATGACCCTATTTTTCCAGAAAAAAGACCTAATCTGGCGATTGTTTTAGTCGGCGAACGGGAAGATTCAAAGCTTTATGTGAGTTTAAAAGAAAAAGAAGCCAAAATCGTGGGAATTGATACTCATATTTATAGATGCCCGGTAAATATTCCGGAAAAAGAAATTTTTGATATAATTGATTGCCTAAATAAAGACAAATTGATTGATGCTATTTTGGTTCAGCTTCCTTTGCCGTCTGGTTTCAACACTAACAAAATAATCAAAGCCCTGGATCCCAAAAAAGATGTTGACCGCTTTCATCCTGATAATATCAAAACCTTAATGTCGTCTTGCGATTATAAAATGCTTCCTCCCGTTCCCGGCACGGTTTTGGAAATTTTAAAAAGCATAAATTGCGGTTTAACGGATAAACAAGTTTGCCTAGTAATTAATTCGGATATTTTCGGCAAAAGTTTGGCTAAAGTTTTGGAATGTCAAGGAGCAAAGGTTAAAACCATTAAAGCCAATGATAAAAATTTAGGAGAAAAAACAAACAAAGCCGATATTTTAATCACCGCTGTCGGCCAGCCGAAATTAATTAAGGAAGAAATGGTAAAAAAAGACGCGGTTGTAATTGATGTCGGTATTACAAAAATCAAAGAAAAAATTTGCGGTGATGTGGATTTTGAAAATGTTAAAAAAATTGCCAGTTTCATAACTCCTGTTCCCGGCGGAGTCGGCCCCTTAACCATTGCTATGCTTTTTAGAAATACTTTAGAATTATATAAACTTAAAAATAAAATAACAAAATAATATACCTCACCCCGCTCATCCCGCCAGCGGGCGGAATTCGCCTCCCCTCTCCTAATTAGGAGAGGGGCCGGGGGGGGTGAGGTAATAAACCATGAACCAATACGAACACGCAATTAATCAGCTTGATAAAATTTGCGCCATTATAAAAAAAACGGAAAGCGGAAACGCCGAGGCCGAACTAACCTACCACGAAATGGAAATCTTAAAGCATCCTAACCGCGTCACGGAAGTTTCCCTGCCGGTGATAATGGATGACGGCCATCTGAAAATTTTTACCGGCTACCGCGTCCAGCACTCTAATATTCGCGGACCCTATAAGGGCGGGATTCGCTTCCACCCCCAGGTTGATTTAAACGAAGTTAAATCTCTGGCTTTTTGGATGACAATTAAATGCGCGACCGTGGACATTCCTTACGGCGGAGCCAAGGGCGGAATAACCCTGGACCCAAAACAATTAAGCGCAGGCGAGCTGGAAAGATTAACCAGAAGTTATACCCGGGCGATTTCTAATATTATCGGCCCGGAGGTTGATATCCCGGCTCCTGATGTTTATACCACTCCCCAAATCATGGCTTGGCTCATGGATGAATACAGCCAAATTCAGGGTAAAAACGTGCCGGCAGTGGTGACGGGAAAACCGGTAGAAATCGGCGGTTCCTTAGGCCGGGACACGGCCACAGCCCAGGGCGGGTTCTTTGTCTTGGAAGAGGTCTTAAAAAAAATATCAAATCTGTCTTCTGACCAAAATAAAAAAGATATTTCCATTGCCGTCCAGGGTTTCGGCAATGCCGGCTATAACTTTGCCAAAATTGCCCACGACGCCGGCTATTGCGTGGTCGCCGTTTCTGATTCCAAAGGCGGAATTTACAATGAGGAAGGAATTGACATTGAAAAAGTGGTTGAGCATAAAAATTCCAGCGGTTCGGTTATTAACTTTCCTAATGCCAAAAATATTTCCAACGAAGAGCTTTTGACTTTGCCAGTTAAAATTCTCGTTCCGGCCGCTTTTGAAAATGTTATTTCCCTGGAAATGGTTAATGATATAAAGGCGAGCATAATTTTGGAACTTGCCAACGGCCCGGTGAAAATGGACGCGAGCGAAGCCTTGGCGGAAAAAGACGTTTTAATTATTCCCGACGTCCTGGCCAATGCCGGAGGCGTGACGGTTTCTTATTTTGAATGGGTGCAGAACACCAGGCAATATTATTGGGAGGCGGAAAAAGTGCGGGCGAGATTAAAAGAAAAAATGTCTCAGGCCACCAATTTTATTTGGGAAACAAAGGAAAGATATAAAGTGGATATGCGCACCGCTGCCTACATCGTCGCCGTGGAAAGATTGCGGAAAGCTATCAAGGTAAGAGGCATCTAATCGCGGACTTATACGGACTGACGCGGACTCAAGCGGAAATTAAAATAAAATCCGCCGAAAATTTGGCGGGTTTTAAGTTTGACAAATAGAGCTTTATCATCTAATATTTTATAAAACCAACAAAGAAACGCTCTTTCACAAAAGGGAGAAAAAATGAGAGCGATAGTAGAGAAATGCCAAGAGACGGCAAAGGGGTCAGGAATATTTTCATTGGATTTCTCCCTAAAGGAGAAACGCCTAAGATTTAAACCTGGCCAGTTCATTACCCTTGAACCGCGAAATCCGTTATCTGTGATGCAAAGGCCATTTTCGGTCTGTTGTGTTCTTTCAATAATCGGTGACCGGATTAGGGTAATAATCAAAGTCGCCGGGCTTAATACCGCCGCTTATGCGGGGCTGAAACCCGGAGATGAAATAAAAATTTTCGGTCCGAAAGGCAATCCCATACCGCTTGATCCGAAAGTTGAAAGGTATATTTTGGTTGCCGGTGGAATCGGCGGCGCGGCTTTAATGCCTTCGGCAAAAGAGTTGGGGCTGGATGGTAAAACTGTAAATTTTCTGCTTGGAGTAAAAGAGCCAAGCCAAATTTTCGGAATTGAGGAGTTAAAAGCCATTGGCTGCTGTTTTCAGATAATAGCAGAAAGAGATGCCGCTAATACCGGCGTGGTTACGGATTTGCTGAAAGAATCCTTGGCAAGCGACGAGGGTAGATCCACAATAATCGCCTGCGGCCCAGTAGTGATGTTAAAACGGATTGCGGAAATGACAGCTGAAAGCGGTAATAAGTGTCTGGTCCTGCTTGAAGAAATTATGGCTTGCGGCGGAGTTGGCTCCTGCAAAGGTTGCGCGGTTTTCGGCAAAGACGGGACGGTGAAATATGTCTGCAAAGACGGCCCGGCTTTTGACGCTTCCTGGGTTGATTGGGAAAGGATGATGCGCCGTTACGAAGTTACGCCCCCGCCAAGAAGCAAGAAGGCAGTAGACCCTCTCAAAACCGTCTTAACCGGCCAAGGCAACAGAACGCTTAGGTTGGCAACCCCGATAATGAACGCCGCTGGCTGCTTAGATATTATGGCTATAGAAGGAGGTTGGGTAAATACCATCCGCGCTGGCGCGCTCATTCCTAAGTCAGTAACGCTTGGAAAACGCCCTGGAAACGATGGCCCCCGCACCTGCGAGGTAAAATCGGGGATGCTCAACGCAATTGGGTTAGCCGGCGATGGGGTTGAAGAATTCTGTGAAAAAGATTTACCTCGATGGTTGAGTTTCGGCCCGCCAGTAATTGCCAACATCGCTGGTTCCACTGTTGCTGAATATGTGAAAATCACCCAACGATTAGCTAATACTGGTGTTGCTGCTTTTAAGGTTAATATCTCCTGCCCCAATGTACGTGGCGGCCTGGCCTTTGGCGTAGATCCCGTACAAACTTCCGAAGTTGTAAAAGCTATTCGCGAAGTCGCACCGAACATGTTCCTGATTGTCAAACTTACGCCAACCGCCGGCTTTCGGATTGTTGACGTAGCTCGAGCCGCAAAAGAAGCCGGGGCCGATGCTATAGCAGCCATAAACACCCTGCCTGGCATGGCAATTGATGTTTACATTAGAAAGCCAAAAATTGGCCGGGGTTTTGGCGGTATGTCCGGACCGGCTATTCATGCTCACGCTGTAAAAGTGGTCTATGACCTTGCTCAAGCCGATTTGGGAATTCCGATTATCGGCATTGGCGGAAACGACGACGGAGAAAGCGCTATGGAAATGATTCTGGCTGGCGCCAGCGTTGTTGAAGTTGGTACGGGTTTATTCGGAAACGGAAACGCCATGTCTGATATGCATGACTTTTTCCTTAAAATGGTTTCCTATCACCAGGTAAGCCATATCAGGGATTTAATCGGACAATGGGTGTTATAATTTTTTACAAAAAAAATTCAGAAGGTCGACTGTCAAGCCGACCTTTTTCTTTTGACCGCGTTTTCTTTGTCTGCTAATATGAAATTAGTTTTTAAAAAAGTTTTTACCAGATAATAATGCCAAACCTAAAAAAGCAACAACTCTTAGAACTGCTTAAAATTCATTATGGCTTTAAAGATTTTCGGCCCGGCCAGGAAAAAGCCATTGATAATATTTTAGCCGGTTTAAGCTCAATCGTTATTATGCCGACCGGCGGGGGAAAATCCTTGATTTACCAGCTGCCAGCTTTAGTTTTAGAAGGCGTCACCATAGTTATTTCTCCTTTAATCGCTTTAATGAAAGACCAGGTGGATAGTTTAAAAAAAGTCGGCATTCCGGCCACTTTTGTTAATTCTTCAATTTCACCGGACGAAACTTACGAGCGCCTAGAAGCGGTTAAAAAAAATCATTACAAGCTTCTTTTTATCGCTCCGGAAAGATTCTATAATCAGGAATTCGTTAACGCTTTGGGAAATATCAAAGTAAGCCTTTTTGCCATAGACGAAGCCCATTGCATCAGCCAGTGGGGGCATGACTTCCGGCCCAGTTATTTAAGATTAAAAAACGCCATTGATTTGGTGGGCAATCCGCCCGTTGTCGCTTTAACCGCCACGGCCACTCCGGAAGTGCGGGGAGATATTGTAAAGCAGCTAAACTTAAAAAATCCGGAAACTGTAATAACCGGCTTTGCCCGGCCCAATTTGCAATTTGGAGTTATCCAGGCCAGCGACGCGCAAAAGCCAAACTTAATTTTAGACGCCTTAAAAACTACGGAAGGGTCGGGGATAATTTATGTCGGCACGCGGGCTAAAGCCGATGGTCTGGCGCAAACTTTACTGGAGGAGGACATCCCGACCGTGGTTTATCACGCCGGCATGGACGCTTCTGACAGAACCTGGGTTCAGGAAAACTTTATGGCGGGAAAGGTGAGGGCCATTGTCGCCACTAACGCTTTCGGCCTAGGCATTGATAAAAAAGATATCCGGTTCGTTATCCACCATGATATGCCCGGCACCATTGAAGCTTATTACCAGGAAGCGGGCCGGGCCGGACGCGACGGGAAGCCCAGTTTTTGTTTATTGTTTTACTCTCCCCGCGACCGCTATTTGCGCGAATTTTTTATAAAGGGTGATAATCCCCCGCCAAAAATTATTTTAGAGGTTTATAAAATTTTGACTGATTATGAATCGGACACGGTTTTAATCACTTACGCCGATTTGGCGGAAATGCTTTCCGAGGATGTTCCGGAAATGGCGATTGGCACGAGTTTAAAAGTCCTGGAACGCGAAGGCTATATCAGCCGGCCGAATGAAAAAACCGCCAATGCTTTCCTAAAATTAAATAAAGATTTTGCTTCCGTCTTGGATTCTTTCGGCAGCCGGGCCAAGACTAAAATTGATATTTTCCATAAACTCTATGACCGATTTGGAGCGGAACTGGAAGCCGGCTGGCGTTTTAATTTTGAGGAAACGGCCGGCATAATTAAAGTAAGCAAGGATTCTTTTGTGCGCCTTACCCGCCATTTGGCGGAAAATAATTTAGCCGAGTACCAACCCCCCTTTCGGGGAACGGAAATTAATATTTTAAAAAGGGTGGACTTGAGCGAAGTTAAGATTGATTTTTCCGCTCTGGCTGAAAAGCTTAAAAGGGCTTACGCTAAATTAGATAAAATGGAAGATTATATTTATAATTTTGGCTGTAGGCAGGAATATATCCTAAATTATTTCAAGGACATCAACGCTAAAATCTGCGGAAAATGCGATAATTGCTTAACGGCCGGGGGCTACCAAAGAAAGCACCAGTTGCCGCGAAAAAAAAGTCATGGCGGAAAAATTTTCAGAGTTAGCTTAGATGAGATAGTGGAAAAACCAAGCTCAAAACCGGCTCTTAGTACTAAATTAACCCAGCTGGAAACTTTTGATTTATATAATAAAAATCTAGCGCCCGAAGAAATAGCAAGAGAACGCGATTTATCTTTAAACACAATCATCGGGCATCTGGCTTTTTTAATAAAAAAAGGATTAATAAAAGATATAGACAAATTAGTTAAGCCGGAACAGCAGAAAAAAATAAAAAAAGCCATGGCTAAAGTCGGCGGTGATAAATTAAAACCAGTTAAAGAAGAATTAGGCGAAGATGTAAGCTACGAAGAGATAAAATTGGTATTTGCTAAAATAAACGGCCGGAAATAATTTAATTGACTTTTAGTTTAAACTTAAGTAAAGTTAAAGCAAATGTTAAGTATCATCGTAAGGAGGGACGAAAGTCGCTCTTTTTATTTTCGTTTGAGAAAGGATGGAATATCATGGCAAAAAAGTACAAGGAAGACGGCGTTGATGTAAAAGCGGGCGATGCTTTCAGCTCTTACGCAGGAAAGCTTTGCCAGTCAACATTCAAGAACTCTCCTTTTGTTACCGTTCGTGATTTTTCCCGTGGTCATTTTCGAGGCCCAAGAGCTTTTCGCCTTCGGAATTTACCGAGAAATTGTTACATTGATATTGCTCCTGATGGCGACGGCACTAAAGTTGAGGTTATCTCTGCAGCCGGAGATTTCCCCAATGCCGCTCGAGGTTGGGTAGCCATGACTCGGGGTGATATCACTCGTTGGGGCGGCAAAGGAATCATTTTGGTGAATAACCTGGATACTGAAAATCTTGGCGAGGTGGGAGACCCGAGATTCGAAGCCCATAAATCAATGATGGATGGGCTAAAGCGGATCGCAGATGAAGAACATCTGATCATGTTCAAGGGTGAAACGGCTGAATTGCCCGGTATAATCACTTCGCGCAACAAACAAGCTCTAGTGACATATTCCTGGTGTGGAGTATGTCTCGGGGTGTATAACCCCAGAACAATCATTACCGGCGACGGAGTAAAGAAGGATATGCTGGTGATGGCTCTGCGAGAGCTCGGGCTTCGCAATAACGGGTTCAGTAGTCTTCGGAAAGGCATGGCTATCCACTACGGGCAAGACTGGCACAACAACCCCGATGCGCAAGATGACATTCGAGCGGCTGCGACTCCAGCGGTGCTTTACGACAGTTTTCTTGAAAGGGCGAACGGATGGCGCTCACCCGACTTCCTGCCAGAAATTCCCATGTACCTCATCGTACATGTTACTGGCGGCGCTATAAAGTCAAAGTTCGCTGAAGATATTTTGTTCCCCCGTGGTCTTTCTGCGGAGTTGGATAACCTTTGGGATCTTCCGCCCATAATGAGAAAATGCGCGGAGTGGAGAGGACTCAGCGATCGAGAACTTTACGAAATCTGGAACGGTGGGCAAGGCGCGCTTGTGGTCATTGAAGAAAAAGACGCTGAAGCATTCATCTCTCTCGGAAGAACTTTCGGAATAGACGTAAAAAAATGCGGACGCATCACGAGAGAGAAAAAACCTCAAGTAATCATTCATTCAATGCTCAACGGCGAAAAGATACCATTCGTCGCTTGAGCGAGAAAGGTATCAAAGTAAATAAGGACGGATCCACTACGGGTCCGCCCTTTTCTTTTTATCTAAAAAATGATAGTTTAAAGTCAGATAACTCGCAAAAATACAGATCGCGGGTTGTATATTATTTATTATCCTAAATTTTAAGCTACTAACACCTAACCCCCAATATCTAATAACTAATGACATGAATAAACAAACGCAAAAAAATTTGCTGGGTTTGGTTAAATCCAGCTACGAAGAAATCGCTGACCAGTTTAACGAAACCCGAAAAAAATATTTATGGCCGGAATTAATTGAACTAACAAAGATAATTAAGGCCGGAGATAAAATTTTAGATGTCGGCTGCGGCAATGGCCGCTTGCTGGAAGCGTTCAAAGGCAAAAAAATTGATTATCTGGGGGTTGATGCCAGCGAAAACCTTATTGCCCACGCTAAAAGCCTGCGCCCTAAAAATAAATTCCTTGTCGGCGATATTTTGGATCTGGGAAAAATTCCGGAAATGAATTTTGATTATGTCTTTTCTATCGCCCTTTTTCATCATCTCCCGGGAAATGATTTGCGGATTGCCGCCCTAAGGCAACTAAAAAATAAAGTGGGCGAAAACGGAAAAATAATTATTGTGGTCTGGAATTTATGGAGTCAGCCGAAATTTAGGAAACTGATTTTAAAATTCGCCTTGCTTAAATTAATTAAAAAAAATCTGCCCGCTGGCAGAATGGATTTCGGCGATATTCTATTTGACTGGAAAAATCCAGGCGGCGAAGCCATGAGCCGGCGCTATTACCACGCCTTTACTAAATGGGGCCTGAAAAAAATTATAAAAAAAGCCGGGCTAAAAATTGAAAAAATCTACAAAGACAAATTTAATTATTACGCAATTTTAAAGAAATAATAAAACTATGAAGGAAGTTCTATCAGCTTCAAACGCGGGAGAAAATAATAAAAAACAGGAGACCGCGGAGAAGTTAGAATCCTGGGAAAAAATCCAACAAACAGAAGCCGTAAAATTTTTAGATATCAGCCCGGAAACCGAGGAAAATATAAAAAATAACCCCGAGCTAAAAAAATTGCTCGGAGAAATTCTTGATTATGACGAAGGCACCTTTGAGCATTCTCTGCGAATGGCTGACTGCGCCCGGGTAATAATAAATAAGGGCGGTTTGGGCTTTGATGAAAACGGAGAAAAAACTTTTTTTACCGCCGCCTTGCTCCACGACATCGGTAAAATCTACGTAGACAAAAATATTCTCAATAAGCCGGGAACATTAACCGAGGAGGAAAACGCCGAAATAGACAGGCATGTTACGGAAGGGATTGAGCACTTAAAAGGTAAAATACCCGAAGAATTATACAGACCGGTTGCTCTTATTATCGGTTCCCATCATAAGGACAGGGACGGGCGCAATAATCAAGCCAGCGGCAATAACGAGGGGGACAGGAGAAAAAAATTCGGCCAAGAAACTGAAAAAATGATTAGAATAATTTCTATCATAGACGAATTTGATTCCCTCTTATATAAACGCCCTTATAAAGACGCCATGCCAATAAACAAAGTCCGCGAATTGCTGCGAGAAAAATTCAGGCAGGAGGAAGATGGGGAAATTATAGGCCTACTTTATGATTATAAAGGGCTAGATTTAAAGAGTTACCAAAAAAAACAAATTGAAATAATGAACTCTCTTTGGCACAAGCAAGAAACGGAAAAAGACTTGGGCCATGAACCGGGGAGAAGCGAACTAGCGCAGCATTTTATGGATAAAAAATATTCTGAAATATTTTCTAAAAGGAATAAATATTTAAGGGCTGACATAAATTAATCTCTTCAAAAATAAAAAATACGTAATTTAAATACGTATTTTTTATTTGCTAGATTTATTTAGCTTCTCAATTCTCCTAAAATTTCTTTTATATCATTCAAATCCTCCGGGGTCAAACCCAATTTTAATCTGTTTTGGTACAAATGGTACGACTCATTTCTTAAATTAACGGAAGAAATGCCAATCCCTTTTCTTAAATAAGATTTATATTTTTTTACCAAACCTAAAACAATCTCTTTATTGCTATCACTTAAATTGCCATAGCGGTAATTATCCCGCACCAGATCATTTAGTTTCCGCTCAAATTCGTAGTCTTTTAAATTTTTTGCGTTGCCCATTAAGTCTTTTATGTCCATATATTTATTTTAAATTATTAGCGAAAACGTCCACGCAGGAAATAATTTCAAACTTTTTACTCTTGTAAATGCTGGCCGGCAACCTGATTGAATTAGTTACCACGATTTTTTTTATATTCTTGTCTTTCTCTAAATTCTTAACCGCCGGGCCGGTAGGGACCAGATGGGTTAAAGCAACGTAGATATCGCCTGCTCCCATTTTTTTTAAAGCCTTGGCGGATTCAATCAAAGTTCCCCCGGTTTGGGTCATGTCGTCGACAATAATAATATTCCTGCCCTTTACCCGGCCTTTAATTTTTGTCACCCTGTTTTCATCCACTTTTGGCCGGTATTTTTCTATGACTACTATTTTTTTAATTTTCAGGTTGCTTGCGAATCGTTTAGCCCTCTCTACCCCGCCCTTATCCGGAGAAATAATGATAATTTTTTTTAAACCAATAACTTTAAAATAAACCGCCAAGGTATTGACGGCACTAAGGTGTTTTAATTTCCTAAAATAGCTGCCGGCCATTTCACTATGGAGGTCAAGGGCGATTATTTCTCCCGCCCCGGCAAGATCTATAATATTCGCCATTAATTTAGCGCTCATGGCATCCCCGGAATATTTCATTTTATCCTGCTTGCCATAGCCGAAATATGGCATTAAAACTATAATTTTTTTAGCCCCGTTCTCCTTTAAAGTATTGATTAGAATAATTAACTCCAGCATATTTTTCGCCGGCGGGAAAGTTGAACCTAAAACAAAAACTTTTTTGCCTTTTATATCTTCATCAATGTGCACCAAAATTTCCCCGTCCTTATAGTGGGAAATAAGGCATTTTCCCCCGGCTAAACAAGGGGCCTTTTTAATTAGCTCTTTTGCCAACCCGGGGTTGCTCTTAGTGGAGAAGAGAAAATATTTCATAAAATCTGAAATCTACAATCTACAATCTTAAATCGGAAATTAATATGGAGCGGGTAGGGGGAATCGAACCCCCATCCTCAGCTTGGAAGGCTAATATAATAAACCATTATACGATACCCGCCTTCGCTCGCCGGAGCGAGCTACGGCGGGCAATGCCCGCAGTAACTCGCGTAGGCGAGAAAAGTTATGTTTTTAATTTATCTTTCCTAATTCTATAGATTAATAGAGCAAAAGTCAATAAGATTATAATTAGGCTGGCAATCTGGGGAAACCTTAAATTCCAGATGACCGGCGTTTCATCTATCCTGACAAATTCCAAACTAAACCGCAAAGCAGAATACATTATTAGATAAAAAATAAAAAATAACAAATAAAAATAATCTTTAAACTGCCCTTTTTTTATAACCCAAATATGGAAAGAAATTAAAACTAAGAAGATCAAAAAATTTCCGATTGATTCGTACAAAAACGTCGGATGAAAAAAATCCGAGGAGATATATTCAACCGGCCGTTTCATAATATCAATCGGGATTCCTAGGGATAAATCAGTCGGCTTGCCAAAAAGTTCCTGATTAAAATAATTTCCCCACCGGCCAATAGCCTGGGCCAAAGCCATACCCGGAGTTATTATGGCGGCTAAAAGCCAAAAATCTAAATTGCGCTTTCTGGCAAAAAGCCAAATTAGTAACAGGCCGGCAATAATCGCACCATGAATAGCCAAACCGCCCTGCCAGACTTTAAAAATATCTAGAGGATATTTTGAATAATAAGGCAACTCTAAAAAAACATGGTAAATCCGAGCCCCGATTATTCCTCCCAAAACCAGCCAAAAAGCTAAGTCAATAATAGTTTCTTTTTTTAGACCATAATAAGAAGAAATCTTTAAGGCCGCAGCTATGGCCGCTAAAACCCCTAAAACAATAAAAAAACCATACCAATAGACGTGGATCGGGCCGAAAGAAACTAAAATCGGATTAGGGTTAAAAGTATGGAGAAAATTTATCATATACTCTGATATTAACACAGAAAAACCAAATAAAAAAGCCGGGCAAGAATACGTCCGACTTTTCTTGAATTCCATATCAATCTCTAATCTCTGTCGAAATCCTCCCTCGCGAACTGGAGGATTAGCGCCCCGAAGACAACAACGCAGATACACAAGAGATTGAGCCCGGGTTTACCGAGCGGAAAGAAAATCATTGATGAGAAAAGAGCGACAAAGGCACCGACTAACAGGCAGATTCCGAAGAATCCGACTGTGACTCTCGCAGCAACCCGTGTCTCGGTAGTGGCCCTTTCCAAAAAGGCCACAGAGTTCTCAATCACAACTTTCGCGGCTGCCAACTTCTTAATAGCAACCCTTGCCAAAAAGGCCCCAAAATCTTCAACCGCAAATTTTGCGGCTGCCATCTTCTTGATGGCGAACCTTTTTAATAAGCAAAGAACAGACGCGATAGATTCGAGAACGTAAACCTTGATAATAATCATCTCAGTGAGAGTTCTCCCCGCCATTCCGTACCTCCTTTGGCTTTTTGAAAGAAACATGTCTTCCGGGAAAAAACGCTCACCCCCATGAGATAATGATAACTATATAGTATCATATTTACATTTTTTTGTCAAACTATAGGTCAAAATCGCTTTAGAAAAGATGGACTTTAAAAATTTACTGCTTTGCTTTAC
>Ga0265296_1003324_pt1 | contig 15086 bp, 12 predicted proteins | sample MunlanPumphouse1_FD_189073 | JGI IMG/M metagenome (GOLD analysis project Ga0265296, IMG submission 189073) | Groundwater microbial communities from a municipal landfill in Southern Ontario, Canada - Pumphouse #1 | ecosystem: Environmental > Aquatic > Deep subsurface > Groundwater | place... | reverse complement strand
AATTTCTCAAAGAACTAATTTCCCATCTTTCAGCCCACAAATTATTTTATGAAGTGAAGTATGGGGAGAAGTGTGTATAGCTGGCACTTCTCCATGTTGCCCTCCAGCAAGGGTTTCGGGTCTACGTTGCGGCCCTGACAATCAAGAAGATCAGAAGTGGTATCAACGCCACAATACCTATCGCGATAGCTACTACGGCACACAGAGAAATTGCTGCTATCGGAAGTGCAATCGGCCATAGGAATGCTTCTAGAACCACACTATCACTAGAATGGCTGTGATCGAATACCTCGTACATCATGCTGGTGCTAACTTCGAGCGGAGCATGAGGGTAAATTTTGCTCCCAAAAACCTTTTCTCTGGTGCCAAGGTATTCAACATACGCGAAGAGATAGTGCATTGGGAAAATCCCCAAAAGCCAGACCACAATTCCGACTACAAACCAAGGCCACATTTTTCCCTCCAATTTCTCCGCGATGTAAGGCTCGCAGGCACACCTACATTACCAATTGTAAAGAACTTCTTTTCCCTTTCAGAAAATTCCAACTTCTGAAATACTCTGAAAGGGAGGAGGTTAGTTGAACATACAGCCCAACCAACCCCCTTTATTACCCCGCTTTTCGATTTCGTAATCACTAGGGGCTTAAGAATTATGGGCCGGGGTCAGCATTGATGACGGTCTCCAGCCTGACCTGGTAGCCGAGCCAGTGATCCTGATCAACCGGGATTAAAAGGGAAATCTGCCCTTCTTCCACGTAGATCTGGGGAGAAGGAAGATGCTGCGGCACGACCCACAGCGTCGCCTCTTTCTCGGTTTTGTCGACGGGAAGAATGGATATTGAACCATCCTCCTCCCCTACCGTAACCAGGAAGTGATCATCGATCTCCCTCTCGATGGCCTGGGAGTACTCCGGCCCGAGACCGAAGCGCTCCACGTACTCTTCCAGGGCCACCCTGGCCCTTTCGGAGTCCAGCACCAGTCCCTGCGTCTGGCGCTCGCAACTGGCCATCGCCAGCAACACCAGCGCCACCAACACCACCAATACCATTACTATTTTTTTCACGACGTTTCCTTCCTTTCTTTTTCTTATTTTGTTCTCCGCTGAAACCCTGTTTGGTGTGCTTCGATAATCTCAGCGCCCTGCGGGGCCTCAACGGAGAACAAAATATTTTTCTTGCACTGAATTTATTGAAGTGTGAAAAGAACTATATTTCCCTTTCAGAAATTGTTAATCCTGAGTCGTATCGAGGGACTACAACTAATAATCTCTGAAAGAGGAAGTTGTTGAACTATACAGCCAACAACCTCTTTTTGTTGTCACTTTTTTACCTCCACTGGCATCTTCTTTCCGCACTGAGTGCAGAAAAAAGGATGCAAGACCGGAGAGGCAAAGCTGTGGCCTTCATGGCCATGCAAATAGCCCGCTCCGCCTTTTCGGTAGAGTCCGACCCCGCACTGGCCGCAAAATTTGGCGGCCGGACGGTTTTCCCCGCCACACGTGTGGCAATACTTTTTCTTTTTCATTTCTCCTCTTTCTTTTTCTTTGCTCGCCATTTCTCCATAGCGGCGAACTGGGCACTAACTTCGTTATGCATTCCTGAATGAATTTCTGAATGTTTCTGCTAATGTCCATTTCGCCGCTATGCCGAAGGTACTGAATGAGATGAAGTACCGAAGGTACTGAATGAGATGAAGTACCGAAGGTACTGAATGAGATGAAGTACCGAAGGTGCTGAGCGCACCGAAGCAAAGATTTTGAAAAGAACTAATTTCTCGCTTCTGCAGACCTCAAATTTCTTTAAGATCTCTAGAAGTAGGAAGATAAGTTTATAGCTGACTAACTTATCTTCCCGAGTTGTCCCACTCAGCAAAGGACCTTATTGAACCACTTCCGTCACTTTCCTTATTTCCGAGAAATAAGGAAATCCGTTATGCCTCCCCGGGATTAAGGCGCCAATTGACACAAATTCCCGGGTTTCTATTTTCCGCACCCAGAGTGCGGCCCCTTTTACCTCCTTCCTCTTACTCTCTTCGAGCCCGCGAAGGTCAACGAGAGTGGCTTCCCTAATCTGGACTTCCACGCCCAGATTGCGGTAGGCCTTTACCCATCGCCCTCCTCGTCCGATCCATGGTCCGGGTTCCGTCGTGTAAACGACGAACCCGCCAGATCTCTCCTCAATCTGATAGACCAAGGAGGACGAGCTTTCATACAACATCCCCCTCACCACCTCCCTGTTTTTTTCAATCCCCATACCTATTCTTACATAGGTATAGGAATTGTGGGCCCCGCCGTGCGTCCCCTTTCCCCCGAGACAAACCCAACCAGGTAACTCGGCGGGCTCAATGCCGCGGGAACCTACATCGGTAATCACGACCTCCGTGTCTTCCGGGGCCACGATCACCAATAGAAATGCGCATTTCCCCGGCCATTCTTCTTTTTTATGGACGGGACAGAATACACGCTCTCTCCCAGAGAGCGCCCAACCCTGCGTCACCAGCTGATTGAAAGAAATGTACGCGCTCAAAGTTTTTAGCATTTTTCCCTCTTTCTTTTCTGTATTTCTTTTGTTTTTCAAATGTGCTCCATTTCGTCCTTTCGGACTCATCGGGCAGAATACACATTCTGCGATGGATGGAAGGTTTTATTTGGAGAACCTTCCCTAAACTCCTTGATTTTACTTGCCGACCCTTGTCAGCAAGTGGCGGTACACCGCCGCCGTCACGGCGCTATCGTAGAGCGGGTTGTGCGTCCCGCCTACGAAATTTCCGACCTCGAGAGCGTACTTCTTAACGTACGCATCCACTGAGGTCGGATCCTCTCCGACCTGCTGGAGGTTTCCCGAAACATCCAGCAGGAGGTAAGGGGCGTCCCAGTCCCCGATCAGCTTGCGGGAGTGCAAATCCCGCAGGACTCCCGCCTCCACCGGAACGCCCATGTGGACCACCACATCGGCGTCCTTTTTATTCGCCAAGTAGAACTTGGCGAAGTCCGCCAGCAACTCGTCGTAGCTGGGGGAAGTGGTGGGGATGTCCTGCATCTGCGGCAGAACCTTTTCTGCCACAAATGCGTCAACCGTGCCCTCAATTGGGCACCGGCTGACGAACCGGGCGATCTCGGCGCCGTTCTCGTCGTAGACGAGGGCGCCGATGGCGAACGCCTGCCCCCACAGGCCGTTCGTTTCTGCATCAAAGCTGAATATTTTTTTCATGACTTTCTCCTTTTCTATTTTGTTCTCCGCTGAAACCGAAGGTGCTGAATTTTCTGAAACATTACCTTTGACCTCAGCGGAGAACAAAATATTTTCTCAAAGAACTTCTTTTCCCTTTCAGAAAATTCCAATTACTTGAAAATCTCTGAAAGGGGGAGGCTAGTTGAACATACAGCCCAACCAACCTCCCTTGGCTAGTCTAGCTTTCCGACCAGACTAGCCTATTGACCACCCAAGGCTCCTCGCCCTGGGCAATCAATGAGCGGCGGATAGCCCGGGGAATTCGCCCCCCAGCTATCGCTCCGGCGCCGATTGCCCTGCGCCGCGCCGCCGCAGTCCCCAACCATATGGTTGGGGTAAACCCTGCGTAACTATACGCAAGGGTAAGATGGACTCTCATGGCCCATCTTCGCAGAGCCCTGAAAGTGGCCCTGCTCTGGAGGGACCAGACACATCTGGTCCCCTTCCAGCTGGAGGGGTCAATCCCCTCCTGGATAACCTCGATTTTAACTCTGGTGGCCATATTGCCACCTCCTCTACCCTGCCTCTTTCGAGGGCTTACGAGCAATACTCGCTATGTTTCTCATAGCGGCGAGATGAACACTAACTTCGTTGTGCATTCCTGAATGAATTTCTGAATGTTTCTGCTAATGTCCATTTCGCCGCTATGAAGATTTTCTCAAAGAACTACCCGTCAAAATCCGCGAAATGCTTCGTAAACTTTGATGGATAGAAGGAGAGATGCGACTCGCAGAGCTCTCCTTCTTTATGTGCTTATTCTGTTTTTTCTTTGGAGACCGGTACAAAATTAAACCGCTCTCTTACCTAATTTTTCGGGAAAACTAGGAAACCACATATGTCGGCTCTTTCGGTGGCCTGTTTCACCGCGGTCCTCAGTCCAAATTCAAAATGTCACTGAGGACCTCTTGGAGGACAACGTCCTCCGGGAAGAAACCTAGGAGCTGTTTCCACAGCTCTTCAGTTTCCTCCGCAGGAATGTCCTCGCGGACTTGCCGTCCGCTATGCTCGCCCCGCGTCACGAGGCGAGCTGTCTTTGCCGCGCAAAATGCGGCGAAAGGATTCAGGAGGGGGACGGGGATACACAGACTACCCGCCTCCCTCGTCTCGATAGTGAGAAGGTCGTAAAAAACCTCCCCACTATTTGACCCTATTGTATCCCCGGTCTCTATATGGATCCGGGGAACCTCTCCCTCTCCCCCCATGAAGAGGAAGTCGAAGTAGTCCTTGAGGGCCAGACCGAAGGCCAGATTCGCGGCCTCCCACTGCCCTATCCCCTTCGCCCGATTCCCAATCTTTATAAGGTCTGAAAATGAAGGCATTTTGCCCTCCTTTGGCTGGTTTTCCCGCCAGCCGGAGGATTTTGTTTTTAAGGAACACTTCCTTAAATCCTCCCTTAAATGGCTTTATCAAAACCACTTAAGGGAAAACTCAAGAAACACGATGTCCATTTCGCCGCTATGAAGATTTTCTCAAAGAACTACCCGTCAAAATTCGCGAAATGTTTCGTAAACTTTGATGGATAGAAGGAGAGATGCGAGTACTCGCAGAGCTCCCCTTCTTTACGTGCGGACTAGAGTTTCTCGGGAACCGGCTCGAGGACGTCGTCAACCAGCGCTACCTCGAACTCCTCCTGGGCATCGACACGCTTCGTCCGGAGGTCGTCAAGCTCCAGATCCAGCTTGAGCAAAACCTCCTTTTTGTGTTCGGCGGCCCGAGAAGTTCTGACCACCACCTCCGAGACCAGACCGAAACGGCCTCGGTTTTCGTCTATCTTGGCCTGTATCTTCTCCAGCCTATTCTTCGCTTCCTGTACTGACATTTTTTCTTCCTCTTTCTCCTTTTTCATTTTGTTCTCCGTTGAACCCCCAAATTTTTAGAACCTCAACGGAGAACAAAATATTTTCCCTGCACTGAATATATTGAAGTGTCAAAGAACTAATTTCTACTTTTTCATTTTTATTTTTATACTTTCCCATTTTTCACAACAGCGAGGTGGCCTCTCTTTGACATAAAGCCCGAAAGGCCACTTCGCCGCTGTGAAGAACTTTGAAAAAACTAAACGCCCTCTTTTGGAGAGGATGTAAAATTAAACCTGACTTATTTTTTCTTCTCTCTGCTCTCTCCTTCAGCGAGAAGAAAATATCTTATCCTTATACTAATAGTATAGCATACTACTTTTTGTTTGTCAAGCCCTATGGGCTAATTTTGCTTTTGGCTGAAAATTTTTGTAATATGGGTTAATGTCTAAGTTTACCCATTTACACGTTCACTCGCATTACTCTCTTTTGGACGGCTTGCCGAAAATCGACCAGCTTTTAGACCACGTAAAATCTCTTGGTATGGATTCGGTTGCTTTAACCGATCACGGGGCCCTGTATGGCGCGGTTGAATTTTATAAAAAGGCAAAAGAAAGAGGAATAAAGCCCATCATCGGCGCCGAACTGTATGTGGCTTTTGAAGGAATGCACCAGGAGAGGCCGAATATAGACGACAAAAAATATCATTTAGTCCTTTTGGTAAAAAATGAAATCGGCTATAAAAATTTAGTGAAACTGATCACCAAAGCCCATCTTGAGGGCTTTTATTACAAACCAAGAATTGACGAAGAGCTTTTGGCCCAGCACGCAGAAGGATTAATTGGCCTTACCGCCTGCTTGCAGGGAAAAATCCCCCGCTTGATTATGGCCGGCAAAATTGAAGAAGCTGAAAAAACCGCCTTGAAATACCAGGGGATTTTCGGCAAAGATAATTTTTATCTGGAAATCCAGAACCACCCCAATATCCCGGCGCAGGAAAAAGTGAACAATGCCTTAATTTCTCTTTCTAAAAAATTAAATATCCCCTTGGTCGCCACGGCTGACTGCCATTACTTGAAGCCCGAAGACAATGAGGCCCAGGATATTTTAATGCTAATAAATACGGGAGCCGATATCAACGACCCGGAACGGCTGACAATGAAAAACGAAGATTTTTCAATGAAAGGTCCCGACCAAATGATAAAAGATTTTTCCGCCATAGGCGGATCCGCCTTGGGCGGAAAAGAAATTCCCGAGGCCATTGAAAATACTCAAAAAATCAAAGATGCCTGTAATTTTGAATTTAAGCTGGGCGAAACCAAGCTTCCTTATTTTCCCTTGCCCGAAGGCAAAAACGCCGACGATTACTTAAAAGAGTTGTGTTACGAGCGGCTGGAAAAAAGATTTCCAACTTCCTCAAAAGAAGTCATTGACCGATTGGAATACGAATTGTCGGCGATTAAAAAAATAGGTTTTGCTCCTTATTTTTTGATTGTCCAGGACTTTGTTAAATGGGCGAAAGAAAAACGGATTGTCGTGGGTCCCGGTCGAGGTTCGGTTGGCGGATCTTTAGCGGCTTACGTTTTAGGAATTACTAACGTTGACCCTTTAAAATATAATCTTTTATTTGAACGCTTTATTAATCCGGAAAGAATCTCTCCCCCAGATATTGATCTGGATTTTACCGACAGAAGAAGAAACGAAGTTATTGAATATGTCGGCCAGAAATACGGCAGGGACAAGGTTTCCCAGATTATTACCTTTGGAACAATGGCATCCAGGGCTGTTATTAGAGATGTGGGCCGGGCTTTAATGTACCCTTACAGCTACTGCGACCAGCTTGCCAAAATGATTCCCCTTGGCATGACATTAGACCAGACATTGGCCAATGTGGCCGATTTCCGCAAAATATATCTTGAAGATCAAAAAGCCCAGAAGCTTATTGATTTTGCCAAAAAATTGGAGGGCGTAGCCCGCCACGCTTCCACCCATGCTTGCGGCGTGGTTATTTCCAAAGAGCCCTTGGATAATATCGTTCCCTTGCAGCACCCGAACCAAGACGACAAAACCATTGTCACCCAATATGAAATGCATTCTATTGAGGACTTGGGAATTTTAAAAATGGATTTTCTGGGCCTGAAAAACTTAACCATTATTGAAGACACTTTAGCCCGAATTTACAAAGTGCAGGGAAAATCAATTGATATTGAAAATATTCCTTTAGACGACAAGGCCACTTATAAATTACTTCAAAGGACGGAGACCGTAGGCGTTTTCCAGCTGGAAAGCGATGGGATGCGCAGATATTTGAAAGAATTAAAATCCTCTGGACTCGATGATATTATCGCCATGGTCGCCCTTTACCGGCCGGGACCCATGCAGTTTATTCCCGATTACATTGCCGGAAAGCATAAAAAGAAAACGATTGAATATCTGCACCCTAAATTAAAACCCGTTTTGGAAGAGACCTACGGCATTTGCGTTTATCAAGAGCAGGTTATGAGAATTGCCAGGGATCTGGCCGGATTTACTTTATCTGAAGCCGATGTCTTGAGGAAAGCTATCGGAAAGAAAATCAAAAAGCTTTTGATGGACCAGAAAGAAAAATTTATTAAGGGATGCGAGAAAAACGAAATCCCGGGCAGTGTCGCCCAAAAAATCTGGCACTGGTTTGAACCATTTGCCCAGTATTCGTTTAATAAATCGCACGCCACGGCTTACGCCCTTATCGCCTACCAGACCGCTTATCTGAAAACTAATTTCCCGGTGGAGTTTATGGCTTCCTTCTTAACTTCGGAAAAAGCCGATGTAGAAAGAATCGGATTTTTAATCGGAGAGTGCAAAAAAATGGGGATTGAGGTTCTGGCTCCGGATATCAACGAAAGCTTGGCAAATTTTACCGTTATTCCTCCTATGCAAATTCGTTTCGGATTATTGGCTATTAAAAACGTTGGCGAAAACATAGTTAAAGCAATCGTTGAAGAAAGGAAAGGAAACGGCCCATATCATTCTATTTCCGATTTTGTCAGCAGGGTAAACTCTAAGGACTTGAATAAAAAATCTTTAGAAAGTCTGATTAAGGCCGGCGCTTTCGACAAGTTTGGCGAAAGGAATCAATTGCTGCAAAATATGGAACGGCTCTTGGAATTTTCCCGGGAAACCCAGAGGACGAAATCCAACGGCCAACAAGGTCTTTTTGCCGGGCAGGGCGCCAGCTTCCAATTGACTACGGCAATTTTAGCGACTAAGACAGAAAAACTAGCCTGGGAAAAAGAATTATTGGGACTATTTGTCAGCTCCCATCCCTTGGAGGATTTCAGCAAAATTTTGGAACAAAAAACCCAAAGCATTGAAAAAATAAAGGCCAACTTTGCAAAGCTGGTCAGAAAACCCGTAAAAATCGGCGGCATAATTTCTTCGGTCAAAAAAATTGTCACTAAATCCGGCCGGCCGATGCTTTTTATGAACTTGGAAGATATGAAAGACAAAATTGAAGTGGTTGTTTTCCCCAGCCAGATAGAAAGAAATCCGACGGCTTTTCAGGAAAATAAAATTGTCTTTATCTCGGGTAGGGTTGACGATAGAAACGGCACGCCAAAAGTCATCTGCGAAAGCATCGAGGAAATAGTGGAGGGTTAAATATAAAAAAAGGAGGAAGAGTAAGTGTGTTTTCGACACTACCTACTCTTCCTCATTGTGCTGTCTACTTCCCTATAAGCGCCTCGGGAAGGATAAAGTTTTGGCCGGCAGGCAGAATGATGACCTTGATATCGGGAGCCAATTTCTGGACTGCCGTATAGTTTATGATCTCCTGAGTCAGGGTCTCATTCACCGTCTTGTTCGCTTTGGCCTGCGCATTGGCCACGGTCAAAATTGCTTGTCCTTCGCCGTCTGCGCGGGTTATAGCGGCGCGCTTTTCGCCTTCTGCTCTTGTAGCATTGGCGTTGGCTTCGCCTATTGCTTGAGTATTCAATTGCTCGGCCTGGATCTTCTTCTGCTCCAGGATGTTGCGCTCCGTAGTGATCTGGCGTTCGGCTACCTGTTGCTTTTCAATAGCCGCCATATACTCCGGGGAGAACTGGATGTCCGCGATGTAAATATCTTCAATGATAATGTGGTACCTGACAAGGCTTTCTGACAATATCCTGACGGTTTCTGACCGGATTTCCGATCTCTTTTGTAATGTGTCCATGATAGCGTATCGCGGTGAGACCTCTTTCAGGAAGTCCTGCAGGGACTTATCCAGAATCTTATCAACAAAATCCTTCGATGCGCCGATGTTCTGGTAAATCCAGGGCACGTACTGCGGATCAAACTTCCAGTTCACGTTGCCCCACAACTTCACTGACTGCATTTCTTTAGAAGCGGCATCAATCGAGCTAAACTCATGCGCCTGGACTCTTACGTCAACCGCAATGACGTTCTCTACAAAGGGAATTTTGAAGGCTAGGCCTTCCGGGATCTGTCTATTCGAGACCTGACCACCGAAAATAATCCCCACACCTCTTGATCCGGCCGGAACCTCCGCCGTTCCCGCCACAGCGAGAAGCCCGCCGATAAAAACGCATACTCCCAAGAGAATGAACCCACTGCGAATCTTCTTTCTTCCCCGCGGTTCCTCCAGGTAATGCAAAGCTATCGGGAGCACAATCCCCACGAGCCCGGCTACGATCAAGATAACTCCTATAAGTCCGAACATTTGACACCTCCTGCTTTCTATCCAAATTTTTTCCGTATATTAACCCCGATTTCTCGGAGATTTTTTAGAAGAACTATTTCTTATATGCCTATGGTATAGCATACCACTTTATTTTTGTCAACTCAACGCCAGCTATTTCATCCCTATCTTCAAAAACGGCTGGTTTTGTGGTATTATAATCCAATGGAAAAAATCGAAGTAATCCGCCATTCTTTGGCTCATATTTTAGCTTATGCGGTGCAGGACCTTTGGCCGGCGACCAAATTTGGCATAGGACCTTCTATTGAAAACGGATTCTATTATGACTTCGGACTTCCCTCCCCCATCTCGGAAAATGATCTGCCGAGAATTGAGAAAAAAATGAGAGAACTAATAAGGGAGAATATAGAATTTAACAAAAAAAATGTAGGGAGAGATGAAGCAAATAAATTATTCACAAACCAACCATATAAACTTGAACTAATAAAGGATTTGTCCGAGGACGGGCCTCGTCCAATTTCCACGTATGAGTCAGGGAAATTTGTTGATTTGTGTGCCGGGCCTCATATAACCTCCTCTAAAGAAATTCCGGCTGACGGTTTTAAATTAACCAAACTTGCCGGGGCGTATTGGCGAGGAAGCGAAAAAAATCCGATGCTGACCAGAATTTACGGCGTGGCTTTTTCAACTAAAAAAGAATTAGAAGATTATCTCAAGCTCCAGGAAGAAGCTGAAAAAAGAGACCATCGGAAAATCGGCCGAGACCAAGACCTTTTCAGTTTTTATGAAGAAGCGCCCGGATTCCCATTCTGGCATCCAAAGGGAATGATACTTCGAGAGTCCCTAATGTCTTTATATGACAACCTTCATAAAGAAGCTGGTTACATCTCTGTTTCCACGCCAATATTGCTACCAGAAAAACTTTGGCATCAATCCGGACATTGGGACAATTATAAAGATAATATGTATTTTACAGAAATAGAAGGAAAAACCTTTGCCATAAAACCGATGAATTGTCCGGGAGTATCTATTATCTATAAAACTCGCCTCCGTTCCTATCGAGATTTGCCGCTTAGGTTCGCCGAAACTGGCGAAGTGCACCGCCACGAGCCATCAGGCACCTTGCACGGCTTATTCCGAGTACGCGCCTTTAGACAGGATGATGCCCATATTTTCTGCCGCGAAGATCAAATAGAAAAGGAGGTAAAAGATATTATTAAGTTAGCTCTCAAATTCTATAAACTGCTTTCTTTTAAAGAAGTGAATATTGAACTTTCTACCAGACCGGAGAAATCTATTGGGACAGATGAGATGTGGGAAAAAGCCGAGAGTGTTCTAAAAAAAATACTGAACAGCTTAAAATTAAAATTTAAAATTAACGAAGGTGACGGAGCTTTTTACGGACCAAAAATTGACTTCCATATCAAAGATTCCATTGGACGATCTTGGCAATGCGCCACAATCCAGTTGGATTTTTCCATGCCTGAAAGATTTGATTTAAAATATGCGGACAAAGACGGCTCTATCAAAAGACCGGTGATGATTCATCGAACGATACTCGGGTCCATCCAGCGTTTTATCGGCATTTTAATTGAACATCATGGCGGGGCCTTTCCTCTTTGGCTTTCGCCTGAACAAATTTGGATCATTCCGATTACCGATAGGCATATTAAATACGCAAAAAAAATCGGAGAGGAGTTAACATTGGCTGCTCTAAGAGTTGAAGTCAAAAAAGAAAATCAAACCGTTGGCAAAAAAATCCGCGAGGGAGAAATACAGAAAGTCCCCTATCTTTTGGTGGTTGGCGATAAAGAGGTAAAAACAAAATCCGTAAGCGTACGGCAAAGAGGCAAGGGGGATCTGGGACAGATAAAATTGAGCAAATTTATAGAAAAGGTTAAGATAGAAATAGAAAAGAAAAAATAGCTTATGGCAGTAATATCGCAACAAACGCAAAATTTAATCTTACGCTATCAATCATGGCAAAGAGGCCTAGAGCCGGTCAAACAAGGAACGGCCTTTATCCATGTAGACGAAGTGGCTTCCAGGGTGGCGGCTTTTTATGAAAAAATTCGGGGGGTGGTTGACTGGCGGGAAGAACACTTATTAAGAAGAGCTGCCATTGAAAGGATTTTAAAGAGAAGATTATTTTTAGGCCAAATCGGCGAAAATTTAGCCGGCCTATTTGTTTTGGAATTAATCCGCGGGGGCTATTTCCCCAACGACCGGATTGAAGAGGCAAGAATTCAAGACATTCAGCGCATGATTGAAAAATACATCTTTATTCTCCAAAAAAGCAAAATTGTCAAGGGAGAAAAGATAAAACTGCAACTTTACGACTGGCTACTTGCTTTGGCCGCTTGCGAAGCGGAAGAAATTCTCGACCCCAATCGCCGGGAACGGGCCTTGATTGAATTTATGGAAGAACTTATGAAAGAAAGAATAGCCACCCCCCAAGGGATGCCTGAAGAAGAAAAAAATACTCAAATTTCCATTAACGCGCAACGGGCTCTTTTTAAACTGGATAAAACCACGATTTCTTACCACCTTTTAAGAAAAAGGTATTCCGAATGGCTTAATCTGCCGCAAGTTCAACTTGAAGAGATAGGCCAAAACATCTATTTAATTTGGGAAAACATTGAAAAAGACCTTAATCATCCCCTATCCGGAAGATTTTATCGGATTTTGGAAAGATATGACACTCCGTATTTAATTTTAGGCGATATCCTTTCGGCCGACCCTCAAAAAGCCCAAGAAAATATTTTAAATCCGGAAACCCTGGAAAGCATGACAAAAGAGGCCTATTTTAAAAGGCTTAGCAAATTAAACTCCCGCGTAAAGAGAGCGGCAATTTTTAGCACCATATCGATTTTCCTTACTAAAATGCTGCTGGCGCTTGCCATTGAAGTTCCTTTTGACAGATATGTGTCAGGCCAATTAAACCTGCAAACCCTAGGATTAAGCATTCTTATTCCCCCATTTTTGATCTTTCTTATGATTTTTACCATCAGACCGCCCAAAAAAAGCAATCTGGAAAAAGTAATTATGGAAACCGCGAAAATAATTTTTGCGACCGAAAAAAAAGATAATTATAAAATCTCCGAACCCAAAAAGAGAAGTTTTATTTTAAACGCGGTAATCTCGCTTTTCTATCTTGCCACTTTTTTGGCTTCTTTCGGGCTTATCTGGTGGGGTTTGGAAAAATTAAATTTTGGGATTTTATCTAAAATAATCTTTATTATATTTTTCTCCCTGATCTTCTTTGCCGGATCGAAAATCAAGGAAAGGGCGAAAGAATTGTCAGTGGAAGAAGATAAGGACGGATTTCTTTCTTTTTTCTTTGATTCTTTTTCTCTGCCATTTTTGCGCTTAGGAAAATGGCTTTCTGGGCAATGGACAAAATATAATATTATAATAGTAATGGTGACGGCTTTAATCGATATGCCCTTCCAGCTCTTTACCGAATTTTTGGAACAATGGCGTTATTTTGTCAAAGAAAAAAAAGAAGAAATACATTAAGTAAATGTCGATGAAGATGATCTTCATCTTCAACCTTCGTCCGCCAACTGGCGGACTTGGTTAAATAAATAAAAAATATGCTAAACAAATTTTTTATCTCCCTAACAACTCTAAGTATTTTATTAATAGCTGGGGTTTCTCTGGCTCAAGACCTACCCCCACTCACTAAAGAACAACTAAAGGAATTAGAGGAATATAAAACTGAGTGCCCGAATTTAGATAGCGTCCTTTATCAACTAATGAAATCTTCTAATCCAGCTTCCTTTGCTGCAGAAAGGATTCTTTACTATATTGATGGTTCAACCCGAGTAATAATTGAATTAGAAAATCCCGAATTGTTAATTCCCCAGGGATACGATGTTCAAGTGGAAACTAGCTACGAGAAACTAATCCAAGCCTTAGTACCAGTTAAAAATTTATGCCTCCTATCTAACGAAAACGGCATCTCACTTGTTAGTGCTCCGCTCACGCCTGTACCAGCGTCCACGCCTGTACCAGCGTCCACGCCTGTACCAGGAGAAGCCCTGTCTCCTGAGATAATAGAGGCGGTTAATTTTGACGAAAACATCCGGGCCGAAGATTTAGGAATTTCAGAGCCCAATATTCTGCCCGACAACCCGCTCTATTTCTTCAAAAACATCGGGCGAGACATACAATCAATTTTTACCTTTAATCCAATAGCCAAAGCCGAGTTAAAATTAAAATTCAGCAGCGAAAAACTACTTGAAACCAAAAAATTGGCGGAAAAAAATAAGAAGCCTGAAATTTTAGTAAAGGGATTGGAAAACTACCAAGCCGAAGTAAATAATGTAAAAATAGCGGTTGAAAGAATAAAAGAAAAAGCCAAGGATAATCCTAAAATCAGCGCCTTTTTAGACAAATTTGTCAAACAGCAAATTCTCCAGCAAAAAATTCTTCAAAAATTAGAAACTCAAGTTTCTCCTGAAGTTTTTGCTAAAATACAAGAAACAAGAGAAAAACATCTTGAAAAATTTGGCGAGGTGATGACGAAGCTGGAAGACAGAAAAGAAGAACTTCAGAATCTTTTAGAAAAAGGCCTTGAGGAGATAAAAGGGAGCGAATTTAAGGACTTTAAAAATCTGGAAATTCTTAAAGATTTAGAGGAAAAAGCAACAGGGACATCAAGAGAAGCAATTCAAAAAGCCCAAGAAAATTTCCTCAAAAAATTACGAACAAAGTTTGAACAAATGTCTTCTGAAGAACAAGGCGAATTTAAACTATACATTAATGAAATTCAGGGCGATGCTCAAAAAAAAGCGGAGATTTTGGAAAATTTAAGAAGTGAATTAAAAGGAAATCCTCAATTAAGAGAGGAACTTTTAGAAACGAGGGATAAAATTTTAAATAAAATTGAAAATAAAAATTGTCCCGCTTTTACGCCGCCTCAACCTGGTTTTTGCAAAGACGGAAGAATAGTAATTAAAAAATCAGAGCAAGGTTGTCCTGTTGCCGCAGAATGCTTAATCCCTGGAGAGTTTAATAAAGCAAAAACAGCTTGCATCACTCTTTGGGATCCTGTTTGCGGTAAAGACAGAAGAACATATTCTAATAAATGTTTTGCTGTAACAGCCGGCGTAGAAATTGCTTCTTCTGGAGAGTGCGGAGCAAAACCGCTGGCAGAGTAACCGTCATGAAGTATCGCATTATAACCTTCGGGTGCCAGATGAATGAATCTGACAGCCAAAGGATTGCCACGGTTTTGGAGAAAAATGGCTATTCACACGCCTCGAAAGAAAACGAGGCGGATTTATTGGTGGTTAATATGTGTTCGGTCAGGCAGTCGGCAGTAGACAGAGTTTATGGATTAATTGAAAAATTTAAAAAACTAAAAACCCTGCCTG
>Ga0265296_1003323_pt1 | contig 15092 bp, 11 predicted proteins | sample MunlanPumphouse1_FD_189073 | JGI IMG/M metagenome (GOLD analysis project Ga0265296, IMG submission 189073) | Groundwater microbial communities from a municipal landfill in Southern Ontario, Canada - Pumphouse #1 | ecosystem: Environmental > Aquatic > Deep subsurface > Groundwater | place... | reverse complement strand
CGAAGAAAAGCAGCTTGCTGAACTTGCTTTAAAGATTCTTGACACCAGAGAGCATCTTGGTCTCTCGCAGATTGAAGCTGCAAAGCGGGCTAAAGTTACGCAGCAGCAGCTTTCAAAAATCGAGAATGGTGTAAACTGTAACATAGCAACTTTCTTAAAGGTATGCAATGCTCTTGGTTTAAAGGTTGACCTCGAGTTTCATAAGTTGGCTGATTGGGGCCGAAAAGCAGCTCGGGCGTAACAATTACATAAATATGCTTGACTCTCCTTGTATACAGCTATTCGAGATAAAGGTGAACCGGTATTTGCTCCTTCCTCCTACGCGCGGGTAGTATCAGTCTAAGTGCTGTTGTTAAGTACTCTTAAAAATCAATAAGGACAAATTTTCCTATGTTATACCAATTTGGCATTTCATGGTAATAAGGAGTAAAAGTCAAGTAAGCTTTCATCAGACACCTTGATTTTTATAATAACTTTCTATTTCAACTCATTCCCTAATATGCTATATTCTTTCAAGAACCAGGAAAAAACCAACTTGGTATAATTATTGTCATGAAAACTAAAAAAAGAAAAGCACAGGAAGAATTACGCCCGGAATACGATTTTGACTATTCAAAGGCTATTCGTGGAAAGTATTACAAACGCATTTTAACCGAAGGCGCTAACGTTGTCATGCTTGAGCCTGATGTGGCCAAGGCATTTGTGGATTCAGCCGCAGTAAATGATGCACTACGATCTTTACTTGTTTTGACGAAAACGACGCAACGCCTGACAAAAAAATCCAGAGGACGCGGAGTAACCGCTTTTTGATTTTCGCAATGCCGGTTGCCCGCGCCAGTGACCTCAGGCGGATTCGCCGAGGCGAAAGAGTGGGGGTATTTGATAATAATTAAATTTCTTTGACTATCTTTTCAATCGCCCTTGCAATACCCGATGTTGAGACACCTGTATGACGAGCTATTTCGGCTGCGGATAATCCAAGTTCTTCTCTGCTGCGATATGCAATCTTTGCACGTATTCCGTTCACTATTCCCCTGCGGCTTTCTGTAGCACGTCATTAATTTCAGCCATCCCCAATATGTCTGTCAAGGTTATTCATTGTTAGACATAATGTATTAACCTGTCCAACCTTAAGCGACGTGGGTTAAGCTTAAGGACGAGCCTTCGGCTCAGAGCCACAATTAAGGAGGACAGGTTATGAATAAGTATATCAAATATGTAGGGATGGATACACACAAGGAAATGATTAAGGTAGCGATTGCGAAGGATGTACCTGGTGAGGCGATGTACTACGGTGAAATAATGAACACAGAAGGAGTGATAAAGAAATTAGCGAAGAAGCTGAGTTCTGACGGATCACAAGTAGTATTCTGCTATGAAGCAGGCCCATGCGGATATTGGATACATCGTCTACTCACAAAGGAAGGATATGAATGTAAAGTAGTAGCGCCTTCGCTGATACCAAAGAAAGCAGGAGATCGTGTAAAGACAGACAGGCGGGATGCGTTAACATTGGCAAAGCTTCTGCGAGCCGGAGAGTTGACGCCGATATGCGTTCCCGAAAAGGAACAGGAGGCGATGCGTGATCTTACGCGTGCTCGTGAGGACATGAAGGCAATGGAACGACATGCGCGTCAGAGACTTGGAGCATTTCTACTTCGTCACGACAAAATATACAGCGGCAAGAGCAAATGGACGCAGGCACACTTCCGATGGCTTGAAGGTATAAAGTTCGAGAGCCCTGTTCAGCAGATAGTATTTCAGGAATATGTAGATACGGTAAAACATGCACAAAACAGAGTGGCAGCGCTTGAAGAAGAAATGCGAAGAGCATTGGATGGATGGTCTATGAAGGAGGAGGTGAATGCCCTTATGGCGCTGCGTGGAATAGGCATGGTGACGGCAATGACCATAGGGTCTGAGCTTGGCGATTTGAGCCGGTTTGAAACACCGAGGCAATTGATGGCGTATATCGGGCTTGTGCCGAGCGAGTATTCAAGCGGAGACAAACGGCGGCAGGGAGGTATCACAAAGACCGGCAACGGGCATGTCAGGCGGGTGTTGGTAGAGGCTTCGTGGTGTTACCGATTTTCTGCGCGTAAGACAGCGACATTGCAACGCCGTGCAGAGAAGACAGATGAAGAAGTGCAGGCAATTGCCTGGAAAGCGCAGAAGAGACTCTGCATGCGGTATCGGCATTTGCTCAACAAAGGCAAGCTTAAGGTGCAGGTATGCACTGCAGTGGCAAGAGAGCTGATCGGGTTTATATGGGCTATAGCACGACAGGTAAACGGAAAAAGAAACACTAACAAAGCGGTTTTTGCAGGTTCAGCGCAATAGGATTTGGTTTCTTAAGGATCAGGGAAGGCATATATGACGGAATCAGGACATGAGGGGCACGGCAGGAGAAACCTCGGAGTTACTATGAGGTATCCTTACAGGAAAACCCTCGATTTTAGACAGAGGCAGCTCCGCGACGAAGACAAGTCCTGCGGTAACCAACCCGCGTATATCAGATTGATCAACCGTCGTTTAACGCTGCTCATGTCCTGCTCTGTCATATATGCTCAAAAAGGTATTGGTGTATTCGGCGAGAGAAATGGAAGTCTCGCCAAAGACACAGAATATTTTTATTAAATGGGTTCCATCGAAGGTTTACTCTTGACAGGTTAATACATATCAGTAAATAAATTTATTTTAGACATTCGCAGTTTTTGGGTTAACGACCGAACAGCTTCACCCATTCCTCGAACCGTTCCATTTGCTCCTGCCCGAATTTTGCAATCCCCATTCTGACCTTTTCGAGGGGTTTTTCTTTCAGTAAAAATTCCTCATCCTTTGAGAAAAATTTATCGGCAAAACAGATTATCCGCTCTTCAATCGAAACCGGAATCATATCTCTTGCGGGAAGAGGAAGGTTTTTCTCGCGTATGTCCGCAAGAGAAATGCCTGCGCCGACATGTCTCTCGCAGACAAGGGCGTGCACGGGCAGCCCTTCTTTTTCCAAAATCTCTCTGCCTGCATATCCGTGACAGATATACGGTTTGTCCCCGTAGCATCCGAGCGACGGCTCGTCGGTAACAAGAATTCCTATATCATGCAGCATCGCCGCCTCCCCGATAAATTTCAGGTCGGGACCGAGACGTCTTACGCTTCGCGCAATCGCAAGGGCTTTCCCGGCAACCATTTTGCCGTGGCAAATAAGGAAGTAAAATGCCTTTGAATCAGGGCTGTAGTATTTCTTGATAATCTCGAAAGGGTACACGTAATATTTTACCTATACTTCTTCCGATGCAGGGCGTCAAATACATTTTTCGGGTTTATTGTAATTACCCGCGATCACGTCCTCAATGGTCCTTGTTAATTCATTGATCGAATAGGGTTTCTCCACAACGGCCTTAAACCCGTAATCCTTATAGTTCGCCATGATCGGATCATTTGAGTAACCGCTTGAAACAATGGCCTTGCTATCGGGATATATCTCAAGAAGCCGCTGAATGGTTTCTTTGCCGCCCGCTCCTCCGGGAATGGTCAAATCCATGATAACAACGTCAAAAGTCTCTCCTGATTTTTCAGCCTGTTCATATAATTCAACCGCCTCAAGGCCTTCCGATGCGGCGGACACCTCATAGCCCGCTTTCTTAAGCATCCTGACGACAAAGTTTCTGAGGATCTCTTCATCGTCCATGATAAGGATTCTGCCTTTTTTACCGGCCGGAAAATATTCGGACTCTTTTTTCTCGATCAGTAAGGAAGATTCACTGGCCGGCAGATAGACGGTAAAGGTTGTTCCTGTTCCCGCTTCGGACTCTACCTGTATATAGCCATGGTGTTTTTCAATAATGGAATAGGCCGCCGTCAACCCGAGACCGCTCCTTTTATCCTTGGTTGTAAAATAGGGATCAAATATCTTTTCAATATTCTCTTTCGAGATACCGCATCCCTGGTCCGAGATCGATACCTTTACGTATTTACCCTTTGTCAGGGGCAGAACGGCATTTGCTTCTATGCTCTTATTTTCAGCGGCAATCCTGACTTTTCCACCCCCGGGCATAGCCTGTACGGCATTGAGAAGGATATTGTTTATGACCTGACTAATCTGTCCTTCATCAACCTCGACAGGGCTTAGATCATCCTTAAGCATGAACTCGCAGAGTGCGGAGGAGCCGCTCAAGACAAGCCCGGCGGTGTTTTTCAATAGTTTGGGGACCGAAACGACCTTTCTAATAGGTTCGCCGCCTTTGGAGAAAGTAAGCAGTCTGTGGGTCAGGTCCTTTGCCCGAAAAGCTGCCTGCTCGGCAACCGTTAACGCCTCGTATATATCATCTTCCGCGCTGATACATAATTTTGCAAAACCGATGCTGCCGATTATTGCAGTCATAATATTATTAAAATCGTGAGCTATCCCTCCCGCTAAAACCCCGAGTGATTCAAGTTTTGCAACCTTAAGATGCTCTTCTTCCATCTTCTTGCGTTCCGTGAGATCGACATAAACCTGTGCTGTAAGCCACTCGCCGTTCCGTCCCACAAAAGGAATTGAGGTTACCTGAACGGGTCTGTTCCCTTCTTTGACCAAAACGGTTTCTTTTACAACCGTTGTTTTTGTTTCCAATGCCTTTGCAGCGCCGCAACCGGGGCAGACTTCATTCCTTCCCATAAAATACCCATAACACTTCTTCCCGTCGGGCAGGCCGTACAGCTTCTGCCATTCGGGATCGATATATCTGATATTGCAGTCCGAATCAACTATATCAAGCCCGGTCTTTGTCGCTCCAAGGATGAACTCGATCTGCTGCTTGAGACCTTTGACCTCCTCTTCAGCCCTCTTGCGCATATCAATGTCCTTGAAGTCCTCAACGATTCCGATCAATTCTCCTGAAGGGTTTCTAAAAGGGGTTGCGGTAACAATGCAGGGAATTTTTTTCTCGTCCTGCCTTTGCTTCACCGCTTCAAATTCTATGCGTTCCTCGCCCTTTAAAATTCTTTTCAAGGAGCAGTCCTCGGTATGACACTGAGGTCCCGGGAATATACGGTAGCACTTTTCCCCTACTATCCGATCGCTGCTTAAACCTGCCATATCTGCAAATGTTTTGTTGATCCGGGTCGTATTAAAATCTTTATCGATTATACGCATTCCGTCGGCGGCTGTCTGAAATATCTGATCGAGTTCGAGATAGGCAAGCCTCGTTGTTTCCTCCGCATGTTTGCGTTCATTAATATGAATAATCATAGGTCTGAAGAGAAAGAAATAGAGAATGAAAAACCCGATCGTAGTCAGCACGGTAGCGTCTAAAAGAACCTCGATATAAATCGGCAGGGGGGGGAGCAAAACATGAGTAAGATAAATGATTAATGCCTCAACAATCAGAAAAGAAACGGCAGTGGCTATTAATAACCGGCGGGGCGCTTGACCAATTGTTGATTCAATCTTACGGATCATTTATTCAACCGCATATAAATAGACTTGTAAATCCCCCTGTATAAGAAGAAAGCAAAAAGTTTTTACTATAGTATTGTACGGAAATTATTATTTAATTTAAGGATAACAGAATTTCCTTTATTTTTTAAAGTATTACACAATTCATAGCATACATATTGACAAATACCTACTAAATTTATATGATATGAAGCGAAAGGATCAAATAATGGCAAACGAAGTTAAGGATTATTATAAGACACTCGGCGTGGATAAGAATGCCTCTCAGGACGAAATAAAAAAGGCCTTCAGAAAATTGGCCAGGAAGTATCATCCGGACCTTAATCCCGGAGATAAAACGTCCGAGCAGAAATTCAAGGAATTAAACGATGCATATAGCATATTAAGTGATCCTAAAAAGAGGGCCCAATATGACCAGTTCGGCAGTTCCCCTTTCGGCGCCGGGGGGCCGGGTTTTGAAGGCTTTCAGGGCCATAACTACAGGGAGACCTTTGATCACGGCGGGTTCGCCGATATATTTTCAGACCTTTTTGGAGCGAATGCGCGGCCTGAAACCTCTTATGCCAAAGGGCCCGACCTCGTCATGGGCATCCAGCTTTCCCTTGAAGAGGCTTTTGCAGGTGTTACCACTCCGATATCATTTAACAGGGATGTCCACTGCAGGGTTTGTAACGGCACGGGAGCTGCAATATCCCAGCCGTGTGAGACATGCAATGGAACGGGCAGCTTGAAGGCATCAAAAGGTTTTTTCAAGATGTCACAGGCCTGTCCTGTCTGCAGAGGCACAGGCAGAAAGATCACAAAGGCGTGCCCGGCATGCGGGGGTCGGGGGAAAACCCTTGTTACGGAATCCGTGAAGGTGAAAATACCTGCCGGCGCAGACACGGGTTCCAGGGTCAAGCTAAGGGGCATGGGAGGCGCCGGAATGGGAGGAGGGCCGTCAGGCGACCTTCTCATCGATATAACGGTCAAACCCCATTCTACATTCAAAAGAAAAGGCGACGACATATATCTTGAACTACCGGTCACATTTGGGGAGGCGGCGCTCGGGGCAAAGATCGAGGTGCCCACATTAGATGGTATTTCATCCATGACGCTGCCACCGGGAACACAGGGAGGGCAGCGGTTAAAACTCTCCGGCAAAGGCATGCCTTCTCCCAGGGCCGGAACGAGAGGCAAGCAGTATATTGATGTAAAGATTGTTATTCCAAAAGATCTGGACAGCGGGTCAAAAGAGAAGGTCAAAGAGATAGAGGCTTTGTATAAAGAGGACCCTCGAAAGGGGTTATTGAGATGAAGAAATCAACAGACAATAATCAGCCCGTATACATGATAAGCGTCGTGGCAAAGATGCTGGATGTGCATCCGCAGACATTACGTTTGTATGAGAGGGAAGGACTGATCTCTCCCTGCAGGACAAAGAGGTCAAGGCTTTATTCCGAAGAGGATGTGGAAAAACTGGCAATGATCCTCCGCCTGACACGGGAACTCGGGGTCAACAGGTCGGGGGTTGAGATAATCCTCAGGCTCAGAAACAAACTTGAGGCCTTTCAGCAGGAGATGGAAGAGATGATGAGCGTTCTCGACGACGATGTCAAAAGGGATTTTGTCGAAAGGTTCAAAAAGATTTTTCATGAAGATTAAGGAGGCATTGAATGGACAAATTAACCATAAAGAGCCAGGCGGCATTACAGGAAGCGCAGAAGCTCGCAGAAAAAAAGGGCAATCAGCAGCTTGACGCGGAACATCTGCTATGGGCGCTGCTTGCAGATGACGAGGGTATTGCCTTACAGGTTCTTAAGAGAATAGGGGTCAACACACTGTCTCTCAGAAAAGACGTCGAAACTGCAATCGATAAATTCCCCAAGGTCATCGGCGCGACGCCTTTGGGCCAGATTTATGTTTCACCGAGACTGAAACAGGTTTTTGAAACAGCCGAACAGAACGCTCAGCATTTGAAAGACGAATTCGTCAGCGTCGAACATCTGCTCATGGCGCTTGTAAACATAGGGGGCCCGTGTTCCGATTTATTAAACAGGTACGGCGCTGCATCAGACAAGGTACTTTCCTCCATGAGAGAAATTCGCGGCGCCCAGAGCGTCACGGACCAAAACCCGGAGGAAAAATATCAGGCGTTGAAGAAGTTCAGCCGCGACCTTACCGAACTTGCAAAGAAAGGCAAACTCGATCCGGTCATCGGGCGGGATGATGAGATAAGAAGGATTATCCAGGTCCTTTCCAGAAGGACTAAGAACAACCCCGTGCTCATCGGCGAGCCGGGCGTCGGTAAGACAGCTATAGCCGAAGGTCTCGCGCAGAGGATTGTTGCAGGCGATGTGCCTGAGACATTAAAAGGCAAAAAAGTGGTGGCCCTCGACATAGGCTCTATGGTTGCGGGCTCAAAATTCCGGGGCGAGTTTGAAGAACGGTTAAAGGCCGTCCTGAAGGACATAGAGCAGTCGGAAGGAAAAGTCATCGTTTTCATAGATGAACTGCATACCCTTGTCGGCGCCGGCGCGGCAGAGGGCGCCATTGACGCATCTAACATGCTGAAACCGGCCCTTGCAAGGGGAGACCTGAGGTGTGTCGGCGCAACAACCATTGATGAATACCGGAAACACATTGAAAAAGACCCTGCCTTTGAAAGAAGATTCCAGCCCGTGCTTATCAAGGAGCCGGATATTGAAAATACTATCTCCATCCTGAGAGGGCTTAAAGAACGCTATGAGGTGCATCACGGCGTTAGGATAAAAGACGCCGCACTTATTTCCGCTGCAGTTCTTTCTCACCGGTATATAACCGACAGGTTCCTGCCTGATAAGGCGATAGACCTGATGGACGAGTCCGCCTCAAAACTGAGAATGGAGATCGACAGCATGCCGGTGGAGCTTGATGAAATCGAAAGAAAGCTGCGTCAGCTTGAAATAGAAAAACAGGCCATGATGAGGGAGGAGGCGAAGGAATCAAAGGAAAAGCTTGGCAAAATTGCCGCGGAGATGTCCGAACTCCGGACAAAACGGGATGAATTAAGGGCGCAGTGGCTGAGTGAAAAAGAGATCATTTCAAAAATAAGAGACTGCAAGGAGCAGATAGAAAAGACAAAGATCGAATCGGAAAGGGCGGAGCGTGAGGGAGACCTTACAAAAGCGTCTGAACTAAGGTATGGGAAATTGCTGGAACTGCAGAGGGCACTGGAAACCGAAAACAATAAACTGCTTGCGGCCCAGCAGAGAAAAAAGATGCTGAAGGAAGAGGTTGACGAAGAAGACATAGCGGAAGTTGTTTCAAAATGGACCGGCATCCCGGTAAGCCGGATGCTTGAGGGAGAAGTGCAGAAACTGATACACATGGATGAGCGCCTCAGACTAAGGGTTGTCGGTCAGGATGAAGCGATTGAAGCCGTAGCAAACGCGGTGAGACGCGCACGCGCCGGCATTCAGGACCCGAACAGGCCGATAGGTTCGTTCATCTTTCTGGGTCCCACAGGCGTCGGGAAAACGGAACTTGCGCGCGCCCTGGCCGAGTTCCTGTTCGATGACGAAAATGCCATGGTCCGAATAGACATGTCCGAATATCAGGAGCGGCATACCGTTTCAAGGCTGATCGGAGCGCCTCCCGGATATGTAGGTTATGAGGAAGGCGGACAGCTTACTGAAGCCGTCAGACGGAAACCCTATTCCGTAATACTTTTCGATGAAGTTGAAAAAGCGCATCCCGAGGTGTTCAACCTCCTGCTTCAACTCCTTGATGACGGAAGATTGACCGACAGCCATGGACGGACTGTTGATTTCAGGAATGCCGTGGTCATTATGACGTCAAATATCGGGGGAGTCCATATTCAGGAAATGCTGAAGGAAAGGGCAAAAAAGCCGGCCGCTTATTGGGTCAGCTCAAATGAAGAACTGAAGGAAAAGATAATGGAAGATTTGAAAGAATTTTTCAGGCCGGAATTCCTGAACCGCGTCGATGAGATCATCGTATTCAACCCGCTCACCAAGGAAATGCTAAAACAGATAGTTGGGATACAGGCGGACAGAATGAAGAAATATATCAAGGAAAAGAATGTGGACATAAAGCTGACGGACGCCGCAAAAGAATACTTTGCAGACATCGGCTTTGATCCAATCTATGGAGCAAGGCCTCTGAAGAGGGCTTTGCAGAGAGAGATTCTGAATATACTGGCAATGAAGATCCTCGACAAGACCTTCAGGGAAGGCGACACGGTTGAGGTTGATTATAAATCGGAGAAACTAACATTTAAGAAAATACCGGCCGCTGAAGCGGCCGCATAAAACCCGCGCATTGGAAAGTTTTCCCGACTCTGTGCCTGACTTCACATTGTGATAAACCGTATTTTCGGATCAATATATTCACAAAAAACTCAATTGTCCCGCTCAAATCTGTTAAAATAGAAAAACTTTTCTTTTAAGCGAGGTCATTATGAACAGATTAGCTTTAGTTTGTTTGGTAGCCGTATTCTTATTTGCCAATTGTCAGAAAAAAGAAGAACCGAAAGTTCAGACGCCGTTCCCTGCCGGTACAATGGCCATGCAGGACAAGATACTTCAACTGCAGGAATCGGTGCGGCAGGACCCTAAAAACCTGAACGCCCTGGTCGAACTCGGGAACTCCCTTATGGATACCGGTCGTTTTCCTGAAGCCGTCGACGCCTATCAGAAGGCACTTGAGATTGATCCGAAGAATACCGACGTCAGGGTTGATATGGGCACATGCTACAGGTCTGCCGGACAAACGGACAGGGCTGCCGAAGAATACAGGAAGGCAATCGCCTCAAACCCGGGCCACCCGAATGCCCACAGGAACCTCGGCATCGTGCTTGCTTTTGATTTAAAAAACAAACGGGAAGCTATTAGAGAATTTGAAGAATATCTAAGAGTTGCTCCGAATGCACCCGATGCACAAAAAATATCTCAGCTCATTGCGGAATTGAAGAAATCAAAGTAACCCGAAAAATGCAATTAACCCTGATTATTCATAAAATCGGTAAAAGCAACTGAGGATAGAGTATTTGAGCGGTTTTTTTTGCCGATAGTCAGATACAATTTTTAAAAATAAAGAGGCAAAAGCCTCGCAGGGAGGAACGACCGAGAATGAGCGAAAATACTCTATCCTCGGTTGTCCGTAATTTTGGGGTAATCAGAATTTAAGAAACAGGGGTTTGTGTTCTTTCTTCTTTTTACCTTTCCCGCTTTTGGAAGCTGAAGAGGAGCGGCACATAGCGCATTTTGACTCGCTGCAGAACTGACAGAATTGACAGTCGGGACAGGAATGTTTTTTCAGCAGTATTTTAAAGGGTCCAGGTTTGGGACCTGAACCCGTGTCATTTCCGGTCAACTGAAAAATCCTTAGTGTTTAAACGCCCTCTGTCCCGTAAAGACCATGGTGACCTTCGGCTCAGCTTCATTGCAGGCAATAATTGATTCAAAGTCCCTTTCCGAACCTCCGGGGTTGACTATCCCGGAAATGCCTTCCTTGATACCGACGTCTACGCCGTCTCTAAAAGGGAAGAAAGCGTCGGATACCATCACCGAACCTATAAGTCCGCCTTTATCTCTTTTCGTTTCCCCATCAATTTCAAGGAGCGCCGCTTTATCTCTTTTCCCGTCTTTGACGTCAAGCTCAAAGGTTTTATAAGGCACGCCGTGTTTTTTGAAACAGAGCGAGTCGGCATATTTCGTATAAGCCTTATATATCGCTATCTCGGCAACTCCTACCCTGTCCTGCTCTCCGGTGCCGATACCCACGGTAGCACCGTCTTTCACATAAATGACTGAATTGGACGTGATGCCCTGCTCCACATTCCAGCCGAAGAGCATATCCGCATATTCACGATCCGTCGGTTGTCTTTCAATAGCATATTCCTTTTCCTTATAGGTTGTCTTTGCAGGAAGGAAGTCTTCCTTTGTCTTTATTTTGTTGACCGGCGACTGTTGCACTATAATGCCGCCGTCGATTAGTGATTTAAAATCCACAAAACGGGTGTTCCTGTATTTTACCAGTTCATTTATTTTGCTTACTCTTATTATCCTGAGGTTCTTTCTCTTCGCGAGTATGCTGATGGTACCTTCTTCAAATTCAGGCGCGGCAACGACCTCCAGATAATTGCTGCTCACCATATCCGCCGTATCTTTGTCCATCGCCCTGTTCACGACAAGGCAGCCGCCGAAGGCGGCAATGCGGTCCGCCATATTCGCCCTGTCATAGGCGTCAACCAATGTCTTCCCATAGGCGGCGGCGCATGGATTATTGTGTTTCAGTATGGCGGCGGCCGGCCTGTCCATTAGAAATTTAATTATATTCAGTCCGTTGTCAAGGTCGGTCAGATTTGTCTTGCCGGGATGCTTGCCGGCCTGGATCATGTCCTCTTCCGTGATGCCGCTTACCAATGCGTTACCCGGCTGAATGAACTGACAGCCTCCAAGCAGAAGGTTTCCATTGACCATCTCATAGAGGGCGGCCTCCTGCTCGGGATTCTCTCCATAGCGGAGCCCTTTTTCGATCAGCTCGCCGGTCTTGTCGTCGGGTATCTTCCATGTCCTCTTTTTATAAATCAGGGTCTGATCACCGAACTTGATAATCATCTCGCCGGGGAAATGGTCAGCCATAATAGTGCGGTACATCTTTTTTATATCCGACATAAAACCCTCCTCACAAAAAAAACAATGTTCAATTTAAAATTATCAATGTTCAATTATCAAGTTACTAAAGAGTTCATAAGCAACGACGCCTCCCATTATCCGCACTCGGGCAAATCAAATGAGGGCATTTAGTCATCAAGCACAAGCAATGTGTTTTATCAGATGATAATTTTGCATTGATAATTGCTAATTTTTATTTTTATTTTTTCTTCAATTTCAGCGTCTCTTCGAGCATTAAGATAAACTTGATGTATTTGAAGCCGAGCTTCATCAATGAAACCTCATCGTTCTTCACCTTCTCAATCTCTTCCGCAGGGATATCGAAGATCTCAAGAAACTTACTTTCAAATACATACTTCTTAAACGAATCCATGTCATAACTGGCCATGAAAACCTGGGATTGTTTTTCAGGTTCAAGCGGCTTACCGAAGTGAGGTTTGCGTAGTTGCACATCCTTCCACTCCCTGTTCATCTCATCATACACGTCCACGCCCTGGTCTGCCTTCCATGATTCAATAGTCCATTCGGCGTCTTCATGAAATCCGAGACAATGCGTTTCCCTGATAAGAAAATAAAACTCTTCGTTCACAGGCCCTTTTTCACTGTCTTTTCTCACAGTCCCCTGGCCGACAGGGTAGTAGCGGCAGTTTGCAGGGCGGTCAGTGTAAATAGTACAGCCTTCAGGTGTAACAAAAGGACAACTCTTTTCTTTATCGTCCAGCAGCTTCAGTATTGCAAAGGGATGTGATGTTTTCGGATCATAGTCCATCGCAGTGTACTTGTCCAGGAATTCGGACGACGTCATATTAAGCCTTTTCTTCATCCTCACAATATCATAGGGGGTTAAAAAAATACTGATATTGCGGCAGCATTTAGTAAAGCACTTCACCCCTTTATGGCATCTGAATTTCAACGGAGATTTCAGGGTAAGCTGCGCTGATTCAATGTCTTTCATACTTGGTAACGGCATATTAGTTCAATCCTTTCCGAATAATTTTAACAGGCAACCTCCCCGCTATCAAGCGGGGCCGATGAGTTATGAAGAATAATCTCATCATATGAAAATTTTACTACAATATGAAAAAAAAGGCCGACAGTTTTACTGTCGGCCTTTCATTTTGTAGCTTGATGCTTATATAAGTGGAACGATCAGCAATGCAACGATGTTGATGACCTTGATCATCGGGTTGATTGCCGGTCCTGCCGTGTCTTTATAAGGATCGCCGACGGTATCACCTGTGACAGAGGCTTTATGTCCGTCACTGCCCTTCTTATGAACGACACCTTTGGAATCAGTAACGCCATCTTCAAAGGATTTCTTGGCGTTGTCCCATGCGCCGCCGCCGCTTGTCATCGCAATAGCCTGGAAGAGTCCGGTAAGGATACTTCCCATAAGTACGCCTCCGAGTGCCTCTCTGCCAAGCAGTAAACCTACAACAACAGGAACAACAACCGGGATAAGCGCAGGGACCATCATCTGCTGGATGGCGCCCTTGGTCACTATGTCAACACACTTGCCGTACTCCGGCTTTCCCGTGCCTTCCATGATTCCGGGGATCTCACGGAACTGCCTGCGCACTTCCTCAACGATGCTGCCGGCAGCCTTACCAACGGCCTCCATCAGGAGCGAGCCGTAATAATAAGGGAGCAGACCGCCGATGAAAAGGCCGGCCAGAACCATGGGGTTCGAAAGATCAAAATAAAGCTGTGTGCTGAATGACCTTGAATACTCTGCAAAAAGGACCAGAGCCGCGAGGGCTGCCGAACCAATAGCATAACCCTTGGTAACAGCCTTTGTGGTGTTGCCGACTGCATCCAATGGGTCTGTGATGTTACGGATAGCTTCAGGCATTCCTGCCATTTCTGCTATACCGCCTGCGTTGTCCGTGATCGGGCCGTAGGTGTCAATGGCTACCACGATGCCTGTCATCGAAAGCATCGAAACCGCTGATAATGCAATAGCAAAAAGACCGCCAGATGCATCACCGGCAAATCCACCGCCTAAATGATAAGCCCCGAGAATTGAGGCAACGATAACTAAAACAGGCGCGGCAGTTGACTTCATGCTGACCGCGAGGCCGGCGATAACGTTTGTGCCGTGACCGGTCAAACTGGCTTGTGCAATGTGTTTCACCGGGGGATACTGCGAAGCAGTGAAGTACTCAGTTATAACCACGATCACTCCGGTCAATGCAAGGCCGATAATCGCCATAAGGAAAACGTTCATCTGTGTAAATGAAGGGTGAGAGGCCATTGAAGCCGCATCTACGCCTTTCAGAAATTCACCTGTCACGATATAAAATGCTACTGCTGCAAGACCGCCGGCAACAGCCAGCCCCTTATAGAGGGCACCCATGATATATCCGCTTTTGCCGAGTCTTACTGCAAATGTTCCTATAATGGAAGCGATGATCGATATTCCGCCGAGGAGCATCGGGAATTCCACCCATGGGCTCTCAGCTCCAAAAACAGTCTTTGCAAGAAGCATTGCTGCAACGAGCGTAACCGTGTATGTTTCATAAAGATCGGCTGCCATGCCTGCGCAGTCACCTACGTTGTCTCCAACGTTGTCTGCGATAACTGCAGGATTTCTGGGATCATCTTCAGGAATTCCTGCCTCAACCTTGCCGACCAGGTCAGCGCCTACGTCCGCAGCCTTTGTATAAATACCGCCTGCGATACGAGCAAACACGCTCATGAGTGAGCATCCGAATCCGAGACCAACCAGTGCATGGAATGCCGTCTCAGGGGCTGCCGACTTTGCTATAAAATAAAAACCGGCAAGTCCTATAATTCCGAGACCAACGACCATAACGCCGGTCACCGAGCCGCCCTTAAAAGCAAGGCCGAGTGCAGCCTGGATGCCCTTGTGGGCTGCCTGAGCCGTGCGCACGTTGGCCCGCACCGATACCATCATGCCGATGTATCCGGCGAGCGCCGAACCGACCGTGCCAATGACAAACCCTATTGCTGTCCAGATTCCGAGGAAAGACAGA
>Ga0265296_1003322_pt1 | contig 15095 bp, 14 predicted proteins | sample MunlanPumphouse1_FD_189073 | JGI IMG/M metagenome (GOLD analysis project Ga0265296, IMG submission 189073) | Groundwater microbial communities from a municipal landfill in Southern Ontario, Canada - Pumphouse #1 | ecosystem: Environmental > Aquatic > Deep subsurface > Groundwater | place... | reverse complement strand
TGAAACTATTTTAACCAAACTTTACGACAAACCATTGTTCGTGGAAAATTATCCGGCTGAAGTCAAGGCGTTTTATATGAAGCGCGACCCAAGCGGCAAATTTGCCCTGAACAATGATTTGTTCGCGCCCGAAGGTTATGGCGAAATCATCGGCGGTTCGCAAAGGGAGGACAATTATGATGAATTAGTAAAACGCATTAAAGAACATAATTTGCCCATGGACGCGTTTCAGTGGTATCTTGATTTGCGCAAATTTGGGAGCGTCCCGCACTCCGGCTTTGGTTTCGGTTTAGAGCGCATTGTGGCTTGGGTGTGCGGGTTAACTCATGTGCGCGAAACCATTCCATTCCCGCGTTTAATCAATAGAATAACTCCGTGAGTGAGGATTGCAGCATGCTTGCCCCGTCGGATGACGGGGTGATGGAAACCATACCCTTCCCAAGATTAATTAACAGAATTACGCCGTAAAATAATTTATAAAATTCAAAAGTCAAAATGCAAAATTGTAACCAATTATTATTTAATTAATTTTAAACAATATGTATTCAAAAAAAGATGATTCTAATAACAATCAAAACAAACGTAAGGCCGATGTTATAGTTGAAGAATCGAGGGCGAATTTGATTAGGAGGTTAAGTTTAGTCGCTAACAAAAAAGTTAAAATTTGGAAGGCATTATTAATTATAGTTTTCGCGGCGGGTTTTGCCACATCTTTGGCATGGAGCATATCTACAGATAAGATCTCAGAAAGTCAGGCTGCCAGCGCAAAAATTAAATGCTCTGATTCTGACGGAGGAAAAATCTTTGAATTAAAAGGCACTTGCCAAGACAATAAAGGCAAGACAACGGATTATTGTGTAGATGATAAACTTAAGCCAGTTTCCGAAAGTCAAAAAGTCAGAGAATATTACTGTGATTCAAAAAAAGACAAGTGCGCCGTTACCACTATTAAGTGTCCTAAAGAAAAAATTTGCAAAGACGGAGCGTGCGTTTTTCCATTCTGTGAAAGTTTAAATGGCCATATATGTATGAATAATGAAATTTGCGCAAGCACTTATCTTAATGCCGGTGATTCTTTTAGGTGCTGTAGTTCAAATTGTTTAGTTAAAGTTCCAAATATTGGAGAGGAAAGAACCTTGGTGATTCTTGCGAAAATGAGTGATGGATATGACAATCTTCAACCAACAGCAGAAATTCAAGATTTAGTTTTCAATAAGTTAAACAAATATCTTACGGAAAATTCGTATGGAAAAATGTGGATAAGCGGCAAGATAGCAGGGCCTTATACTATTGCGGGCGGGATATGCAGCATACCAGAATACGGACAACAGGTTAAAGAGATAATGCAGCGAGCGGTGAGCGCGGCAGATAATGATATTGATTTCAGGAATTATGATAGGCTTATTATAATTCACAACAGTCTTAATTGCAGTTTAACCCACGAGGGTGGTTTTTACACATTATCAACGCAAGAGGGTAATATTACGTTACCTGTGGTCAGAATTGTCGCACAAATGGGTGAATTTACCCTTTATCATGAGACCGGACATACATTAGGAAGCAAAATTGGTCACATTAGTAGCTTAAGCTGTAAGGACAATAATACGGATTATAGTCTGCTAAGCAATTCCTGCGAAAAGAGGCAATTGTTTGAAGATCCTTATGATGTGATGGGTTTTGCCAGTCATATAGTGCATTACTCCGCAATTAATAAAGAAATTGCTAGTTGGCTAGATAAAAAAGATATTATAACTGCCAATGAAGGCGTTTATTCATTGACTCCTTTGGAGAGCAGCACGACAGGCATCAAGGCGATTAAAGTACCCATGCCAAATATGGCTTGGGAAATCTTTTTAGAATACAGAACACCTGAAAGTTCTGATTCAGGCAATCCTCCTGCCGGAGTAGTGGCGCATGCCAGGGAAGGTGGCATGCCGTGGATAGAATATTTCTTGACAGATTTTTCCAAATCAGAATCAATTTTAGAGATAGGGCGGAATTACATAATAGCAGATTCTGGTATTGGAATTAAGGTGGAGAAAGTTACAGCCGAGAATGCTATGATTAGAATTACTAATTCGAAGAAGTTGACTCAATGCAATGATGGTATTGATAATGACAACATAATAGACGAGAATGGTTATAAAGACGCGCTAGATTATAGCTGCATGGAAAATGGCTTATACAACCCTCATCATCCTAGCGAGGTTGAGCCGTTTCAATGTGAAGACGGGATGGATAATGACAGGGATGGCCTTATCGATATGGCTGATCCTCATTGCGAGTCATGGAATGATTATTGGGAATTCATTCAATGAAATAATTTTCTTTTTAATTTCAAAAAACGAGCAATGATTGAGCGCGTACACGAACTCTTTGGTTTGGCATATGTAAATTCGGTCAGTCCTGTACCACGGCGTTGGTTTCGGCCTTGAGCGCATTGTGGCCTGGGTGTGCGGACTGCAACATGTGAGGGAAACAATTCCGTTCCCAAGATTAATTAACAGAATTAGGACTTACGCGTTTCGTGTCATCCTGAGTCTGTCGAAGGATATTTTTTTGAAAAAAGCCGCATTTTATCCAGGCTTCGACAAGCTCAGCCTGACAAAAAGGCTTAATTTTACTCAAATGTGTAAGTCCTAAGAATAACGCCCTAAGAATTTTGACAAAATTAGCCGATATGTTATCCTGTACATATATGTACAGGATAAATAATGACCAATTTATTATGCCGCGGAAAGAAAGAACGGACAAAATAGCAATTTTAGCAAGACAAAAAGAGACAATTTTTCATACCCAGGACCTCATGGTTTTGTGGGGTATTTATAATAAAAACACGCTTTATACCACTATTAAACGGCTGGTAAAAAACGGCTCGCTTTATAGTATTCAGAAAGGCATGTATTCTCTTTTACCAATTTCAGCAATTGATCCCTGGCTGTTGGGCATTAAAGCTTTGCATGGATTTTGCTATGTCAGCACAGAAAGTATTTTGTCAAAAACAGGAGTTGTTAATCAGTTAAGCTTATCAGTGACGCTCGTTGGTGAGAAATCGTTAAAATTTAAAGTCGCTGGGCATGACTTTATTTGCCGCAAATTGAATGACAAATTTTTACATAACACCGCTGGCATAATTGAAATAAACGGCATTAGGCAGGCAAGTTTGGAACGAGCCGCGGCTGATATGCTTTACTTCAATCCTAAATTTCATTTTGACAATAAAAAATTGATTAACTTTAGAAAAGTTAATGAGTTAAGAAAAATTTTTTATGATTTTGCCTAAAAGAGAAGACACAATCCATCGGGCTTGGCTTTTCAGGTTGCTTTCCGCGCTCGCGGACAACAATTTTGTGGTGGCCAAAATGGCTTTCAAGGGCGGCAGTTGCGCTACTATGCGCGGTTGGCTGAATCGTTTTTCTATTGATTTGGATTTTGATTTCATCGGTCGCAAAGACGAAGTAATAAAAATAAGACAAGAAATTGAAAAGATTGCTGATGATTTAGGGCTTGCGGTCAAAGACAAAAGTCAGCGCGGTGTGCAATATTTTTTGAAGTATGAAACGCGCGATAGCAGTCGTAATACCATTAAATTGGATGCGTTTTTACCTCCGCCGAAAAGCAATCAATATGAGCCAGTAAAATTAGACGAGATAGACAGAGTAATTTTATGCCAAACACAAGAAACAATGGTGGCTAATAAATTAGTGACACCGTTGGATCGGTTTGCAAAAACTGGCTCAATTGCTGGCCGGGATATTTATGACATTCATTGGTTTTTGATGAATGGATTTTCCTATGAGGCGGCAGTGATTAAAGAGCGTCAGAAATTGAGTCTTGAAAAATTTTTTAGCAAGCTGATTGATTTTATAGAAAAGGAAGTAAAACAGAAATACATTGATGAAGATTTAAATTTTCTCCTGCCGTCCACTGAATTCAGCAGAGTGAGAAAAATTTTGAAAGCGGAAACATTGAGATTACTTAAAGATGAATTAAGGAGAGTTAGGGAGTAAAGAGATTCGCGCTTTTTTATTTTTGAAATACTTATGACTGAATTTTTAAATCTAATAATTATTCTTGTGGCATTGGTTGTTTTTTTTATTTTCAAAAAGACGAAAGATTATTTGTCTTGGCGTGGCGGCGCACTGGGGCTGTTGGTTATAATTTTGTTTGTTTTAAAATTAATCAGCGGCGCAGACTTCGCTTCTCTTGGTTTGAGATTAGATAATTATTTAGATACCTTGTTACCGATAATTATTTTTACTCTTTTAGGTGCCTTAATTTTAATTGCCATGCGTTTTAGGGCAAGGAAGTTTAAGGTTGGCAAGTGGCTTCTTTCTTTGATGAGTTCCTATCTCGTGTTTGGCATTTTGCAGCAACTTTTTTTCCAAAGCATTTTTACTTCCTCGCTTAATGAGCTGTTTGATAACCAAACCCTGGTGGTTATTTTCTCTAGTGTCTATTATTCCTCATTTCATTGGGGTTGGGACGCCAAAGGCATCAAATTTGGCTTCCTGACTTTATTGAGCGGCATGGTGTGGAGCATTTTGTTTCTCACGAGTCCCAATATCTTATTATTAGGCGCCTCGCATGCGGTTTTGGCCAGTTTGTACTATTTTATTGTTTATGAGCATAATATTTTAGAAGAAAGGTTGGTTTTTTGGCGAAAGAAAAATTTTTTGCAAAGGATGTTTGGCTAGTTATAATTTTAATGAATTATGGCAAAGAAAAATAATCAATTGTTTCCAAAATAGAAATAGTTCAAGACAAGTTAGTTCCATTTTGGAACAATGTTAAGTTCCAGTATGTGCAAAAATTGTACATTTCCTTGAAATCAGTTATTGCAAAAAATGCAACAGCTTAAGAAATGATGGTAAATTGATAATGAATTTTTTAAAGAGTTAATATCAGATTAAAAATTATGGACAGAACACCTCCCAAGGAAATTTTCAATAAGGTCAACATAAATCCGCCGGTTATTGAGCCTCGACAACAACTGAAAAAGATTTTATGGGCTGTTTTATCGGTACTCGCAGTAATTGTTTTAATCGGCTGGGTGGTCTGGACTTACCAGAAAACTATTAATGAGACGGATAAAATGGCGCAAGCGCCTGCGATTTCGCATAAGTCTACTGCTGATCGGGAAACTTACAGGAATGAGGAATATGGGTTTAGTTTTGAGTATCCGAAAAGTTGGTTTTTTGAAGCAGATAATTCAACGATAAAATTATGGGAAAGGCTGGAAGACAAGTCGTTGTGGGAAGCGCAGCCAAAAGTTCGCGTCAGGCCATCAAAGTTTGATAATTCTGATATTGAGAAATTCGCGCAAAACGTTGTGGGTTTCGGCAATTATAGTAGCTTGGCTGAAGGGATAAAAAATTCGGTCGGTGATTATCAGTATAGTTATACCTATATTAATAACTATAAAATTTTTAAGGTTCACGAACCCGGCATGATAGACGGGATTTATCATCATTTTTTCTATAATGATAATTTTGTCATTGATTTCCAAGCCGCTGGAAAGGTTGACACAGATAGCGAATTCAACCAAATTCTTTCCACTTTTAAATTTTTAGATAAGCAGGCAGACGCTAGTTGTTTTGGCGATGACAAATGCCAGTCCGGTGAAGTGTGCTACAATTCCCGTTTGTGTGGTGAATTGACCGCTGATGGTGAAGATTGTGGACCGCAATTGGGAGATTTACAATGTCATAAATTATGTCAGAGCGACCCTGATTGTCCGAGCACAACGCCAAAGTGCGAGGAAAAAGAAATTTGGATCGGCGACGCGGGATTAGTGAAGAAGTTTTGTGTAAAGTGAAATTATATTCATTGAGTATACCGGAATAGAAAGAAGTGATGGTAAAATTAATTATGAATTTTTTAAGCAGTAAGTAGATTATTATGATCCCGAATTTGTTTAAAAAAGAACCGATTCCTGAATTGCTGCCCGAAGGAATGGCAAAAGTTGTTGAAGAGCTAAAGACTTGCCGCAGCCAGGATGAATGCCTTAGTAAGGCATTTGAAGTATTGACTTCTAAATACCGAGGTTATAAATTTAAAACCTATACGAAGATTTGGAGGGTGTTCGAAACCGATCTGGAGAAGCTCTGGGCGCGGAGTGGTTTCCTCCATTGCCACCTCATGAATTATCTTCTGCGGATATTGCTCGTGAAAAGCGGGTGGTTTAGAGACGAAGATCTTACGCTCAAAATCTCTTTCATCTGGTATATTTCGATTCACCAGCATCTTCTGGTGCGCATGAATGACGGACGGCGGATCCATGCAGACATTTGGTATGCTTATTACGGGAAAAAGCTCGGCGATTACGCGCACGGTTTCCATTAAAAAGCTTATGAAATTCATTCTCATCCCTCTCATTGTCTTGTTTTTAAGCTCTTCTGCGAAGCTTGTCGTGAGAGTGTTAAAAGGCAAGCGTGTTACCTGGCAGCTGGTGGGGTGGGTATTCAGCTGGGCAGGCGGCATCCCGAGCACCCATTCCGCTTGTATTACCTCTTCCGTGTATCTTATTGGCAGATATGAGGGGTTCGGGCCTTTGTTTGGCTTTTCCGTCGTGGTGGCGCTCATCGTGATGTACAACCTGATCGAAGCGAAGGAGCAATATGAATTAACCCAGAAACATTGGCAAGAAGTGTTAAGCAAGGTAATCGCAAAAATAACCCACAATGAGGAATTGTGGGATATCTACGGCCATACGTTTTCCGAAGTCGTGGCAGGCGTAGCCTTTGGCGTTGCGGCAACGTATGTATTGGATACCGTGTTTAAAGGATATCTTTAGGTATCAACGATATAAGCCAACCTGCTCGGTCAGCCGCGATTTCTTGTTGCGGAACTCGCCCTCCGACGTGACGTCGGAGCCGCGGTCAAACCTAGCAGACAGTGGCAGTGCCGGTTTGACCGCTGGCTCAAACAATCCTCACGGCGAAATCGCGGCATGCCCTCGCAGTTGAATTCCATTATCATCTTTGGGGGACTATCCGAACATTAGCCAGCCGGGGCGGAAGACAAGAAGGACGCCAATAACGAACATAAGCGCTCCGCCCACGAGACGAGAGAGGCGTGTGTATTTGGCGGTGATGCCGGTGACTTGGAGCGTGATCATGGCTGCAATAAAAACGATGAGGTCATCCAGCATGAAGAAAAAAATATAGAGCAAGAGGTAGGCATAATACTGCCAGCGGGGAAGCGAGGAGAGGGTAAGGATTTTCGTGTATACCGCAGGGAAACCCGCAGAGCAGATAAGTTCAACAAAATTTACAGCAAACGCGAGCGCGATGATGCCCAACAAGGCCACCGCGAATTTTTTTTGCAGGGAAATCCGTTTCAGCCGTTCAAAAATATTTTTCCGCTTATCGCTCCTCGTGACCTTGCAGACCTGCGCGGGATTCAAGAAATACTCTTTGAGATTGTATCCGCCCGCGGCGAGCGCGACCGCCGCGATCCCCAGGCGCACCCAGCTCACGAACCCAAAGAAAAGGAGGGCGTTGAGCCATGCTGCCATGAAGAGAAAATAGACTGCACCCGATACCATGAGAAAGGCGCCGCCAAGCACCCACATCCTTAGCCTTTCCTGCATTCCCAGCAGGAGGCTTATCAGAAAAATAAGCACCCACATTGCGCAGGGATTAAATCCGTCCAGCGCGCCGAATAGTATGGTGAGTGCAGGCAGGGAAAGGTTTTTTAAAGGAATAGATCCCAAGAGTGGCACTGTAATCTTTTCAGGAAGAGGTTGTGACGCATAGTTAACCGTGGGTGGTTGCTCAGTTGAGCGTGAGGAAAGTATGTTTCCCACAACATCTTCACACGGCGATACAGCGCATGTTTCCGCCATAGCCCGTATCTGGCTGCCAGTGGTTTCTACATCCAGCCATCCAATGACATAGCTCGTCCCTATCATCGTGAAAGGTACGCGGGTGGCATCAGCATGAAGATATTCTCCCACCTTCTGTAGAAGCTCTGCATTATTTTTATTTCTGCTCACTTCGTAGCGGATGACATTTATTTTTTTATTTTCTTGTGCGAGGGTTTCTAAAAATGATTTTTCATCCGCACAATGCGGGCAACCTTCCGCCCAGAAGAAATAGACGTTTATAGGCGCGTTTGTTGTTTGTGCGTGCAGCGTGAAAGGGAGAAAAAGGGCGAATACAAAAGTGATAAATTTCCACCACATAGGTATTATTCCTTTGCGTATTAAATGATTTTCCATTAAAGTGTGCAAAATTGGACAATAGTATGGTACCAGCATAGGGTATGACAGAAAAGATGTAAAGTTGAGGTAAAGTGACTTACACTTGACGAATCTTCCCTTTTTTTGCTATGGTGGTACTTACAAGAAGCGCCAGAGACAGGAAGCAATGGTTTCTAGAGCATATTTGCTCTCAAAACCACATAAGCCTTCCCGAGGCCACCAAACTGCGATAAGTGTTGACGGCCTTCTTAAAATAAAGGTCGTTTTTTTATAGGAATACCGTTTAGTCATATCTTGGAGAATTATTTTATGCCCAAGAGCAAACAGCAAAAAAAAGATGAAGTAGTACTGCTGGTCGAGCTTCTTAAAGGCATGCAGTCCGCGGTCGTGTCATCGCTCACGCAGATCAAGGTAAAAGATGAACGTAAAGTGCGCAATGAACTCAAAGCGCTTGGCGCGATCTATCATGTGGTGAAGAAAAATCTACTGCAGCTCGCGCTCAAAGAACTCAAGCTGTCTGCGGATTTTCTCGAGAATTTGCGGGGGACTATCGTGCTAATGGTGGCAAAAGGGGATGCGGTGAATCCCATAAAAGCGATCGCAAAGTTCGCAAAGACTCACCCAAAGTTTCTACTTCATGAAGGGTTCATGAACGAGAATGGGAGCGTGCATGCTCTGTCGCGCGATCAGGTGATTGCCCTTTCTACCGTTCCCAGCCGTGAAGAGCTCTTTGTCCGCGTGGTGGGATCCGTGCGCGCGCCGCTTTCAGGGATGATGAATGTTTTGCAAGGGAATATGCGTGGGCTCGTGCAGGTTTTGGGCGCGTACCAAAAAACCAAACAATAATTCATCTATCACGTCGTTGGTTAAGCGTATTCATTATTAATGATTTATATTATGAGCAATGAACAATCCCCGGTAGAAGTGCCAGACAAGTTTAAGGCGCTTGTAGAATCCATCGAAAAACTCTCAGTCTTGGATCTCGCGGAGCTCGTGAAGGTGCTTGAGGTAAAATTCGGCGTTTCCGCAGCCGCGCCGGTCGCAGTGGCTGCACCTGCAAATGGCGCCGCCGCAAGCGCAGGAGAGGCAGGAGAGGAGAAGACTTCTTTCAATGTTGAACTCGCGGAAGCAGGCCCGAATAAAATTTCAGTCATCAAGGCGGTGAGGGAAGTGACCGGCAAGGGCCTGAAAGACGCAAAGGACCTTGTTGACGGCGCGCCAAAGGTTCTTAAAGAAGGCGCGACAAAGCAAGAAGCGGAAGAAATGAAGAAGAAGCTCGAAGAAGCAGGCGCGAAGGTGAATTTGAAATAATCACTCGGATCACTCGTTGCGCAACACGCGGGGCGTTCGGACTGCCCGCAGACAAAAATCCGTTCAGCCTCACACAATTTCCTTCTGCGGAACTCGGCTGTCCCGACGCGGTCGGGACACCACCACCGCCGCTCTTCAACGGCGGCTGCAGAGGCCGCGGCGGCAGTTGCCTCAGACAGTCCTCGGGCGGAAATTGGTGAGACTTCACTACAGGAGAATTCAGAGACATTTTTTTTCGGGTGATCCTCACTGAAGATGCTGAAGGAGTTGAGTATGGAGGGTTGCGCAAGAGCAATCCTCGTTCGAGGAAGGAACGTTTGAATATTATTCCTGTGTTAAAAAAGAGACTGGAATAAAACAGCCCCGCATTGCGGGGCGGTTTTTTATTGTTAAATATTTATGGCAGCGGCACGGTGTATATGGTGGTGCCGTTTAACAGATAGAGGCGTTTTTGCCGCGCATCCGGCGCGAGATCCACCAGCCGGTCAAAGAGGGGTGAAGTGATTTGTTCCAATAAGCCCCCATCTTTTTCAAGGATCACCACGCGCCGCTCCGTAGGATCGAGGATATAGAGGTATTGCGTATCGGAGGCGAGTCGGGAAGGCGCATGGAGCGGAGGATCGAGGGTCGCCACCGTAAACGGCGCCTCTATGCCGTTCGTGAATTTCCTGATGCGGCCTTGCGCGTCCGCTACGTAGATTGAGCCGTCGATAGTGAGCGCCACCGCGCCCGGCAGGGTGATGCCACTTTTAAGCCACTCTTCCCCGGGATTTATCCCGTTTGCGGTGAGATCAAATTTTAGCAGTGATCCGGTCGCGCGATTGAGGGTATAAATGCGCTGGCCGTATGCGGCAATGTCAACCATGTTGGCCATATCCTCATTTTGTTTCACATAGGTGAGCTTGCTTGCAGAAGCATCGTATCGGCCAAATCCTAAAGATGAGATAAAATAGAGTAGCGAGGAGCTGGGTACGATGGTGCCGCGGGTAAGCCGGGCGGGGGCGTCAGTTGAAGGGGAGGCGACCGTGACGCTCTGCTTGGAAGGCTGTATGAGATATACGGTAACTGTTTCGGTATTGAAGGAATAAAGGGTATTGCCCGCCGGTCCGATGAGTCCGCCGGGAATGACCTGTTCCTGCGCATTTGCATACTGTGAAAGATCGATGAGAACCTCTGGTGAATCAATCATGCGGATGTGGAATACTTTCAGGCGGCTCGTTTCGAGGCGGGTAGAAAGCGTCTGGTACCGCTGTTTTTGGTCTGAGGTTTTTTGAGGCAGGCTCGCGAGCGTATCGAGTGCTGCTTTAAGGGAAATACGCGCTTTTTCCTCATCGCCGTAAATTAAAGTGGCTTCGGTCTCGTTTTCTTTTTGTTCAATAAAAGAAATTTTCGTTTCATAGTCCGTATTTTCTCGCATGCGTATTTTCTGGTTGGTAATTGAGACGACACTTTCAATAAAGAGGATCCCTAAGAGGAGCGAGCTTATGAAAAGGTATTGGCTTGAGCGGGGCAGTTTGCGGAACCGTGCGTGGGCGTTCTGTAGCGTCCTGCGCCAGGAAGGGAGAGGCGCCTGTGTGGCGGGCGCAGCAGCAAATGGCGCGGTCTCCTTAGCGCGCAGTTTGGGGAAAATGAGGCGGATAAATGCATTGATCCTAAGGGAAGAAGCGTGCGCGAGAGAGGCAAATGCGCGCTGTAGGCGAATACTTACACTGCTTGAGACGAATATTTTTTTAAGGTTCGCTGTAATCCTTTTCGGCGGTCGTGGGGTTTGATTTGCATTATGGCGCCGCGAGAACGATGAGATAATGTGGCGCAGCTGTTGAAACCGGGAGCCGGTAAGCAGGTCAGAGGTGCGTGAGGCAAGCGTGTTGAGTTCAGACATTGACTGATTCGAGTCAGGCTCTCTATCTTCGGAAAGTGATGGAACGGGGGGTGGCATGGATTCTGCCGCAAGCGCTGCCACGGCAACGCTCCCCGGCAGCCCTTTAAGGAGTCGTTTGAGATGCGGGATGAGCTCCTGCGGGTGTTCTTCATTCAGAAACGTACGGATTTTATCAATAGTGAAATAGTCGAAGAGATGGCGGCAGCTAATGAATAATTTATCGCCCGGTTCCATAGCGCCCTGGATAAGCGAGGGGAATACCTTAAAAGCGCCTGTAGGAGGCTCTTGGTCTTGTTGGGCGGATTTAAGGATGTCCGTGATGCGCGTATGGTGATTGAGGAAAGCCCGTACCGTGCCAAAGGTCGCAAGCGAAAGGGTGGCGCCATCGATGACCGCAAGCGCGATATGGAGCTTTTTAAACCACGCATGGGTTTTTCTCGTGAGGGAGAGGGCGTCTTCATTGAACCGCCGGCATACCTCCATGAGCGCGGCTTCCCCGTTTTCTGCCTGGCTTGTTTCATACCGCGCGTGGATATCGCTGACGATCCCCGCAAGAATTGCCTCGCTTTTCCGCTCAATAGAGTCAATTTCCACAAAAATAAGGAGCGACCAGGGATGGCGGCTTATCGTGCCCGGATTCGGCACGGAGGTGCTCGCGTAGGATTTTGGCTCACCTAAGGTAAGGGTGAACGAGTCTGTTATGATCATGGTTTGTGTATAGGTTGGCGGTTACCCTTAATTATGACAATTTACTCGATTGTGGGCAAGAGATATCCACAGCTCGTGCCGTTACCATTTAATTCTTACAAGTAGCATATTTCATATAAGCGGTGTTTATTGGGTTATGTAGGTGAAGATTGTGAAGTAACTTTTTGGTAACGGTACTCGTCTCTGGGGGCAAAGGAAGGTATAATGCTTATGGATAGCTCATTATTATCCTTAGGCGCCGTAAAAAAATAACATATTCATCACTTTTTGTTGTAATAAGGGTATTGAGCCGTACTATAGCAGTAAAATGAGGATTATATTGGTAAGGTTATTTTTTTAAGCGCCCTTAAACCCATGCTAGAACAACTCTTTGGTTCAAGAACGAGAATAAAACTGCTGAAAATATTCCTCGCCCAGCCTACCCAGCTTTTCTTTGTGCGCGAACTTACGCGGGCGATTGGCGAGCGCATCAATTCCGTGCGACGAGAAATAGCGAACCTCATACGGTTAGGCGTGGTGATTCAACGAGAGCCTAAGGAGGAAGATGCAGCACACGAACCGGCGCGCGCGCGCCCCAAAAATAAGAGAAAGCAAAAAAAGAAGTTGGCGGCAGATTTGCGGAAATATTATCAGGCAAACCCTGAATTTGTCCTTTTTCATGAGCTCAAAAGCCTCATTTTCAAATCCCAATTATTGGCAGGCCGGTCGCTTACTGAAGCGATAGGGAAATTGGGAAATGTGAGGCTTATCATGCTCACCGGCTTTTTTGTGGGCGATGCTGATGCGCCCACCGATCTACTTATCGTGGGCACGGTGCACCGGAAAAAGCTTATCGCCTTGATCCGGCAGCTCAAAAAGAGTTTCGGGGAAGAGGTGCGCTACACCATCATGTCCACCCATGAATTTAAAATGCGCCGCGCCATGACGGACAAATTCCTTTACCGAGTGCTCGAAGGGGAACGGATGGTGCTCGTGGACCGGCTTGAGTAAATTTTATCAGCCTTTTGTCGCAGACAAGCTGCGACGCTACATAAAAATCAAATCATGGTAGCGTGGCAGTTTATCTGCCACCCATTCTCGATGTCTATGTTAACTCTTACGACCATTGAAAATAAGGTATTGAAAGTAAGGCCAATCGCCGATGAAAAAGATTTACCTTCACTGGGAAGCGCATTGTTTTGGCTGGATATGGAAGAGCCAACAAAAAAAGAGGGAGAATTTTTATCCTCTTTTTTTCATTTTCACCCCTTAGCGATCGAGGATTGCTGGGATGAGATCAATCATCCGAAAGCAGATGATTATGGCGACTACCTTTTTATCATCTTCCATGAACCCCGCACGTCAGAGAAGCGTTTCACCACGAAGGAAGTGGAGTTTTTCTTGGGGAGCAATTTTCTCGTGACGTTCCACAAAAGCCGTCTTCCTCATATTGCAGAGGTGCAGGGACAGCTTGAGAAGCGGCCGGAGCTTTTTTCGCGCGGCCCGGATTTCCTACTTTATCTTATCCTTGACGACATTATAGATAATTATTTTCCAGTATTAGATAAAATAGAAACCCGCATTGATGAATTGGAAGATTCTATCGTCGTCAACCCTTCGCGGAATACCGTGAACGGCATTTTTTCGCTCAAAAGGGAAGTGCTGCACCTGAAAAAAGTGATAGGACCTCAACGGGAGATCCTCAACCGTTTCACGCGCGCAGAGTTCCCGATAGTGGCAAAAACCTCGCTCGTCTACTATAGGGACCTCTATGACCACATTTACCGCATTTATGATCTCGCGGAATCGTTCAGAGATCTTCTTTCTGGAGCCCTTGATGCATACCTTTCATCTCTTTCCAATCGCATGAACGAGATCATGAAGGTGCTCACGATCATTACGACGATACTCCTGCCGCTTTCCCTGATTGCGGGCATTTATGGCATGAATTTCCGTTTCATGCCCGAACTCTCCCGCCCTTGGGGTTACCCCTGGGCATTGGGATTAATGGTAACCGTGGCATTAGTTATGATCCGGTATTTTCGGAAAAAAAATTGGCTTTAAACATGAAACTCAAAACCATTCCCCATACCGAAGCGGAGCTTCTGGTGCAGGGTCAAAGTTCACAAACTCACAAACTATTCCTTATTCTCGATCCTGGCACCGTGGCGGGGTCGTTGAGATTTATAGTCGTGCGTCCGGACGGCAAGAAGGTAATCTCTTACGTTGTTGAAAGAAGAAGAAAATCAATTGAACTGGTTTTGGCAAGAATTGTCAAAACCCTTCATGAAAAGAGATACCGATTAAAAGATCTCGCGGGCGTGTGCGTAGTGCGAGGAGGGGAGTCTTTTTCTGGAGTCCGTGGGGTACACGCGATAGCAAATGCGATTGCATGGAGTATGCAGATTCCTGCGTGTTCCTTAGCTGATTGCGCAAAGGATACCATCCATAACGCGATACCGCGCTGTCATCGTGCAAAACGTTTTCATATGCTTTTTCCTCACTATTCGCGTGAACCCAACATTACCGTCGTTACAGAATAAATTTTCGTATCGGAATTTTCAGCCAAAGGCTGATCTGCCTCTGGCACGACAATCTTTCCGCCCAAGGTCAGCGTAGAGGAGGATAGCAGCTAGCCTGCTTTCAACGGATCTCATTGTAGCGTGGCAGTTTATCTGCCACCCACTATGTCGCAGACGAGCTGCGACGCTACAGAGAGCGAATGCGCTTGAGAGGCTTAATTTATAAGAAATAAATGGACAAAAACGGCGTTCTCGCTGTTTTTTGTATTTATGGCGTTTTCTATTGTAATAAGCCGTCTTTACCCCGTTACCAGTTACGTTAGAGTAAGCTCTATTTTGGATAAGCCTATGGTAACGGGGAGTATTTTCCAGTCAAATAATGATACCTCAATAGGGGAGTCACCGATACCGTGATTTTTCAATTAAGCGACCTTAAAAATTGTTCAATTTCTCAAATAAGGCGGCCTTTGCTTTTTTCATCTCCTCG
>Ga0265296_1003321_pt1 | contig 15100 bp, 17 predicted proteins | sample MunlanPumphouse1_FD_189073 | JGI IMG/M metagenome (GOLD analysis project Ga0265296, IMG submission 189073) | Groundwater microbial communities from a municipal landfill in Southern Ontario, Canada - Pumphouse #1 | ecosystem: Environmental > Aquatic > Deep subsurface > Groundwater | place... | reverse complement strand
TGTCGGTTAGCGAAGTTTGGAGTTGGCCAATTATTATGGCCGTTAGTGTTGAAACAACGTGTTCTTTTCGTTCTGCTGGGTGTTTCAGTTCATCGAACTCTATGTCGCTTGGGTATGTTTTTACTCTTCCCTCTCGTCCTACTATAACTTCTTTGTAGTAGGTTCCTTGGTTGACCCTCATTCCAATGCCTGTTATGTCTGCGTGAGCTGTCTCGAGCATTGCGTGGAGGTCCGGGTCGACGGGGAGGTCGTATTCGCGTATGCCTTCGCCGGCGGCTGCCCTTCTTTCACATTCTTGTCTTGGGATTGCAAAGCCTTTTTCTGTGGGTTCTGTGGGTGTGGATTCTGACATAAATTTGTGGTTATGTGACGTTTTGAGTAACAGGGGGTGGATTTTACTCGCGAGAGGGTTTTTGTGCAAGGGAACCTTAAGGAAAACGCGTAATGCTGTGTCGATTTGGGGATTCTTGTCAAAATTGCAGATCTTCTAAAAGGGTTGTTAAAGTCGCTCGTGTCTCTATTGAGGTTTTATCGTTTGTAAGTTCAAGCTCCCTGTTGCGTCTGGCTTGCCGAAATAAACATATAATTCGCAAGACAGTCGGATAACTCAAGTGTAATATCTGTTGCAAAGCGCGTAGAGAAATTTGCCTGTTTTGAGAATAATGCATTGCAGCGATGCGCCATTTTTCAAATGGGATCTTGCTGGATTGCAAAAAAGTTCCACTCACGTCGGAAAAAATTCTGCGGCAATTTAAACACTGATAACGATGTAGTCCGCCTCTGCGCACGCTGTGGCGGCGGTATTGGGTTTCCCTGCAGAAAACGCATGCAATACCGCCTTCCCATCTAATTTGCCGCCATGTATCCCAAGTATTTTCCATATTAACCTCTGAGTTAGCCCCTGGGGCGATTAGTTGATAAAAATTTTTGAATTTCCTCGTGCGTGACAGATATTAATTTTTCTGTCAGCCGGTTTGAGTGACGTTCAGTATATGTGTTATCGTTTGAAAAAAATGTATTGTATACCCGTACTCCTGTTTGTGCGTCAGGTGATGCTTGGTAAGCAATAACCAAACCGCGTTGCGGGTCGTTGCGGTTTGGATACAATTCCAACCGGCAAACCTCACCTATGTCTGCTGCAAAATTAGTAATTATTCTTCTACAAAGATGCTGTGTCTGACGCGACTCTTTGCTGGTAAACCATTCGCCATCTTTTAAACAAAATCCCATGCGTCTTAATTCCTCGCGTACATCAATTGTCTGATCAGTATGCTGGATATCAGCGCACGTCAGGGGATCGAATGGGTCAATGATATTATGTGGTCTCATATAAAAAAACCTTCGTTTTTGACGAAGGCATTAAGTGGTGATATTTGGTCGCAATTACATACGCACACGCTTAGGCCCTCGTCTTTGTGGAAGGAGCTTGTAGTAAGAACCGATAATGTACTGCGTATTGTAAATCATGTTGGCATAGTAGCAGGTGGGATTTGCCAAAACAAGCGTTTTGTAGTGGATTGTAAAGGAAGAGGTGCTGCCCCCGCGAATTGCGAAATTCTAATCTGTCGTCTGGTCGGCGCATGGTTGCCAGATGTGGTGGTTGTTTTGTATCTTCCCGGAATGACTTTTTTTACGGGTTGAGATTTTCCATTCCGGGAAAATAGAACATAGGCATGTCATGTGTCTAGCATACCTTTATGTTTTTGATCTGTTTAATTTCGCAATTCACGTGCCTTGTCTTGACTTTGCATCTATTTTAGTGTTTAATTCTAACCTAAATTTAACTTAAAATTAACAAGTATAAGAAAATGCCTGAATTGGAAATTAAAAGTTCCGAAACTCCTGGAGATTCCGGGGTGACTTGGGAGACTGAAGTTATAGTTCAGCCTGCTACGGCTGTTACGCAGTCGCGTAGTTGGAATGCGGTTAAAGATGTAAGGACCGCCGTGGTTGTGAAAATGTTTCTTGCTTTGCGTCGCGGGAAGCCCGGTGAGCCTGATGAGTCAGGGGGATTTGCTACTTTCAGGGTGTGCAGGAGGGAGGGGGTGGAATATTCTTCGAATCAAGAGATAATGTTATTTTCGACGGTGTTTCCAACTCGATTGTATTCGCAGTACGAGAGTGATGAGGTTACGGACAGGCTTAATTTGCTGAACCGAGCGAGGGATAGAGCTGTGCAATCTTTAGAAAGGCGAGGTGTGAGGATTGAAGCTGATGGGGATGCTCCCGAAATTGATTTTAGTGTTGAGATTGCAGGGGAGAAGACACAGCCTTCGCAAGGGTAGGTTTTGTCGGGGCCGATTTCGCTTTGACTTCCAAGAGCTTTCGTATAGAATACGCCGTGCTGGTCGGATCGGCCAGGTTTGCAAGATTAATCTTTATTTATGGCGAAAGGGAAAAGTCAATATTGTACGTGGTATTGCAAGGATTGCAACCGCGCAAATTACATCACTTACTACGACAAGAGAAGGAACGATGAGATTGTTAAGGAACTGAAGAAATTTTGCCCACAATGCAGGAAGCATGTTGAGCATAAGAGAAAGGATACGAAGAAGGCGGCGAAGTAGAGAATTGAGTTTGAAAATATGGCAGATATAAATAAAGCAAGGGGCTCCGAAAGTCGGGATAATCAGGCTGATCAAGGTGAGGTGTTGACTTCCAGTGAAGCTGCTCAACTGTTGCTGCTTAAAGGGTCTCATGCTGTTGAATATAAGGGTGTTCGGTGGATGGTGTTAATGGGTGGGCTTCCTGGTGGTGACATGGGATTAACAATAGGGTGTTTTGTCAGGCGGGCTGAAGGTATTCAATGTACATTTGCTTTGAATGGTTTACGGGTACAGAAGCTGAATATGTTTAGCGGATCTCTGCAGGATCTTAGGGATTTTTTGCGTAGTTTTAAAGTGGTTGATTTGCTACCTCCTTTGTCGATTAGGGGTGAAACACGGGGAGGTGTGTCGTGCGTGTCTGTAACTTTGGCGGAAGAGGAGCTGGAGCAGTGATGTAGTATTGACGCCTCCGCTTTGCTTCGGCGTCTTGTGGCGGAGAGAGAGGGATTCGAACCCTCGATCCGTTTGCACAGATACTCGCCTTCCAAGCGAGCGCACTCGACCACTATGCGATCTCTCCAAAGAGAAGTTTTGAAAAAAGGTCATTTTGATTTTAAGGTATTTGCCATAGCATTTCCACCTGTTTTAATTGAGGGCGCGGATATGCGTGGCGGGTGCGTGTGACAAGTGTGTGTGACAGGTGCGTGTGATTAGGCCATTCTTTCTTTGTTTTGTCACGAAAATCCCCGGGGATTTTCGTGACTTCTTGCAGAGATTGTGGCTTGGTAGTTCCGTTGATGGTAGCTGGGGTTGCTAAAAGGTGTGGCTGACTATAAAATATCGGCGTTGCAGTTAAAGGCTCATAGTGTTAATGGTAGCACGTTGGTCTCCAAAACCAAAAGTAGGGGTTCAAATCCTCTTGGGCCTGCCAGTAGCGGGGGTTGGTTTGCACGTTGCGGTTTCCAACCCGTCCGAAGGTCGGGCAAATCCTCTTGGGCCTGCCAGAAGCGTGGGGGTTGATTTGCTTGTTGCGGTCTCCAACCCGTCCAGAGTCGGGCAAATCCTCTTGGGCCTGCCAGAAGCGTGGGGGTTGATTTGCTTGTTGCGGTCTCCAACCCGGCTAAAGCCGGGCAAATCCTCTTGGGCCTGCCAGGGATGGGGGGCCAACAAACATTGTTTTTACGAAAGTTTTGTGTAGAATTGTCCTTACTTTACACTTAATGATTTTGAGTTATGACTAAAAACTTGATACGCTCAATGGGAAATGCTTCCTTTGAGGATATAAAACGAATTGATGAAAATGGGATTGAGTATTGGGAAGCTAGGGATCTCATGAAGGTCTTGGAATATGGGAAATGGGAGAATTTCGAGAAGGTTATTGAAAAAGCAAAAACGGCCTGTACAAAAAGCGAACAATATATTGATGATCACTTTGCTGATGTCAGCAAGGTGATAAAAGCGGGCAAGGGAGCGGTTCATACGCTGAATGATTATAAGCTTTCCAAGTATGCTTGTTATTTGATTGCTTAGGCATATGCACTCTACCATTTTCCTTCAAAATCTGGTATAATTACAGGATAAATTTTGTCGAAAAATATGAACAATTTCTTTGGAAGATTTGTTTGGGAAAACCCTCCGGATAAACGGGGGAGTTTGCCTGGTTCTGATCGGGAACTTGGTGATGCGGCTTTTGGAGAAGCTCCTGAATTTGGAGAAGCTCCTGAAAAAACAGGTGAAAATGCTGGTCCCGGGGGTGGGATGCAGGCACGCCAAGAATTAGCTGCCGAGGTTGCGAGTGAAAATGTTAGTGAAAACGCGGATTTTCTTACAAACGGCGCTGATTTTCAAAAAAGATTTGAAAATTTAAAAGGGGAGTTTGGTGAAAAGCTTGAAAAAGGAGGTTTCGAGAGACTTAGCGATGATGAGAAAGTTGAGCTTGTACTTTCGCTTAGGAGGAGGGTCGGCGAGATGAGATTTTTGGTCAATTATGTCTATGAAAATTTTGAGGTTGAGTTAATGAGTGGGAATTCGATGTGGATTTTTGGGGAGGGGCCTTCGCAGGGGCCTTCGCAGAAAATTAATCTTACGGAGACTGAAAGTTATATTCAACTTGTCGAGAGTAAGCTTCGCGAAGTCACGGTTTCTAAGGCTGGAGAGGGAGGGCAAAAAGAAGAATATTCATTCTACGAAGACATTGAAAAAACAAGAAATTCAATCAGACCGAAAGATTTTTTTAAACTTCCGCTTGATCAAAGGCTTCAGCTTGTTACGAACGTGAAAAGTTGGGACGAGCTTAAGGCCGGGTCGCTCGTTGTCATTGATTTTGGGACTAATGAGAACTTGGAATATCAGGTTGGGCTGGGCGATTTGATGCCGTCTGCGATAAGGACGATTGATGTTGACGGAGTGACTTATGAGAGGAGAGGGAATCAAGGATTTTATGATGGGAGAGAATATTTGCCGATTTTTAATGGAAGCAAAGTTACAATTTCCAGGCGTGATGATTCTTATTCCGCGGCGAACGAGTTTGCTTCGAAGTTTTCCGGTACTTGGGAAAATTATGGAAAGAAAGATGTTCTTGAAATTGCGCAGGATTTTGGAGTTGATGCATATTTGCTCGATGTTTTGTTGGTTGCGGTTGGACGCGATGACGAGGTGGCGATAAGCGATCCTGAGGAATTTTTGCACATTGCGGCGAGATATATTCAAAACGCTGAGCGAAAATATGAAGCTGAAAATGGTTCGTGCATAGAGGAGGGGAGGTACAGCGTTGATTTCATTGTGTATGCTTTGGACAGATTTAATCTTTTTAATTTGTATTTGGCAAAAGATGAGTCTGTGATTGAGTCTGTGGTTGAGCAATATGGGAAGCTTCGCGGAGTTGATCTGGAATTTAGCGGGAAAATGAAAGAGAAGAGAGAACAAGAAACGCTCCTTAAAGCCCCTAAAACCTTCGAAACCTCCGAAACCTCCGAAACCGCCAAAATCTCCGAAATCTCCGAAACCTCCGAGGCCTTCCGAGACGAATCTCTTGTCCAAAGCACCGATGGATTCGACAACAAAATTACTGTCCGCGGAACAGTTCTTGCAAAATTCCGCCAGGCCGAACAACTTGCTCATGAACTTGCCCCCGGTTACAAAATCTGGGTCGAATCAAGCTATAGAAACGCAGCCAGGCAAACTAAACTTTTTGCAGAAAAAGTGGGAGAAGTAAGAAATGAATTCGCGCAAAAATCCCAAGCGGCCCAAAACGCGTTAATCGCAAAATACGGTTCCGCCGAAAAAGCAATCCGCTCACTTGCAAGATACTGGGTCGCCATGCCGGGAACATCACCCCACCATACAGGCGGCGCTGTTGACGTCTTTCTCATTCCCAAACGCTACGCGAACAAAAGAAACTGCCCCAAAAAACTCTACAGCTGTCCACCGGCAACCACTCTTCTTGAGACCATCATGATTCAGGCCGGTTTTGTTCGCTACGAAGCGGAATATTGGCACTTCGAATACGGCACTAAACGTTGGGCACAAAAAACCGGCCAGCCGCAAGCGCTTTACGCAAGCCTTGATCATCTGCCAAAAAATCTCCAAACGATCTAGGGAACCTAAGAAAAACGTCTTAAAAGCTGCAACAGTGCTTGACAAACCCTTTCGTTGTGCTAAAATCCTGGCCAGTTGATTTAACTTAAACCAATTTTATGAAATTATCTCATTTGTTACCAATTGCGGCGGCTTGTGTGGCTGCTGATGCATGTGGGCCGGCTATGGATAGTAAGGTTGTGCGGGCGGATGCGCCGGTTGCTGGTGTTGGATCTCCTGAGCCTACAGAGCCTCTTGAGCCGGAGCCTTTACGAAGACCTCGACGCGCAGGGAGGGGAATTGAAGAGGTCGAGCGCGATGTTTTGGAAATGTGTCGTTTGACTTATGAGGAGGGAGCTGCTTTAAGTGAGCAGATGGCTGTGCGGGTGGCTTCGGTTGCTTGTTTGGTTTCTTCCGATAGCGCTGTCTGTCCGCCGGATTTGCCTGGTCGGCTTCCGATTGCGAAGATAGCTGGTTGTTGGGAAAATTTTGATGGCGCTCCTGGTGCTCCTGGCGCTTCTGGTGATGAGAGTGAGAGCTGTAAAGGGAATAATCCTAAAGTTCTTGCTGATTGTGTTGGTTATGAAGTTAGAACGGGATCCGGGAGTTCTGGCGCGGGAGGATTGACTGAGTCAGGTAAAAAAATTGCTACTTTGGCTGATTGTCATGCCGTGTTGAAAAAAAGTGAGGAAGTTATGGGTGTTCTTTGTGATATAGCTCGTTGTCTGGGGGATACCGCCGGGAAGCAGCTGATGCCGTTACCGCCGTCGAAGGAGGATGATCTTCCTGATGAGATTTTTCCGCCGGGGGTTGTTCCGCCGGGGGTTGTTCCGCCGCGTCGTTAGTAGGTTAGTAGGTTTTTTTTAAGTAGCACTTTTCGCAGAGGATTTTTTCCGGGTCTTGTTCGTTGAAGACGGAGAGGGTTTGTGTGTTGCAGTTCGGGCAAGTGCGGTTGAAAAGCGTGCGACGGTGGCGAAAAATAAGTCTGTCTTGGTAGCGAGTGTCGTGATGGCGGCGCGGGATGGGGATATTTTGGCGTTTGTAGAGCTTGAATTCTTGAGGAGTGATTTTGTAGTTTTTGCCGGTGACTTCGCAGGCGAGGATTTCGTCGGAGATGGGGCTGGTGCTCGAGTCGGGCGCTTGGGCAATGTTGTCGGGGATGTTTGCGGTTGCGAGAGTCGGTGGTTTGAAATCTTTTTTCTCTTCGTCGCGCCATTTGTAGCCGCGGGCGAGTGCTTCGGTTTTCGTGAGGGGATAATAATCCTGCGCTTTGGTGTCGTTGTACGCGAAGGATGAGTGGTTGTGCGGGAAGAATTCGCCCCATTCGCCGGTTTTGGTCATGTGGTCGATAAGCTGAGCGCGCAAGCGCTCGTAGGAGGGTCGGTCGTACTGTTTATTGAGGATGCAATATTCGTTTTTCTTCATGCCGTAGCAGCCGAAGAGGTGTTTACTGTTGTGGCAGTTGTCGCAATAATCAAAGAAGGCGCTTCGGAGGCATGTGTTGCAGCCGATCATGAATTTTGTTTCGTTGGATGCGTGGGTTTCGTAGTGGCGTTCGAGGCCCCATGCGGGTTCGTATGCGTCGCAGCAATCTTTTGCGCCCAAGATGTCGTAGCAATAACGGACGTCTTCGCAGTCTATGACGTAGTAGCTTTGATGCACGTTTTTGGAGCTTGTTATGTAGTCGCCGGTGCAGTTTTCGGATTTTGTTATAAGGGTGGCTTTGTGGGTTGCTTTGTGTTTGTATGAATCTTTGAATTCGATTATTAGAGCGGCGAAGCGTTTGTGAGAGCCAAGGTTTGTCGCTGGGGAGGCCATGAAAGCTTCGTACTCTTCTTTGGTTTTTTGTTCGTTTCTTATGCAGTGGTGTTTGGAGCGGAGGTTCCAGCACATGAAGCAGTTCCGGCAGTTTTTGCAGTCGAAAAGGAAATTGGAATCGCGGCAGGTTTCGCAGTTTACGAGATATCGGCTTGAGTAGCAGTTTTTGCACATGAAACATTCGTAGAGAAGTTCGGATTCTTCGATCGCATAGCAGTCGCAGCAGTCTTTGCTTCGGATTGCGTAGTTTGTTACGTAATAGCAGTCTTCGAGGTAGCCGGCGTTGTAGCACATATATGCGTTTTTGTTGTAGCCGGCGTGGTTCGTGTATTCGCTGTTTTCTGAGTCGAAGTTATAAAGAGCGATGTGTGGGATTTCGTTTCGGAGATCGAGGAATTGATCGAAAAATGGTCGGTTGAAGTCGAGTGGGCGGCCATATTCGAGCGGGTCGAAGCGATCTGACCACCAATTTTTTGAGCTGTAGACCGGGAAACTCGTACCGTCTTCCCATCGGGCGACGATTTGTTCGCCGGTCATAGAGTCTTTGCGTGTAAAAAGGTTGCGTTCGTTGCGGAAGATAAGTCTGCGGCGTTGGCGTTCGTCCGGGCAGAGGGTCGGTGGGGGGACGCCTTGAAGCTTGTAGAACTTTTCGTCTTCGGGGGTGATTTCGAATTTGGAGCCGGAGATGGCGCAGGTTTTGATCATCTGTAGTTGGGTGGTTACTGGCGCTTGCCAGTGTTTGCGGGGGGAAGTATAGCGAAGTTGGGGGAAAATTGGCAAATTTGGGGGTTTGGTGGGTGGGTAGTGGTGCTGGAGGGGATTTTGCGTAAATTCTATTGAATTTTACTTGCCATTTTAGTAGTATCCTGTTCCTGTTAGAAAATGTGAATTGTCCTAGGTTTACGTTTGTAAATTTAGAGAGGGTTTGCTTTCTAGCGGAGATGGTCCAATTTGGGTCATCAAGTGCACTTTGACATGAAGGATAGAAAAAATTCACTTTGGTTGTGTTGCCCGTTTTGTTTTCGTTTGGTTCGAAAAATTTGAGACGAAGGTAGAATGGGCGACGTAACCATTGTGGTTATGTTTGTCTGTGGCATATCGCCACAATGATAGCCATTCTGAGGAGGTTTTTAGGATGGCGAATAGCTTGTTCGACGAGATTCCTGCCGATAGAGGTCGAGGTCCTGGTTCTCCGAGTGCGAGAGAGAGGAGGCGGCAGAGGGCGGCCATTGAAAGGTCCAAGGGGGGTGGACTATGTGTTGGGCCGGCTGATGAGGACGAGCTCAAGCTTCTCGCTCCCGACGGGATCTTTCGAGTCAAGCCGCCTAACGGTGGCTTGGGGGAGACCACCTTTGGGACGGCTCTCAAGAGGGCAGGATTTGTCGGTGAGGCTCAGACCCCCGGCGAACTGTTTCTCAAAGGGGGCTGATGTCCCACGCAAGGCCGCTAGTTCTAGCGGCTTCTCCACGGTTCTGATCTGAAAATCCTGCTTAACTTGCGGGTCGCTGGTTGCGGGTGGGGGGTTGGGGTGTTTTTTCAAAAACGCCCCCCCTCCGCTCCTTCCGGTGCTACTTCTTTGAATGCTGTTTATTACAAACACTATCCTTCATGTCTTCTCTTATTGACGTGGCGTTTCAGAGTTGGCATTCTTTGTGGCTCGATGGTCGGGGTTTGTCGTTATAGTTTTGTCAACCCCTCGATTTTGGTTTCAGGAAAATGCTTGATTTGCAAGTTTTTGTAAAATTTACAGGTTGGCAACTTTCCCATGGGAAAGTATTAACATTTTGCAGAAATTGTCGTGTAATAATAAACACTCGCACAAAGCATTGTGTAATTTCGCGTACCCAAAAAAGTCTTATTTGAGTTTTTGTGTGTTTTTGTGTGTCGCGCTTTTTCGCACTTTGCTGTGCTGAGGACGCGCTGGCGCGTTGTTTGCCCGGCGTTCCGCCGGGCTGTTTGCGCGCTGACGCGCGCTGGTTGGTACGCCTTCGGCGGGTTTGTTGCCCGCCTCTGGCGGGCTGCTATTTATCCGGTGGGATATTGTAGTAATCGAAAAGATAGTCCGCGATTTTGCTGAAAGTTTCGGCGGAAGTATTTGATCCCCATTCGTTCGAGCGGGGGTGGTCGTATTTTACGCAAACCACAAATTTGGGGTCGCTAATCGGACCGTACCCGCAGAAGGAAGCGATGGTTGTTCCGACGCCTGTTAGTGGTATACCGTGTTTATATGTTTGTGCTGTTCCGGTTTTGCCGGCGATGTAGTGGCCTTCGACCGTTCCCTTTTTTGCTTCACCATTTTCGATGGTGGAGACGAGCATTGCTGTTATTTTACTGGAAGTCTCTTCGGATATTACACGGCGGATTTCGTGCGGGTCGTTGGTGGTTGAAGTCCCGTCATCGTGGCGGACTTCTTCAACGATGTGTGGTTTCATCAGGATTCCACCGTTGGCAAGGCTGCAGTATGCGTTTGTGAGCTGGATCAACGTAACCGTAATACCTTGGCCGAATGCGTGAGTTGCCAATTCCGATTCTGTCCAAAGATCGTAATATTCCATCAGGCCGGTCGCTTCGTTGGAGAATTCGATGTCCGTGCGTTCGCCAAAGCCGAATTTCACAAGATAGTTATACATGAGGGCCGGGCCGATTGTTTTTGCGACGAAAGTCATGCCTGTGTTCAGAGATTTTTCAAGAACTTTTAGCATTGTCGTTCCGGGGCCGTAGTAATTGTTTTGCGAGTTGTGAATGTAATAATCAAATTCGCCCGTGTGCTTGTTCCAGTCAACTCCGACCGGGCCCGAGTCGTTGAAAGTTGAACTTGGGCTGAGGTCTTCATCGTCGATCGCGGCGGCCATGACTATCGGTTTGAAAACCGAGCCGGGTTCGTACGGGAGGGAGACGATTTTGTTTTGATATGCGGCGGGGCCGACGAAGTTTTCGTAGCGATAATATTCGATTTGGCCGGCGGCTCCGCCTGCGGCTGAGCCCGCTTGGCCCGCGCCCGTGCCCGCGGCTGTGCCAGTTTTTTCTTCGAAGATGTAGTAATAATCCTGAGTGTCGCGGTTGCGATAAAAAAGATAAAGTCCTTCGGTCTTGGTTGGTTCGAGTTTTTCGACGTCTTCGGGCGTGAGGTTGATGTAAACTTTTTTATAAACTTCGCCGAAAGAGTTTGGGTTGAAACTTGGCGCGTTTGCTGCCGCTATTATGTAGCCGGTTTTGGGATCCATGATCAAAACTTGGCCGCTGTCCGCGATGAATGCTTCGCGGTCTTGTTCGAGAATTTTTTCGACTTGGAGTTGGATCGAACGGTCGATTGTTAGGACGATGTCGTCGCCGTCCACCGCCGGTTCGATGACGCTTTCACCGACAATGACTTGGCGGCCGATGGAGTCTTTTTGGGTTTGGAACATTCCCTTTTTGCCTTGAAGTTCAGTGTTGAGTGAGCTCTCTATTCCGTATTGGCCCATGCCCTCGGCATCGATAAAGCCGGTGACGTTTGCGGCCAGGCTGTTTTCGGGATAGTAGCGGAAATATTCTTCCTGGAAGCCGAGGCCGGAAAGGTTGTTTGTTTCGTCTTTGTTGATTGTTTCGTGGAGCTTGGTCGATATGTCCGGGTCGAGTTTTTTTGCGAGAATTACGTACCTGTTGACGCCCTCAAGAGTTTTTTCCAATTGTTTTGTTGGAGTTTCGAGGATTGGGGCGAGGTGCTGTGCTGCTACTCCGGCGTTCGTGAGTTTGGGCGGGTACGCGTAAAGATTGCCGTTTACTATTTCAATGCCGGTTACTTTGAATGAATTGATTTCGTTTATTGTGTCTTGATCGAGATCTTCCGCAAGGAGAATTTCCGGGCGAACCAAAGCCGAAACTTTTTCCAAAATGTTTTGTTTGAATTCCGCGGCGAGTTCTTCGTCGGTTTTTGGCTTCAGGACTTCATCGATTTCCGTTTGGGTGAGTTCGGGCGGGAGCTTTTTCGCCGCTTCGGAAATGCGATCGTTGTCGCTTTGGCGAGCTTTGCTCAGATCGAAAATTAAAGGCGCGATTGTTTCCGCTATTGCCTGGGGATTTTCGACGAGGTATGGGTCCGCGTATAAAAGTTCGAGAGTTATGTTTGTTGCGAGGAGAAATTCTTCCTTGGAATGATAGTCTGTGATTATAATTTCACCTCTTCGCGCCGGAAGTTCGACGTAGCCGTAGTGTTCGCGAGCCGCGATCGCCTTGAATTCGTCGTGCATGATTATTTGGAGATAGAAGAGCCGCGCGATCAGGATCACTGTGAAAAGCGCCGCTCCTATGATGAGGAAAGTTATTTTGTTGACTGGATTTTTTGGGCGGTAGGTTTGCAAAAGTGAAGTCTTAAGCTAGAGGATTATAGCATTTGATATTTTGCATTGGTAGTGGTAGATTTTCCAGGAAATAACCCAGGAACGTGTATAGAAAAACAACCTTATCAAACGGACTTCGAGTGGTGACAAAAAAGTTGGAAAGCACAAAAGCCGTGACTGTTTTGGTGTTGGTCGGGGCGGGCAGCAGGTATGAGAAGAGGGAGATTAACGGGATTTCGCACTTTTTGGAGCATATGTTTTTTAAGGGTGCGAAAAAGTACAAAAACGCTAAAGAAGTTTCCGAGGCGGTCGATGCGGTCGGCGGCGAATTCAACGCGTTCACCGGGAAGGAATATGCCGGTTATTATGTGAAGGTGGCTTCGGAGAAGGCCGATACGGCGTTTGATGTTTTGTCGGATATGATGATTCACTCTCGTTTTGAGCAGGCCGAAATTGATAAGGAGCGCGGCGTGATTTTGGAGGAGTACAACATGTATCAGGACACGCCGATGTATCAGATTGGTTGGGATTTTGAGGGTTTGGTTTATGGCGATCAGCCGTTGGGCTGGGATCAGATTGGGACGAAGAAGCTGATTTCTAGTGTTAAGCATGAGGATTTTGTTCGATACAAGAGCGAGCTATATACGTCTGACAATACTGTTATTGCTGTTTGCGGAAATATTGATCACGACGAGGCTGTGGCAAAGATTGAAAAATATTTTGATATGAAAGAGGGAAAGAAGGCGTATGGGTTTGAGAAGGTTCGTGAGAGGAAGCTTGCTGGGGCGGGCGGAGAGAAGGACGCCTCCGGCGTCTGCGCGACGCCTGCGGCGTCTGTTAGCAAGAGCGGCCGAGTTCATTTAAAGGAGAAGAAGACCGAGCAGGCTCATCTTGTTCTCGGTGTTGAAGCTTTTCCGGAGACACATCCGGACCATTGGGTTTTGAAGGTTTTGTCTGTGATTTTGGGCGGGAATATGAGCAGTCGCATGTTTTTGAATGTGCGAGAGGCGTACGGGCTCGCGTATTATATAAGGACAAATACGGATGATTATATGGATACCGGGCTGATTTCGACGACCGCCGGGGTGGATGTTGGGAGGGCGGAGATGGCGGTTGAGAAGATTATGGAGCAATATAGGATGATTGCGGGGGTGGCGGGGGTTGGTGTCGGGAAGGGAAGGAAGGTTGGCTCTTCGGGAGGGGCAGGAGGAATTGACACCTGCGGTGTCTGTTCCGCTTGGGAACTCGATAAGGCGAAGAACTTTTTGAAGGGAAAGATGATTCTCGGGCTTGAAGATAGCGAGGAGTATGCGCATCTTCTTGGGAAGTTTGAATTGTTGCACAATGAGCCGATGACTCCCGAAGAGATCATGAGGGCTATTGATAAGGTTACGGTTGCGGATGTTATGCGTGTCGCAGGTTCGTTGTTCGGCGATCCTTCACGCTTCAGGTTGGCTTTGATTGGGCCGTATTCAGATGTGGAGAAGTTTGATGCGTTGTTGGGATAGGTCTTGAGGTGTGTGGTTGAGGCTTAAGTCCCGGACTTAAGCTAGGGCTAACTTGAGGCCGGGACTTCTTGGTGCCGAGCTTTCGGTTGACAGGAGTATGAGTGATAGTATAATGAACCCCAATTTAAATTAACCCAATTTGACATGTCAGAAACATACGCAGGAGAAGAAAGAAGAAGTGTTGGGAGAGACGGAACGAATTTCACGGAAGAACAGGTGGAAAATGCGGGCAAAAGAGTACTAATGGAGAAAAAAACGATAGACGAGTCCGAATTCACGGAAGGCGATTTAATGAGAACTGCCATAAAGAAAAAACTCGGAGTCGTATCTGCAACCAGCGCGGCCGAAGGCCAGCGCTTCGAGCCTGCCGCCGCAGTCCCTGGAATCCCAGAATCCCAAGAAGTCCCCGAATTCTCCTTGGAAAAATTTGCCGAAGCCAATTACGACAAAGCGATAAACGCACTCACGGACGGAGAAAAAGTATTGTACAACCCGGAAACTGCAGCAATAAAAGCTCCATCAAAAGAAGATGTGCTAGCCAGATTAAGTAGGCTTACCCCTGATCAATTAGAGGTGGCAAGAAAGTTTAAAAGACCAGTACTTGTGATCGAACCCGAAGGGCTCTCGTACGGGAAATTTGTTGACAACCTTAACAGAGGAACAAGGACAAGAAACGATGTAATCGTTACGGATAGCAGAAAGGAACAATTTGCTCTTCAGGATAAGGCTCTGGGTATCAAGGGAGATGGTGCAGTAACAGGTTGGATAGTAGGAATAGCGGAAGGGGCAGACGAACTTGATGGGAAAAGCGGGATATTGGAAAATTTAACAAACAATTGGGAACGTGGCGAACAGGCAAAGAAAGGAGCGGTGCTTGTAGATCACTCAAAGTTTGCATTAATGGAAAAACAAGCAATCATAGAAGGACGAAGGTTGGACAGAGTAAACTGGTCGGTTTTTAGCAGAAGAGATAATAACAACGAGACGGTTTGTGAAGACGGTCTCGTTTCGGATGGTCGCTGTTCTGAGCGTGATGACCACGTCGGCTTCAGTGAGAGCTACCCGAGTGACCGCTACTCTGCCTGTTTCCGCGCCATAGTGATAGCTCCCAAATCTTAGACTTTGGATTTTGGATTTTTCGGCGAAGTGCTAAAATCGAGCACGGCCGCACTGCTTGACAGGAGTATGAGTGATAGTATAATGAACCCCAATTTAAATTAACCCAATTTGACATGTCAGAAACATACACAGGAGAAGAAAGAAGAAGTGTTGGGAGAGACGGAACGAATTTCACGGAAGAACAGGTGGAAAATGCGGGCAAAAGAGTACTAAT
>Ga0265296_1003318_pt1 | contig 15110 bp, 13 predicted proteins | sample MunlanPumphouse1_FD_189073 | JGI IMG/M metagenome (GOLD analysis project Ga0265296, IMG submission 189073) | Groundwater microbial communities from a municipal landfill in Southern Ontario, Canada - Pumphouse #1 | ecosystem: Environmental > Aquatic > Deep subsurface > Groundwater | place... | reverse complement strand
TGGCTAAACGATAAAAAAATTCTCCCAGCGGAGTTAAAATTCCTTCCATTTGAATATTTATAGTTGGATAGCCAAAACGGGAAGTAAACTCTAAGGGATAAATACCACGACCATTGGCGATACAGTTAATATCAATGTAGCCGGCATACCCTGTTTCTTTTAATTTATCTTTTATTTTCTCCAACGTCTCTTTGAAAATTTGATTAGGCGGACTCCAATACATTGACGTTCCCATCTCGCCCGTAAAAGGACCTATTTCGCCGGGAAATAATCTTTTATGCTCAAAATTAATATTGACAGGATAAATAAAATCTTCGCCGTTGAAAAATGCGCCGACGGCTATTTCCACTCCGGAAGCGAATTTCTGCAATTGAAAACTTCTAATCTTTGACTCCAAAAACTTTTTATTAGAATCTATGATTTCTAAAAGGTCTTTACCGTCTTCTTCCTCGCCCAAAAAAAGCAAATCATGCAAATCTTCGCCGTTCCCTACTCCGTAATTCGGTTTAAAAACATAGCGACCGGGATTTTGTTTCAAAAATTCAATTGCTTCGTCAAAATTAATAAAATCCCGGTGCGGCAAAACCAACATTCCCAACTTCTGCATCTCCTCCTGACCAAAGTTCCGATCTTCTTCAAGACGATCGGTATATTCGCTTCCGCCAATCACTAATTTCCCCTTTTTTCTTAGCTCATCAGCAGCCTTGCCAAAACCAACGTCATCGAAAACAACCACATCAGCCCAATCAATTTCGCTCTCCCAGTTCTCCACCTTTTCAATAAAACCATCGTAGACATCTTTATCCCTTTCGCTTTTAATATAGGCCTTAACCTGATGACCTTCTTTTTTTATCTGCCAAGCCAGATCTCCGCTTAAGCTTTCCCAAGAAACAAATAAAAATTTTTTAGATGGAAAATTATTATTCATCAAGATAAATTAAAAATTTATCGCAGATCGAAATGAACCGAAGGTTCATTGAGTTTTTTTTTCAGAAAAATTTAGAAATTTTAAATAGATTATTTTATTTTCGCATTTCGAGAGACAATGTCAACAGTGAATAAGTAAAAAATATTTCAAAACCCTAGAAACTGAATTTCTTCTTCTAAATTTATTTTAAATTTATTTTTTACCGATTTTTTTATAAATTCAATCAATTTTCTGACATCTTCGGCCCGGCCCTGCCCCAAATTAACAATAAAATTAGGATGTTTTTCGGAAATTGCGACTTGGCCGATTTTTTTTCCTTTCAGTCCGCACTCCGAAATTAAAAAAGCTGAGGAAATGCTTCCTTTTTCCTTAAACTGCCCCAGCGCCGGAAATCTCTTGAATAACAACTCTAAATTTAAAAACTTAAATTCCACATTTTTAAAAACGCTGCCGGCTGATGGCTCTTTTGGGTGACGAGCGCTACGGTAATTTAAATATTCCTTGACTTTTTCTTCTATGTTTTTTCTATTGCCCGTTTTTAATTCAAACTCCGCAGAATAAATAATTAAATTATTATTTTTTTTAAAAACGCTATCTCTGTAACTGAATCCGCATTTCTTCAGATTGTAAATATTAAATCTTAAATCGTTCGCGCTTAACGCTTCCACGGACTTTACGGTATTTGCCATTGAGTTTCCGAAAGCCCCTGCGTTTCCCCTGATCGCCCCGCCGACGGTTCCCGGAATACCCGAGGCCCACTCAAGGCCTGTTAAATTATTTTTTACTGCCCCTGAAATTAATGAGCATAACGGCGTCCCAGCCTCGGCGATAATTTTTGTAATTTGTAGTTTGTAGTTTGTAATTTGTAGTTTTATTACCAAACCATTAAAACCCTTATCGGAAATTAATAAATTAGAACCCCCGCCCAAAACAAAAAACGGCAAATTTTTATCTTTTGCCCATTTGACCGCTTTAATTATTTCATCTTTATTTCGAGCAACAAAAAAATATTTGGCTTTGCCGCCAATGCGGAAAGTAGTATATTTTGCTAAACCAACATTTCTTTTAACCTCCATGATTGTATTTTATCATAAACCTGCGCTTTTATTTTATAAAAGCTTGGTCTATAATTAAATTGCCGGGAGCGCCCACTAAAAACTTTGTTTGGGGCTTAGCTCCCGGCATTTTGATTATCAAGTTTTTAATTTATTAAAAACGCAGATGAAGATGAAAATTATTTTTCATCGACTACATAAAAACAACAGACCTAGCTCGAGGCAGGTCTGCTGTCAACTTTGTCTGGGATTCTTCCCACTGCCTAAATATTAGCATATCGGTTAATAGGTGTCAAGGAGTTGCCGGCAAGCTCTTTAAAAATGCTTCTATGTCTTTGGCAAAATCCGGTTTAAGTTCTATGGCTTTTTGGGCCGAAACCCTGGCTTCTTCAAACTGACCGAGATTCGCTAATGCTACTGCTTGAGCCGCCCAGAATTGGGCGTTTTTGGGATCCATATTTATTGCCAAGGGATAAAGGTTAACTAAATTAGCGTCATCTTGAAGGTTTTGATAAATCTCAATTACTTTTCCCAAACTATCTAAATTTCCTTTCCAGTTAAATCCCGCCCTCTCGGCATCCTTAACTTTTTCTAAGGCCAATTCATTTTTGCCCAGAATCTTGTAAGCCAAAGCCAGATACCAGCTGGATTGGGCATACTTTGGTTCTAAATCAACGGCTTTTTGAAGCAAACTGATCGCTTCGTCCGGTTTTTGCTGGGAGAGCTTGACTTGAGCTAAGCTCCAATATGTCTGTTGATTTTTAGGGCTAAATTCCATTGCTTTGTCCAGATAAAATTCAGCTTCTTTCAATTGCTCTTGATTCTGGGATAAAAAGAAAAAATTATTGTAATGTCTTCCCAATACTAAATAAAGACGGTAATCCTGGGGGCTTTTATCAATACTTTTTTTCAATGCCTCGATAGATAAGGTAAATCCTTTTTCTATGGTTTCTTTATTTTGTTTTTGGTCAAAACTAGAATCGTCGATTTTTTTTGAAAACTGTTCAGGCGCCTCGACGATTGATATTGGAGACACTGCAATTGCTTTTTGGAAATTAATAATTGCTTGTTCTAGGGGACTGGCCATGCCCCGAACAATTAATTTTGAAGCCCTGGCCGGCTGGATATTACCGAAATAAAAAGTAAAAATAGTTAAAATAATCAAAAATCCTCCAAGAAGAGGAACGAACTGATTTATTTTCGGAGACAAAATCGGCTGTTCATCTTTTTTTGAAATCAAAAAATTAATAAAAGCCAAACTTAAGAAAAACATCATATAGCTGGAAACCATATCAAAGACCCATATGTTCTGGGCGAAATAAGCCAGCAAAATGGCTACCATTCCAAGGGGAACAAAAAGATTTCTTTTTTCAGCCACTTTCGGGCAAATTTTAAGCAAATTGAAAATAGCAACGCCAAAAATAACAAGATAGCTCATTAGCCCGACAATACCCGATTGGACCATCACATCCAAGACAATATTGTGAACCCGGTCATACCAAACATCGCCACTCAAGGGCAATTCGGGAGGAAAATATTTAGCAAAAGGAATATTAAAATTCTCCAATCCCCAACCCAGCAAAGGTCTTTCTTTCCATGTATTAAATCCTATTTCCCAAACCAGCTCCCTAGACAGGCCGGGAACATCTTTATTAATATCAACGAATTCTTCCTTAAAAATTCTTGTTTGAGAAACGCCAAAACCGACCACAATAGTAAAAATTAACAAGGCAGGGGCCAATCTTTTTAATTGCTTATTTCCGGAAAAAATCATATAACCCAAAACCAACAGGATAAACCCAAAGAAAATTGCCCCTAAAGAACCTCGAGGCATTTCTTTTGCTAACAACAAATCAAGCATCATTACTCCAAAACTCAAAGCGTAAAAAATCCGCCACCAATTCTGCTTGATAAAAAAGAGAACTATCGCCAGAAAAATGTTGAAACTTAAATAAAAAGCCAGAAAGTCAATATTGCCGATTGTCCCGCCGCTCCGGCTGGTGGAATCTTTTGACAATAAAGCGTAAAGGGAAACCAAAACTCCAACTATAACAGAAGCGGTTAAAATCCTTTCCCAATATTTTCTTTCTCGAAATACGCTGATTAAAATAATGAAAAAGGCATAGAGATGGAAAAAAGTTAAAAGGCCGGTCATTCTTTCAAAGGTACTCCAGAAGGACTTAGCAAAATTAATACCGGTCAAAGAAGTTAAAAAAAGAACCGCGATAAATGCCGTAACTGAAATTGTCAGGGCATTAAATTTAGGAAGATAGCGGCGATTGGAAACAACCAGCAAAATATAAACGACAAAAATGATGTCAATAATAATTCGAAAAAAAATGGTCTTAGGAGAAACGTAAGGGAAAAACCAGGTCCGGAAGAGAATCAAGGGGGTAAATAAGGCAATATATATTCCCCACTCTATAATCGAAAAATAAATCTTTTCTATTTTAGCCATAAAAATTTGATTGGCGATGAAGTAATGACTTCATCTTCATCTGCGTTTTTAATAAATTAAAAACTTGATTTGTAGTTAGGAATAATTTCTTTTAAAATTTTAACGATTTCGTCTTTATTCCCCATATTAACAGCTTCTCTAAGTTTGTCTAATTTTAAATCCAACTCCACCAGATTGACCTCCGAAAGTTTGGCTTTGAATATTTTTTGATTTTGCGTAGCGGTTGTCAGTTCTTTATCGCTTAAGATTTCCTCAAATAATTTCTCTCCCGGGCGAGGCTGGGTCATGACAATCGGAATGTCTTTATCCGGTTCCAAGCCGGAAAGCCGGATCAATTCCCGAGCTAAATCCGCTATCTTCATCGGTTTTCCCATATCAAGCACAAAAACCTCGCCGCCTCCGCCCATTGCTCCTGCCTGCAATACCAAAAGACAGGCCTCCGTCGTCGTCATAAAATATCTTTTCATTTCAGGGTGAGTGATTTCAATTGACGAAGGCTCCCCTCTTTTTCTCTTTTCAATCCGCTCTTTAAATGTCTGAATAACATTTCCCCGGCTGTTCAAAACATTGCCGAATCTTACGGAAATAAATTTTGTTTTACCTTTTTGGTTTTCGGCCTGGCAAATCATCTCCCCCGCTCTTTTCGTCGCCCCCATCACCGAACTGGGATTTACCGCCTTGTCGGTGGAAATAAAAATAAATTTTTCCAGCGCTTCGACCTCAGAAGCGATACTAACTAATAATTTCGTCCCGAAAATATTATTCTTTACCGCTTCATCGCAATTATTTCCGTCTTCCATTAAGGGAACGTGCTTATATGCGGCGGCGTGAAAAACTATATTCGGCTGGACAAATTTAAAAATACTCTCCATTTTTTTTCTGTCTGCGACGTCGGCAACAAATGACTTGATATCGGAAAATTTATTTTTTAGCTCTTCAAAAATATTAAAAACGCCTGTTTCGTCCTGATCTAATAAAAATAGGGATCGGGGCCCAAACTTAATTATCTGCCTGCAAAGTTCGGAGCCGATGGAACCTGCAGCCCCGGTCACCAACACTCTTTTTCCCTGAATAAAGTTTTCAATTGATTTTTGATCTAAAGAAACCTCCCCCCGACCCAAAAGATCTTCCATTGCCACTTCCTGAAGGGTTCCCAAATTAACTTCATTGATAGAGGGCACGACTTTGATTTTTTTTAAACCTGCCTGCCGGCCGTATTCCACGACTCTCTTAATGGCGCCTACCCCGGCCGAAGGCAGGGCGATTACCATTCCTTCAATTTTTTCTTTAATAACTATCTGCGGAATATCTTCAATTTTCCCTAAAACCTTGATCCCGTGGATAAAAATACCCTGCTTGCCGGGATCATCGTCAATAAAACCTATCGGCAAAAAAACCGTTGCGCTTAAACTTAAAATACTCCTCAAGAGCTGTTCTCCGGCTCCTCCTGCGCCCACAATCAAAGTTCTTTCCTTATTTTTTGCCCCGCGGATTTTTCGGAATATTTCCGCGTAAATTCTCTTGACGAAACGGATGCCGGCACAAAATAAAAATATAAAAAAATAAGTAATAAAAAGAGTAGAACGGGGGAAACCGGTAAAAACTGCGCGCTCCCTCAAAATAAAAAAGGTGGCGGTTAGAATTAAAAAACTTAGGGCAATTGCCTTAAGAAGGGCAATCAATTCCGTTGCGCTCACGTAAATCCACGTGAAAGAATAAAGCTTGAAAAAGAAAAAAATAGGAATAGTGATCAATATGGCTAGGGCGATAATTCCGACAATATTTAAATAATACTGACCGGGCAATCCGCCTTCAAACCTAACCAGAAAACCCAAAAAGACTGCTGAAATTATTAAAATAATATCCGCAATCAGAAAAAACAGCACCCTTAAAGTTTTTCTTTTATTTTTCATAAAATTTACGTACGCAACCAACAACATACTTTACTTCTCTATCGGTTAATTCAGGATAAGTCGGCAACCGAACGGATTCCCCTGCTATTCTTTCGGTAACTGGCAGATGAAAGTGATCCATTCTCAATCCCTTTAATTTATGATTCGGCACCGTATCCCTAATTAAAAGCTCTACTCCTTTCTCATCCATATTTTTTTTGAATCTCCACGCGTCTTCTATCTTAATAATATATTCCTGATAAATCTGCCTTGGCTGTTGAATCGGTAAAATACAAGGCAAATTTTTCAGTCCCCTATTGTACATCATGCCTATTTCCCTTCTTCTTTTAAGCATCGCCGGATAATATTTAAATTTTATATTTAAAATTGCCGCTTGAATATTATCGAGCCGGCTATTATATCCCCAGTCCATGATCTTGGGCGCTTTCGGCTGGACTCCATGCAACGCTCCCTGGGTAATATTCCAATGGTTCCTCATCAACAACAGCTTTTCATATAACTTTCGATTATCGGTAACTATTGCGCCAGCATCTCCGGCACCGCCCAAAGTCTTGGGAGATATAAAGCTAAAACAGCCCGTATCTCCTATGCTCCCCGCCGATTTTACGCCCCAATACGCTCCCAAGGCCTGGCAAGCGTCTTCCACAACCCATAACTTATATTTTTTGGCTATCCTCATAATTTCATCCATATCGCACACCTTTCCCGACAAATGAACAGGAACTATTCCTACTGTTTTTTTAGTAATCGCTTTTTCAATCCGAGAAACATCCATTAATCCATCATCTTTAACATCAACTAGAATGGGCTTTGCGCCCAAATGAACTATTTCCTCTATTGGGGAGATAAAAGTATGGCCCACGGTTATAACCTCATCTCCATGCCCGCAACCCAGGGCCTTATATGAGAGCCTTAAAGCATCTGTCCCGGAATTAACTCCGACGGCATACCTTACCCCGGTAAATTTTGCTAATTTTCTCTCGAACTCCAAGACATCTTTTCTCAAAACAAAATCGCCCAAAGCAAAGCACTTATCAATCGCCCTTAATATCTCTTTCCTGTGCGCCTTGTAATATCTGCGATAGCTTGAATTAATAAAATCTACTTTGTATTTCATATAACGAGTTTTTATTTTAATAAAAACGAAGTTGAAGATGAGGCGAACGCCTCATCGCCTTTTAAATTCTTATATAAGCTGGCTGATTTGATTTGTACATTTTTGATAGGGCAATTTTTAACTCCCCCTCTGTTTTAGGATAATATCTTTTGATGTTGGGCAGATTTTTTAATAAATCTTCTTCATTTTCTTTGCCTTCCAAGTTATGGGTAAAGCCGACGAATCCCGATATTGACGTCCCGATGAATTTTACATTGAGATTTTGGTAGCAAACATCATTTCTTATTTGCTCCAACGCCCGATACACCAAAAAAGGAACTGTAGAATAGCAGTAAGGTTTCTTTCCCGACATGGCTAGGCCAGCGGCAATTCCGACCATTGCTTGCTCGGCAATTCCGCAATTTATAAACCGGCCTGGATACTTATCCCTAATTTCTTCAAAAAAAGAATAACCCAAATCATCTGTCAAAAAAACAATATCTTTATCTTTTTTCATCAATTTACTTAGATATGCAAAGAAGAGCTTGCGCATAGAGTTGTTTGTCTAAATTTTTATAATGCCACTCAAAGTTTTTTTCCATAAAATCGACCCCTCTGCCTTTAACGGTCTTGGCTATTATTATCAAGGGCTTCTGATGTTTTATTTCCAAAGCGCTTTCTATTTTAGAAAAATTATGCCCGTCGATTTCTTTTACCTGCCAGCCGAATGCCTCCCATTTTTTTACCAAGGGCTCCAGTTTTAAAATATCTTCTGTTTTGCCACAGGCCTGGAAATAGTTCCGGTCAACAATCACGACTAAATTATTTAAATTATGGTGATTGGCAAAGAGGGCTGACTCCCAGGTTGTTCCTTCCTGCAACTCGCCGTCGGAAACCAAACAATAAACCTTTCTTTTTTTATCGGCCAAAGCCATGCCTGTGGCAACGGGAAACCCATGACCCAAGCTTCCGGCCGACCAAATAACTCCCGGCACTTCCCGCCCGGCCAAGGGATATTTTTTAAGATAATAAGCCACTTTTTTACGGTCTATTGTCCCCTTTTCTGCCAAAATTGCATAAAGAGCGCCAGCTCCGCTAGCTTTGGAAAAAAGAAAAACCTCTCCTTTTTTTAATATTTTAGAATATAGGGCTACCAGTATTTCAACGCAAGACAAAGCCGAACCAATGTGACAGGCCTTAACCTCGAGGCTGGCTTTAAGAATATTTTGTCTTATTCTCCTAGCAAGATTATTCATTATCAAGTTTTTTTATTTTATAAAAAACGCAGATGAAGATGAAGGCAAACCTGGAAGGGTAAACTTCATCGATTAATAAAATAACTTTATTATCGTCTTGATGATTATCTTTAAGTCTAACAAAAAAGAGCGGTTTTTGGCATATTCCATTTGGAGTTTTATTTTGGTCGGCCTGATTTTCTCCTGATAAGTTTTTTCAGGATCTAAACTGCCCTTTAAAATCTCGCTCTCGTGAAAATCCCACAAAGAGGCCAAATCAGTCATTCCCGGTTTTGTAGAAAGGATAGCGCTTCTTTCCTCTTCTGTCATCATATCAACATACATTTTCACTTCCGGCCTGGGGCCCACCAAGCTCATTTCGCCCTTCAAAACATTAATAAGTTGTGGCATTTCATCGAGCTGGTATTGCTTAAGAAACTTGCCTATTTTTAATAATCTGGGATCGTCTCCGGCGGTTGAGGAGCCACCAAATTTCTCAGCATTATCAATCATTGTCCGGAATTTAAAAATTCTGAATTGCTTTCCCCTCTTTCCCACCCTTAAGCCCCGATAAAAAACCGGACCTTTTGAGCTTAATTTAATTAGTAAAGCAATCGCTCCAAGTACGGGCGAAAACAATATAAGTCCTAAAAAAGAAAAAATGATGTCAAATAGGCGCTTTATCATAAAGGGCGATGAAGTTTGCTCAGCTTCGTTTTATCTTAAAACTCGCTTTCGACAAATAAAAACAACTTTAAAGGCGTATTTTTTAAGAAACGGGAGGGCAAGTAAAATACTATCAAAAAATTCCAGAATTTTCAATACGAACTTAGTTCCAGGTAAATTTAAAAAAGGAAAAGCTAAAAAAGAAATAATATGGAAAAAGCGGACTTCTATCTTGTTGAAATAATTTTTAACTTCTTTTAAGTCCTTAATCTGGAAAATATGCTCTGTTGCCCAGCCCGTTCTTTTTCCGGTTATTTTGTTTAATTTTCTTTTTAAATTAGCTATGGGATTGTGGCCAAGGGTTTCAATGCCTATCAAAACGCCCTCTGGCTTTAAAACCCGATTCAATTCCGGCAGAGCCAATTTTAAGTCCAAAGAAGAAAATGTGCCGCCGTCAAAAATCAAATCAAAATAATTGTCGGGAAATTCCATTTTCTCGCAGTCCATTTTTAAAAACTCTACTTTATCTGCCACTCCTTCTTTTTCCGCCCGATTTTTAGCAATATCCAGGGACTTTTCCGACAAATCAATGGCAACAACTTTTCTGGCTCCCATTTTGGCTATAGGAATAGTATGAATGCCATTGCCGCAACCATAATCTAAAACCAATTTATCTTGGCAATTTTCTTTTAATAACTTGTAGGTAAACTTGAAACTCGCCAAATTAGTCGAGGACGGGCCTCGCCCAAACTCTCTGGCTTTTTGGTCGTAGTGTTCAATTTCGATTTGTTTTCTTTCTTCCATATTGTTTCAAAAAACTTAAAATGTCTTTGGCACATTGCCTTAATGCTGGAACTAACTTTGCGTCTTTTTCCACTAATTCGGGCCTCCGCCACTTCATTTCCTTATGTTCTTCGTTAAGCTTAATGTCGGCTACTTCCTTATTACTGATAAAAAGAGCCATTATTGTTGACATACTATGAGTGCCGTTTTTTTCGGGCGCCTGACGGCGCTTTATCCACGCCATAGAATATGTCCCTAAATAAGAAAATCTTTTAGGAGAAATTATTAATTTCAGCTCTCTTTTAATGTCCCTAGCAGCCGCTTCTTGCGGACTTTCGCCGGGCATCAATCTACCTCCGATAATCCACCATCCTTTAGCTGGATAGTAAGATCGCTTGCCTAAGAGCATCTCGCCCTTAGGGTTGATGACGACAAAGTCAGTTGTTGCTATGACAATATTATCAAGAACTTCAGCATATTCCCTATCATTTAATCTTCTGGCGTGAGATTTAAATTTTTTTTCAATGAATTGATTAAACATATTATATTTTTAAATAATCTTTATTAGCCCCCAGAGAGAGCCCAAGCCGTAGGCAAAATGGCGGTTAAAAAAAACAAAAGGCAGAATAAAAAAATATCTTAAGTCCTCTTTAAGGGCGATCTTGAAAGAAAAAAATAAAGAAAGTAAAATATACGGCCAAATACTCAACGGCAAGGTCAAGGCGAAAAACAAGGGCATTAAGTGGCGCAAAGAAAAAAATGTAACGCCGAATTTCAAGGGATAGGTTGTCCAAAAGCCATCGGTAAAATTATGCCTAAAAAATTTCCAAAATTCTGCTTGAGGATAATAATAAGCTACAATTTCCGGGTGCAATAAAATTTTCCCGCCGGATTTTTTTAGCCGTTTGTTAAATTCAATATCCTGAGATCTTATCATTTTTTCGTTGAAAAGACCGACTCCGTCAGGAGGCGGGCTAAAAATTTCTCTTTTGTAGCAACCGCCAAAAACCGTATCTACAAAGCGCGGTTCTTTTGACCCTATCCTGAAATAAGAACTCCCTGCGCCAAAAGGATGAGATAAAACTTTGGCAATAACTCGAGCTACTAATGTATTTTTAGCAGGCAGGGTTTTAATAATTCCGCCGACATTATCGACTCCGGACTCTTTAAGGTATTTTACGCATTTTGAAATGTAGTCCTTTTCGTAACCGGCATGAGAATCCATTCTGATAATTATTTCTCCTCGGCTCGCTTTAATTCCGATATTCAAACCAAAGGGGGTGAATTTTTGAGGATTTTCTAAAAGTTGGATAAAAGGATATTTTAAGACAAACTCTTTAATGATTCCCCTGGTTCTGTCCTCCGAATTTCCGTCTATAACCAAAACTTCCAGATTTTCTTTGATAAAATCCTGTTGGGTTATTGACTCCAGGCATCTTTCAATAAATAATTCTTCATTCCTGCAAGGAATAATGATTGAAACAAATAGTAATTTATTAAACATAAAATTTAACCAAAAAGAGTTCCTGGCGGCTGAATTATTGGACCATACCTTAAAAGAAATTCAAGAACAAAGTAACTTATTAACACATAGGCAGAAAGCAGGATTATTTCTACGAAAGCATTAATGCGTGAATTCTTGTAATTTCTTAAAAGACCGGAGCTTCCCAAAAGAACCAAAAGAGGAAAGGCGATATAAAGCATCCTGTTGTGAGGATAAACCCAAAGAAAAACAGACAGAGAGGGGGGGATAAAAGCAAGCAGAAATTTAATGCGTTCAATGTTTTTTAGGATAAACTCTTTCCATGCTCCGAATAAAACGAATATCCAGCCCATTAACAATACTCTTCCTATTTCAATCACAATCCTTAAGGGACTAATTATATAAAAACTATTGCTACTTTTAGCGTTGACTCCGCCCAGGCGAAAGGCGTCCCAATAGGAATAAGAATATAATTTATACAAAATAATGCTGTTAATCGCTGGAAATATAATAAAAGCTGAACCGAAAACTAAAATATATTTAAATTTTTCTTTTAGAGAAATTGGGGCTGCTATGAAAACTAAACCGGCAAAAAATATAGGGGCCGCAGCCACGCTTTCCTTAAAAAGCATGCCGAATCCCGCCAGCAAACCCGATAAAAAGGCGATTTTAAAACTAGGGTTTTTGAGAAAATTTAGGCCCAATAAAACCGTAAGGAGAAAGAAAAACCAGCCGGATAAATCAGTTAAAACGGCTAAACCATAAGCCAACATAGGATAGGCCGTGCCGTATAAAACCGTTCCGTAAAAGGCCTGTTTTTCGTTTTTATAAATTTTGCAAACCAAAAGAAACACTAACCAAACAGAAAGAAAATAAAAAATTACATTTTGAGCCACCAGGGCATTTTCCGGACTTAAAATGGGATTAAGCAAAGCGGCAATTAAAATTGGCATGGGTTTTAAAATTCGGAAAGGGAAAATTTCACTCCCCTCATCTCCTGAAATGTTTTTTATTGTTGAAACATATTGAAGAGTATCTGGATGATTGAATCGCGGAACAAAAAAAACTAAAAGTAAAATTACATTTATGGCTGCAAAAATAAGGGAAATTAAAAGATATTTTCGGAAAAAAGTCATTTTTTCGCGATAATTAAGTTATTAAGAAATAATTCAAAAAAATAATTTTTAATATTATTTTCCTCAAAGCCGCTTTTAAAAAGCATGTTTTTAATGTCTTTTGGCCAAAAATAATTTTTGTGGTCTTTAATTTCTCTTCTGTCAATCATTTTCAGCTTAAAAGCTAAAAATTCTAAAATTGGCTTTGCTAAGGGGCTGGGGCTTGTTAAAATTAATTTTCCTCCCTTTTTTAAAATCCGGAAGGATTCATTCAGAACTGTCTGGGGATTTGAGAAATGCTCCAAAACCGCCAGCATTGTTACAATGTCGCAACTTCCATCCTCTAAGGGAATATTTTCTAAGATGCAAAATCTCTTAATCTCGTATTTGGGAGCCCTGAAATTTTCCGCTTTTTCATCGAAACCAATCCCCTTTTTAATGAAATTAGAAACCATTTTTAAAAAATTCCCCTCTCTGCCGCAGCCAATGTCGCAAACAACCGAATCTTCCGGGATATATCTGATAATCTTTCTGTTGCGCATTCTCTGAAAAACCTTGTCTAAAAAAGAATCCATAATTGAGTATTTACTCAAAAAATTTATATTTAATTAAAATCCAGAACGCCTCTATGCCGTCTCTCCATTTTATCTTTTTCCCCTCGTTTTTATGCCTCGGCCGATAGCTGATAGGAACTTCGTAAATTTTAATCTTCCTTTTGGCAATTTTAGCTGTAACTTCCGGGCAAAATTCAAATCTTTCGCACTTTAAAGGTATTGACTTTATGGTTTCAGTTTTAAAAAGCTTGTAACAAGTTGATTCGTCGGTAATTTTAATTCCGCAAATAATACCCGTCAGCCAATTAAGGATAATGCCTCCATAATAATACGAACTGTAGGAAAACTCATTCTTATGATTAAGCAAGCGCGAACCATAAACTACCTGAGCATTATTTTTTAGGGCGCATTCTAAAAGTTTTCTGTAATCTTCCGGATCATATTCTAAGTCAGCGTCTTGAATAATAACATAATCTCCAGAAACCTCTCTTAAACCGGTCCTGACAGCCATTCCCTTGCCTTGATTTTTTGAATGATAAATTATTTTGTGACGCCCTTCCAGATTTCTTAAAATCTCTCTTGTGCCGTCAGTTGAACCATCATCAACAATAATAGTTTCCTTGTCAAAACCAAGCCCCTTAAGGTCAACTCTTTCTATTCTTTTTAAAATTTCGGCTACTGTTTTTTTTTCGTTAAAAACAGGAATTATAACAGATAAAATCATTTTCCAAAGTTAAATTTTAACAAACTGATAAATGGCAAAAAATTCCTTTTAAAATCCTCAAAACTTCTTATTTTTGACAACCTTTTAAAGATGAAAGACGGCCTCAAGTAAAACTGGCGGTAGGCCTTTTTATAATATTCTAAAACTTTGACTGAAGAAATTGTCGGCAGTTCCATCACCGGTTTTGCCAAATTATATTCAGACCAGTTTTTGTGAATTAAATAATTATTTTGGTCTGCCCATCTATACATTTCGGTGCCGGGATAAGGAGTGGTAATATTGAAAGAAACCAAATCGGGATCAAGACGAATGGCGTATTTAATAGTTTTTTTAATTGTCTCTTCGGTTTCGCCCGGGTTGCCAAACATAAAAGCTAATCTCGTTTCCAAGCCGGCTTTTTTAGTAGTGGCCACCGTTTCTTCCGCCCTTTCAAAAGTGATTCTTTTATTGATATTTTTGATTATTTGAGGGTCAGCCGACTCTATTCCGTACATCACCTGATAGCATCCGGCTTTTTTCATTTTGACCAGTAATTCGTAATTAATAGTGTCAACTCTGGAAAAACAGCACCAAGTAAGGTCAATTTTGTTTCCCAAAATAAGGTCGCAAAAATCACTGACATTTTTTTTGTTAGCCGTAAAAGTATCGTCATAAAAAGTGATGTCTCGGATTCCGTAGTTTTTTTGCAGATATGCTATCTCGTTGAAAATCTTTTCAGCCGACCTGAATCTGATCGCCTCTCCTAAAATATCACCCTTACAAAAGGTGCATCTGCCCGGGCAGCCCCTTGAAGTAATAATGCCAAAAGAGGGCTTTCTTTTATAACTGCCTGAAGCCGCATAGTACCTGTCCATAGGCAGCAAATCGTAAGCCAACATTGGAAATACGTTAATATCGGGAATAATTTCTCTCGGCGGATTTAAAATAATTTGGCCATCTTTTTTAAAGCCAACCCCTTTAATGTTGCGGGGATCCAAGCCGGAAATTAAATCTAAAAAGCTGTATTCCCCTTCTCCGATAACGACGAAATCTACGGCCGGATTACCCAATACCTCTTCGGGCAATAAGGTGGCGTGAACGCCACCCATTATCACCTGGGT
>Ga0265296_1003317_pt1 | contig 15125 bp, 18 predicted proteins | sample MunlanPumphouse1_FD_189073 | JGI IMG/M metagenome (GOLD analysis project Ga0265296, IMG submission 189073) | Groundwater microbial communities from a municipal landfill in Southern Ontario, Canada - Pumphouse #1 | ecosystem: Environmental > Aquatic > Deep subsurface > Groundwater | place... | reverse complement strand
AGGTGCGGCGGAGCGCGTTATTATGGAGCTCCGTAAGACGGGCGACGTTAACTCCTCAAACATCAGTTCCACGCATCACGAGAACACACTGGCGGCGGTTCGGAACACAAAGGCTCGCCTCAATGAGGAGAGTCGCGTGGAAGGTGGCGTTTTTCACCTCGGTCTGTCTGATGTCGCTGAGCCACTCAATGCCGCTGTGGACAAGGCTGTCAAGAGTCGTGCGTGAAACGGCTACGTCAGCATGCCCTGCAATTACAACTTCGGTTGTGGTTGCAGGGTTTTTTCATTATTGCGGAAAAATAATTTTTGAGGTAGAATAATAAAATAGATTGCTTCGCTTCGCTCGCAATGACGATCATGAAGCTCGCAATGACGATTTTATGACATCTTCGGAATTGAGGACAAAATTTTTAGATTTTTTTGAGAAGAGGGGACATAAAATTATTCCCAGCGCTTCTTTGGTTCCGGAAAACGATTCTTCAACTTTATTTATTAGCTCTGGGATGCAGCCGTTGGTGCCATATTTACTGGGCGAGAAACATTCTCAAGGAAACAGGTTGGCTAATTCGCAAAAATCTTTAAGGACAGAGGATATTGATGAGGTGGGGGATAATCTCCACACAACATTTTTTGAGATGCTGGGGAATTGGTCTTTGGGAGATTATTTTAAAGAAGAACAATTAAATTGGATTTATGAATTTTTGATAAAAGAACTGAAGTTTGACCCGAAAAAATTGTATTGCACTGTTTTTAGGGGTGATGAAGAAATAGGAGTTCCGAAGGACGAAGAATCGGTAAATATTTTAAAGAAAATTTTCCAAAAGTATAAAATTGAAGCAAGGGATATTGATTTTTCGGAAAAAAATGGAATGCAAAACGGAAAAATTTTTTATTATCCTGCCAAGAAATGTTGGTGGTCAAGATCTGGTGCTCCGGAAAAGATGCCCCTAGGTGAGATTGGCGGGTCTGACAGTGAAATTTTTTATGATTTGGGAGCCGAATTAAAAAGACACGAAAATTCTGAATTAAGAAATTTGTCCTGTCATGTCAACTGCGATTGCGGAAGATTTGTTGAAATAGGAAATAGTGTTTTTATTGAATACAAAAAAACCAAAAAAGGTTTTGAAAAATTAAAACAGCGCAATGTTGATTTTGGCGGCGGGCTAGAAAGAATGGCGATGGTTTCCGAAGGGAAAAATAATGTTTACGAAACAGACTTATTTTTGCCGATTATAGAAAAAATTGAGAAATTATCTGGCAAAAAATATAAAGGCAACGAAAAGTCGTTCAGGGTGATTGCGGACCATATAAAAAGTTCTGTATTTTTAGTTTCAGAGGGAATTGTGCCTTCGAATGTCGGGCAAGGATATATTTTAAGAAGATTGATAAGGAGAATCGTACGCTACGGAAAAATTTTGCAGATGCCAGATGATTTTTTGTCTCCGCTGATAAAAGAAGTAGTTGTAATTTATAAAAATGTTTATCCGGAATTGTCAGAAAAAGACGGCGAAGTTATTTTTATTGTGCGACAGGAGGAGGAAAAATTTGAAAAAACATTAGAAAACGGGCTAAAAGAATTCGAAAAACTTAATGAAATATCCGGAAAAGATGCCTTTAGTTTATATCAGTCATACGGATTTCCAATTGAAATAACAGAAGAATTAGCAAAAGAGAAAGGATTAAAAATTGACATTGAGGAATTCAAAAAAGAATTGGAAAAGCACCAAGAGCTTTCACGCACGGCGTCGGCTGGGATGTTTAAAGGGGGATTGGCTGACGCGAGTTTTCAAACTACAAAGTTGCATACCGCCGCTCACTTGATGCTGGCTGGATTAAGAAAGGTTTTAGGTGACCATGTTGTGCAAAAAGGAAGTAATATTACTGCCGAAAGATTGCGTTTTGACTTTTCGCATAAAGAAAAAATGATCAGTGGACAAATAAAAGATGTAGAAAATTTTGTAAATGGTATAATAAAGAAAGACTTGCCCGTTAGCTTTGAGGAAGTGACTTTGGAAAAGGCCAGAGAATTAAATGCTATGGGAGTTTTTGAATCTAAATATGGCGAAAAGGTAAAAGTTTATACGGTGGGCGAGGGCGATGGAGTTGTAAGCCGTGAAATTTGCGGCGGACCTCATGCTGAAAAAACAGGAATTTTGGGGCATTTTAAAATTATAAAAGAAGAAAGCTCCTCATCAGGAGTTCGAAGAATAAAAGCAATTTTAGAATAAAGCTCGTATAGCATTTTAAAAAGTACCGGCGTCAGAAATTCCAGCGAATTTTTGCACCTTAGGCCTCGGCGATTTTGTTTCCGCTTCGCGGAAAACCGTGCCAAAATCGCCCGCGGAAATACTTTTTAAAACGCTATACTCGCTTTCAAACTTAGAATGGCAAAGAAAATATACGACATCAGGCCTCCAAAAATTGTAAGCAAAATAGAGGACGATATAAGGTCATTTATTGACGGCGATAAAAAAGGCAGGGGAAAAAGTGAGGTCGGAAAAAAACACCAGAAAGATGGCCGCCGGGGAAAAGAAAAAAAATTCCCATTTGGGATAATTTTTGCTGGGGTCGGAGTTTTGGTTGTTGCAGCAGCCGTATATTTATTTTTTAAATTGCCCAAGGCAGACATACAAATTTGGCCCAAAACCGATATTTTAAGTTTTAAACAAACGATAACAGCTGACAAAACAGTTGATTTGAATGACTTAACCAACAAGGTTATTCCAGCTCAGTATTTAGAAGAAGAAAAAGAAGATACACAGGAATTTCCAGCAACAGGATCTGCTTCAAACGAGGGTAAGGCGACAGGCACCATAAAAATTTACAATAAATATGATCCGCCCTCGCCCATTACCCTAAAAGTTGGGACCCATTTTTTGTCTGATTCTGGAAAATATTTTGTGACCTTGCAAAAAGTTGTAGTGCCAGCCGGGAAGAAGCAGGGAGGAAAAATTATTCAGGGATCCGTTGATGTAAAAGTACAAGCAGCAGAATCTGGTCCCAGTTATAATATAAAATCTGCTAAATTTTCTGTGCCAAAATTATCCGGCACTTCTTATTATTATAGTATTTATGCAGAATCGAGCGCAGAAATGGCTGGTGGATATACGGGCAAGGTAAAAAAAGTAACAGATGATGATATCCAGCAGGCCAAAAATGTTTTGACAAAAAAATTATTGGATGATGCGAAGAATTCTTTGAAGGGAAATATTTCTTCAGATTATATTTTAGCAGATGGCGCTATTTCCGGAGAAACAGTCAGTTCGTCCAGCTCTGTAAAAGCAGGAACCGTAGCTGAAAATTTTACTTACAAAGCAAAAGCAACAGCCCGCGCTTTAATTTTTAAAAAATCCGATTTAGACAAATTTGCCAAAGACTATATTATTTCTCAAATGCCGGATTCAAAAACTCTATTAGAAAAAAGTTACAGCATAAGTTATAATCCAAAAACCGTAGACATTTCTGGCGGAAAAATGATTTTAGACATAGATTTTTCATCAAGAATTTACCAAAATATTGATAGAAATTCTTTGATATCTTTATTCAGGAGTATGACAGCCAGCCAAATAAATGATTCTGTCAATAATAGTTTTGGCGACCAAGTTTCTAAGGTAAAGGTTAACCTCTGGCCGTTTTGGGTGACAAAAGCCCCAAGAAACCAAAAAGTAATCAATGTTGAGCTAAAATTTGAATAATATAAAATAAACTTTTATGAATATAAAAAATGTAAAAGTCATTCCAACTTTAGTTGGCATCATAATTATTGTTGTTTGGGCAATTATTGCCCTCGGTGGAGCTCTTTCCTACCAATATTTTACGCCCAAAATTTATCCGGTCATCCAGTCACAACAAGTCCAAAACCAAACTGCCGACTGGAAAACATTTAAGAGCGGGGTTTTTGATTACGAATTACAATTTCCTTCCGAATATGATATTTCCCCAGGATTTATATCAACTCCCCACACGGCTACAGATATAGATGAGGCAAACTATTCTGATAGAGATTATTCATATATTTTTCGGATCTTTGCAAGAAGCGAGGATTTTATTATTCAAGATTGTTTAAAAGATTTAAACGGCAAAGGTATTACAAAAACAATAAATATCAATGGCAATAAATTTTACATTTTTAAAGAAAGACAGGAGGCGTTAGGGTTAAAATCAGCAATACCAGGATCCATGGAAAGCGAATATAAAATAATGCGTAATAGTAAATGCTATATTGTTACTTACGGAATTTTTCCTTTATCCGACAATGTCCTGTCAAAAGAAGTACAAAATTCTAAATTTAATAAATTAGATCAAATTGTTTCAACTTTTAAATTTACAACACCAGTACAAATAAGCGACATGCCGGTGATTGATAGCATTTCTCCGAGTTCGGGCCTAAAAGGAACTGTCGTTGAAATTAGGGGGAAAAATTTGTCGGGTTTTGAAGGAGATTTAGATTTGTATTTTGAACGCACAGACGGGAAAAAAGTAATGTTAAGTGATAGTTTTGGAGATTATGCAATAACACAAGATAGATTAATTAAGGTAAAAATTATTGAGCCGTGCCAAGCAGGAGAAAAAGTTATTGGCAGATATTCAGGAATTGAAACTGAATGTAATTATGTCGAACTCATGCCCGGAATATACAAAGTTTATGCAGAACCTTATAGGGGCAAGAAAACAAACATCGTAAATTTTGAAATAATAAAATAGTAGTTGATTTTTAAGGAAATTTTTGGTAAGATTAAGATGTAATAAAGATATACAAAAAAATATGGTTTCGTTAAATATTACAATCAAACAAAATAAAAAAAACCACAAAAAAATAGTGGAATTTGATATTGGACAATTTGAGCGATTGGCTGCTGCTTTTGGTATGTTTAATCCAAATTTTATTAAAAGGTTAAATAAGGCAGAAAAAGACATCAAGGCTGGGCGAATAAGAAAAATCAATTCGTTGAAGGACTTAGATAAATAATAAATGGAAATTTTCGTTACCGAGGATTTTAAAAAGGACTATTCTAATTTGCCAAAAGAAATTCAGAAAAAAGCAAAAAAACAAGAAGAAATTTTTAAGAATAATCCATTTTATCCCTCGCTACATACCGAAAAATTACATCCCAAATCGCAAGCGGTATGGAGTTTTCGTGTAAATAAAAGCTATCGAATTATTTTTAGGATTTTAGGAAAAGACAAGGTAGTTTTTATAGCTGTTGGACCACACGACTGGGTTTATAGAATAAACTATTGACTATTTGCAGCTAATTTGCTAATATTATTTGTATACTAGATGAATTCAAACAGCGAGCAAAACAGCCAACAAGACTCTAAAAAAGTTGTACGGGTTGAGGGCAGAGTTATAGAGGCTTTACCAAATGCCTTTTTTAAGGTAGTATTAAGCGACAAGAGAGAGATTATGGGTTTTCTTTCTGGCAAGATGAGAATGAACAGGATTACGATTTTACCGGGAGACAGGGTAACAATGGAAATGACGCCATACGACCAAACAAAAGGAAGAATAGTTTACAGGCTAAAGTAGTGTAGTTTAACGCGGCACTAAGAAAATTTTTCAACGCCCGCCAAACCCACGGCCAGCCCGAATTGAAAAATTTTCTCAGTGCCGCTTATTTTAAAAATGAAAATTCGTCCGTCAATAAGAAAAATTTGCAATGATTGCAAGATCGTCAGGAGAGAAGGCCGGATTTATGTTATTTGCAAAAAAAATCCAAAGCACAAACAGCGCCAAGGCTAAAGCCCTTCCGAATTTTTAAATTTTTCTAATTTTTCAATTTTTAAAAATTAAGAAATTATTTTAAAAATTACAAAATTAAAAATTACAAAATTAGTTACAATGCCGAGAATTGCTGGGGTAAATATACCCGAAAACAAAAGAATAGAAATAGCTTTAACCTATATTTACGGAATAGGGAATTCTTTGAGTAAGAAAGTTTTAAAAGATGTAAACATTGATGCAAATAAAAAAGCGTCAGATTTAAGCCCAAAAGAAGTTAATGATTTAAAGGATTTAATTGAAAAAAAATATAAAATTGAGGGAGATTTGAGAAGGCAGATTATGATAAATATAAAAAGGTTAAAAGACATCGGGGCATGGCGCGGGTTAAGGCATATTAAAGGGTTGCCAGTCAGAGGACAAAGGACAAAAACTAACAATAGGACAGTCAGAGGAAATGTGAGAAAAACAATGGGATCAGGCCGCAAGCCACCGGCAGCGCCAACCTAGAAATTAATGTTACCCTTCGTCCTGTAAGGACTCAGGGTGATTTATTAACTTCGTTCATAAATCATGGGGAAAAAACATATAATAGAAACAAATCAAGAAGATTTGCTAAAGGAGAAGGAAAAAGTTGAGGCAGCCTTAAAAAAAGAAACAAAAATAAAACCAGCAACTGGAGGAATTCTGGAAGGCAAGATATACGTTTCTTCTTCTTATAACAACACAATAATAACTCTTACCAATTCAAGGGGTCAAGTTTTGGCGTGGAAATCAGCTGGATCGGTCGGTTTTAAAGGAACAAAAAAAGCCACTTCTTTTGCAGCCTCAAGAGTTGCGGAAGCTGTGGCTAATATTTGCAAAAAATTAGCAGTAGAAAAAATTGAGGTTTTAGTAAAAGGGATTGGATCAGGCAGAGAGTCTAGCATTAGAACATTGGTTGCGCAAGGTTTAAATATTATTTCTATAAGAGACGTTACGCCAGTTCCTCACAATGGATGCCGGCTAAGAAAAGTGAGAAGGGTCTAATTTAAAATTTTAAATAATAACCAGTCGCTTCGCTCCTTGTAATTGTGGGGCAATTAAATAAAAATTATTTTACGAAGTAAAAGCATGATTTATGACCAGTGCAAAACTTGCAGGCGTTTAGGGCAAAAGCTTTTTTTGAAAGGGGAGCGTTGTTTTTCTCAGAAATGCGCCATGGTAAAAAGAGCTTATGCGCCCGGGCCCCAGAAGAAAAGAAGAGGGGGGAGCCCTTCTGAATATAAAAAATCCTTGCAGGAAAAACAAACCCTAAAAAAATGGTACGGTCTTTCAGAACGCCAATTTAAAAAATACGTAAAAGAAACTTTGGCAAAAATGGGTAAGGTAGAGAACGTATCAAACGAACTTATAAAAAATTTGGAAAACAGATTAGATAATGTTATTTTTCGTTTAGGTTTTGTGAATTCCAGAATACACGCAAGACAGCTTGTTTCGCACGGTTATTTTTTAGTGAACGGAAAACCAGTGAACATCCCTTCTTTTAATGTTAAAAAGGGCGATATTATTTCTATAAAGGAATCAAAGAAGAAAAAAATAATTTTTAGAGAGTTGCAGACGCAATTAAAGCGGAAAGAAACTCCCTTATGGCTGAATCTTGATAAAGAAAAATTTGAAGGTAAATCTGTCGGCGAACCTAACTTAGACGAAGTTAAGCCGCCAGCAGAAATTCCGTTGATATTCGAGTTTTATTCAAGATAAACTGTTAAATTGTCATATTGTTAAATTGTTAAACTGAATCCATCCGCAACAATTTAGCAATTTAGCAATTTAGCAATTTAATTTATATGATACCTCTTCCTTTAGCTCCAAAAATAATTCAAAAAAACCTACCTGCCGGCAGGCAGGGAAAAGCAGCGGTTTTTGAAGTCGAAGGCCTTTACCCAGGCTATGGGGTTACTATTGGAAATTCATTAAGGCGCGTTTTACTGTCTTCTCTTCAGGGAGCTTCAATAACACAAGTAAAAATTAAAGGAGCTTCGCACGAATTTTCTACAATTCCAGGCGTTTTAGAGGACACCATAATGATACTTTTAAATTTAAAAAAATTAAGATTTAAAATTTACGAAGGCGATGTCCAAAAAGTTGAGTTAAAGGTAAGGGGCGAAAAAGAGGTGAAGGGTTCTGATTTTAAAACTTCTTCCCAGATAAAACTTGTGAATCCCGATGTCCATATCGCTACAATAACTGATAAAAAAACAGAACTGGAAATAGAGCTTCAGATTGAAAAAGGAATTGGATACGAGCCAAAAGAGCAAAGGAAGAGCTCGACAGCTGGCGCAAAAAAATCAGAGATAGGAGCGATAGCCACGGATGCTATTTTCACTCCGATTAGAAACGTCAATTTTCAGGTTGAAAATATGCGCGTGGGCGACAGGACAGATTTTGATAAATTAAGTTTGGAAATAGAAACAGACGGCACCATTACGCCAGAAGAGGCATTTTTTGAGGCATGTGAACTGCTTATAAATCATTTTAATATAATTTTTGAAGGCAAAGCCGAAAAGCCGGTAGAGAAAAAAGCGGCAGAAAAATCGGAAGCAGAAACAGCAGGAGACGCGACAGAAATTGTCGTAGAAGATTTGAAACTCACCGGCAGAACTCTTAATGCTTTGTTAAAAAATAATATAAAAACAGTAGCAGGCATTTTAAAGAAATCTGAAAAAACTTTATCAGAATTAGACGGAATGGGTGACAAAGCAATGTCTGAAGTAAAAAGAAAAATTAAGAAATTAGGATTAGAGTTAAAATCCGGAGAATAAAGACATGAGGAAGCTAAATAAAGGAAGAATTTTATCAAGACCAAAAAATCAAAGAAAGGCTTTGTTGAGAACACTGGCTAATAGCCTTTTTTTGCGCGAAAAAATTAAAACCACAGAAGCCAAAGCAAAAGAGTTAAGGCCGGTTGCAGAAAAGTTTATCACAAAAGCAAAAAAAAATAACCTTTTTAGTAGAAGAATATTGGCAAGAGATTTAACTCCGATAATTGTTAAAAAATTAGTAGACGATATCGCTCCAAGATATCAAGAAAGGCGCGGCGGATATACAAGAATTATTAAGCTTGGCCCTCGCCATTCAGACGGAGCAAAAATGGTAATAATTGAATTAGTAAAGTAGCTTGATGCGGAATTTAATTATGGAAGAAATAAAAAGAGAAACACATATAATAGACGCAGAAGGAAAGAGCTTAGGCAGATTAGCTGTCGAGGTTTCTGTTTTGTTAAGAGGAAAAAACAAGCCAAGTTTTGAGGCTTATAAAGAAATGGGGGATATTGTCGTAGTAAAAAATGTTGATAAGGTTAGATATACAGGAAACAAATTAGAAAATAAAAATTATTTTCATTTCACAGGATATTTAGGGAATCTTAAAAAAACTACTTTAAAAGAACTTTTAGTTAAAAGGGGCCCGAAAGAGGTTTTGAGAAAAGCTATTATGGGAATGATGCCAAAAAATAAATTACGAGCGATTCAAATTAAAAGACTTAAATTTGAATAAAACCTATGCCGAGAACAACAAAGAAAATAATTAAAGACCTGCCTGCGCAGGCAGAAGAGCCTCCTGTTTTTCAGACCGCAGAAGACATAAAAGAAGATGTGGGAGACGAAGAGATTTCAAGAGAAATCGCCGAAAAAATAAAAGAAGACGCCGGAAAGCCGGACCGTTATTTTGAAGCAATTGGAAGGAGAAAAACAGCAGTAGCCCGCGTAAGGCTTTTTACAAAAGGCGAAAAAGAATTTATTGTAAATAACAAACCTTATCAGCAATATTTTTTGTTGCCAGAAGACCAAGAAACAGCAGTCTCTTCAATGAAAAAAATGAAATGCTTTGATAAGTTCAGAGTTACGGTAAAAGTTGAGGGCGGAGGCCGCCATGCGCAGGCAGAAGCAGTCAGGCATGGCACGGCAAGAGTTTTGGTTGATTTCAATTTAAATTTTAGAAAGAGATTGAGAAAGGCCGGGTTTTTGACAAGAGACCCAAGAATGAGGGAAAGAAAAAAATTCGGACTGCGCAGAGCCCGTCGCGCGCCCCAGTGGGCTAAACGATAACACGATACGTCAGAAAACGATTATCAATTTTAATTTTGACTCAAAAACTACTCCCCTCGGAGTAGTTTTGTTTTGTATTAAATTGCCTTTTAGATAAAAAAATGATATTTTAAGTTAATAGAGAGAATTATGATAGAGGAAACAAAACAAAGGCACAGTATAGTTATCGGGAAAAATTTATTTGGCGAGGATGTTGTACGCCATAAATTACCAAAAACTCAGTATTTGGGAAGCAAACAACTTCTGGCTGAGTGGATTTTCAAAAATGCACCAAAAGATATTGAGTGCGTGTTTGATGCTTTCAGTGGAACTTCCTCTGTCGGATATTTTTTTAAGACAAAAGGCAAAAGAATAATTGGAAACGATTTTCTTAAATTTAATTATCATATTGGGAAATCATTAGTTGAAAACAGAGGAGATAAGTTATATGATAGTGATTTAAAAATACTCTTTGCCGAGAACGATAAAGCGGAAAACTTGATAGAAAAAGTATTTACGGGTGTTTTTTTCGAAAGAAACGAGGCAAAATTTCTTGATAATTTCAGAGCTAATGTTGCGTTGCTAAAAAATAATTATAAGCAATCGCTTGCCTTGGCAATTATGTGCAGGTCTTTAACTAGGAAAATTCTTTTAGGACATTTTGCCCACACAAGCGCCTTAAGATACAGTAAAGATCCTGCAAGAATAAAAGTTAATCCTTCGATCGCTCGCCCTATTAAATATTTATTTCTCCAATTATTTGATGAGTATAATGATGCAGTTTTTGACAATGGTAAAGAAAATAAGTTTTATTGCGAAGATACGACAGAATTAGTTAAAGAATTAAAGAATGTCGATTTGGCGTATTTTGACCCTCCATACTGCGGTTGCCATCCTGATTATCAGGCTTTTTATCACTTTTTAGAAACATTCGTTGAATACTGGAAAGACAAGGAATTTATAAATGGGACCAAGCAGTATTTTCCCAAAAAAGAAAGTGGTTTTGTTCAAAAAAGCGAAGTGATGTCCTCTTTTAATAAATTGTTTGAGAATAGTAAACATATACCTTACTGGTTAATTTCATATAACAGTAAAAGTTATCCAAACAAAGAGGATATGATAGGTATTATTGAAAAATATAAAAAGGTTAAGGTTTACGAATCTGAGTATAAAAATAATAACGGAGGTAAGGGTTCAAAAAAGGGGACACGTGAGTATTTATTTTATTGTTTTAATTAGATAGAAAAATATGAACAAATTTAAACAATTTAAGCAGCTGTATCAAGATAATAAGTTTGATATTCTTTTGAGGGACCCGGAAAGTGTTTATTGGTTGAAATTGAGGTCAATATCTAGAAAGGAATTGATGGCTAATTTTTGTGTTCTTATAAAACTTGATTGCTCAAATATCAAGAGTAGTCAATTATTCGAACAAATTTACAATGCCAAACCAGACGAGAAAATCATCGATGAATTTATTCAAAATAGATACAAGGCCGAACGTGCTATAAGGAAAATGGCAGAACCAAAATTGGTTTCAGAACTATATAAGTTGAATGTTTTAGATTGGGGAGGACTATACCAAAATAATCTGGAAAGGAATATCGTTGATAATTATGTAAAGAAAATAAACGATTTTGATGTATTGAATAAAAAAATAGAAAATGAAATTCATTCCAGCATGAGAGGATATGTCCAATCGTCTTGGTATAGTCACTGGACTTCAATCTTGATTGAGGATATTTTTAAGGACCATAAAAAGGTAATCCCAACGGTTGGCTTGATAAAGAAAGTTGATTTTTTTATTTCAAACACACCTTTTGATCTTAAGGTTACATATTTTCCTGAGGGTTATATGTTAGCTAAAAGGAAATCACTAGGCCTGCCATCCGAAATACAATTATTAAAAGGTTTTGCAAAATCTAAGGGTATTGTTTATGACAAACAACAGAAAGAAAAAATAATATTTTCAGAATTAGTCACACGTATTTCTGAAAGAAGCGATGCCGATTCACGTAATTTTATTACTGAATTTCAGAAAAGTCGTTGGAAAATTGTTCAAGACACAATTAACGACAGTAAGGGTCTTATGAAGTGGCTATATGAAGAACAGGGCGAGAGGAGGTTCGACGCCGCAAATAGGCTATTTCTTGTTCTTATCGATAAAAATAATATGGAAGATAGCTGGAAAATGAAAAGAAACGTGGATTTACTAAAAGACAAGGTAGCTACATATTTAAATAATTTTAATCCCAAAGATTTGTCTAAATTAGAAATCGAGTTTGATTGGTTGGATGGGAAAAAATATAAAACAATTTGCGATGTTATTTTTGTCATAAAATAAACAGACGGATGATCAAGTTTTTATTTAAGAAATGGATAAAAAAGAATTTATAATTAAACTTCCCAATAAAAAAGAATCTGTTAATCTAAAAGCGGAGGGAGTTTTTATTTTTGATGCATGTTCCTTATTGTCTATCTATTCCTTCACGAGTAAGGATAGGAATAATTTTTTAACTAATCTTAAAAAACTTGCTGATGAAAATAGAATTTGGTTGCCATATCAGTTTCTTGAGGAATTTGAGGTACACCGTCTGGAAAAAATTCAGGAACAGCATGAGGCATACACAAAATTTAAAAACATTATAGATAACCAATTTCAAACAATATACCAAGATAGAAGAATAAATGACTTTGGCAACCATCAATTTTTGAAAAAATACAAACAGAACTATATACAGAATATAAAAAAAATTCAACAGAATATAGTAAGCGAGATAGAAGCGGCGAAAGATAGTCATCCTGATTGGAGAATAGACGATCCGGTCAAGAGGGCGCTAATGAAGTGTTTTGAAAATAAAATCGGAGATCCATACGCCGAAGATAATGAACGATATCAGAAAATTATTACCGATGGGCCGATGCGTTATCAAAAATTTGTTCCTCCTGGATATATGGACGTGGAAAAAAATAGAACAGATACAACTAAAAAGAAGCAGTTTGGCGATTTGATCGCGTGGTTTCAAATAATGGATTTCGCAAAAATTTTTAAAAAGCCGATTGCTATAGTCACAATTGATGAAAAAGAGGATTGGTGGAATAAGCAGGCGGGAAAATTATTCGGTCCTAGAATAGAATTGATGTACGAAATTTTTGAGTATGCAGGAGTTCATCTTAATATGTTTAATATGGAAGGATTTATGAAGTATGCTAATGAAGAATTAAAATTTGATATAAATAAGGGTTTGATTGAAAAAGTTAAAAACATTAAAGAAGAGGGACTGGACGAGCAAAGTATCTCTAGTCAAATCGAGGTGTCTGCTCAAGAACCAGTGGTCGAACAAAGCGCTTCAACGCCGGTAATCGACAAACAATATCCAGACACAAATAATGAGGTAAAAACACAAGAATAATATGAAAACATTTTTAATATCTTATGATTTAGGAGTTCCCGAAACACACTCCGATTATACTATACTTGCCAATCATATTAAGTCTCTTTATGCATTTTGGGCTCGTCCAGTAAAATCTGTTTGGATTATAAAATCAGACAATAACGCTGCGCAGATAAGAGATAGTATAAAGTTGGGGCTCGATTCTAATGATAAATTAATTGTTGTCGAGCTTAGCGGTGATTGGGGTACATACAATATTACCAAAGAAGTTACCGATTGGATGAAAACAAATTTATGACAATTTGGGCTTGACTCGTTAAACCATAGCGGTATAATGAGGTAAAGAAGTGACCACTGGTTTCAAAGAATAAAGATTTCTTATTTCGTTTGCGGAGAGAGACATTCCCACATAAGTGAGCTAAACGTTAGATTTTCGAAACCGCCTTCGGGCGGTTTTTTGTGCATAGTGGTTGGCATTGTGCGACACTCTGACTTTGTTAATACGATCGTATCTACAAAGTCAGAGTTTTTTGAAAGATGTAATTATCGATGGACATGTTTATTAAAAAGTGGTAGGATTCCATTAGCACCTGAAAAATTTAATATCCGAACATCTTGGATTGTTTTTCAGGTTTTCTCTGGCTATTTTTGGAGGACCGACAATGAGTGGAATGACTTATGCGGGTGTTGGCGTTGATTACGATGCAATGGATCCTTTCAAGCGAATGGCGCAACTTGCTGGCCGCGAAACTGCGGGCAATATCGCCCGTTTGAATGGCGGTGAGTTTAAGGAATTTGAGGCGAGTCGAGGTGAAAGCGCTTACCTCATTGAGTCCGCGAAAAGCTATTTTGCGCATGTCGAAGAAGGGCTCGGCACAAAAAATCTCGCCGCCGATGCTATGTACAAACTCACGGGCAAGTCGTATTACGACCACATCGCGCAATGCACGGTGGCAATGATCGTCAACGACATGATTACACTCGGCGCGTTGCCGCTTTCGGTGGCGATGCATCTTGCAGTCGGCGTTTCTAGTTGGTTCGACGACCAAGTGAGATGTCGCGACTTGGTGAACGGTTGGAAAAACGCCTGCAATCTGGCGCGATGCGTTTGGGGTGGAGGAGAAACTCCGACCCTTAAGGGTGTTGTCGTTCCTGAAGCAGTTGTTCTGTCTGGTTCTGCGATGGGTATTGTGAAGCCGAAGGAACGGCTTATCAAGGCCGAGAATATCCGCCACGGCGACGCGATTATCATCATAGAAAGCTCCGGCATTCATGCCAATGGTTTAACCCTGGCTCGAGAAATTGCCGCGAAACTGCCTGCCGGTTATTTGACGAAACTTTCCGACGGGCGTTTTTATGGCGAGGCATTGCTCGATCCGACCTGCATTTATGTGCCAGTCATCGACGAGTGTCAAAGACACGGCATCAATATCCACTACGCCGTGAACATTACCGGGCATGGCTGGCGCAAGCTCATGAGGGCGCAACAACGGTTCGCATACGTGATCGAGTCTCTGCCGCGACAACTTCCCATTTTCGATTTCATTCAGAAACACGGTCCGGTCGACGACAGAGAAGCTTACGGCAATCTCAATATGGGAGCCGGATTCGCGCTGTATGTTGACAAACGAGATGTCAAAAGAATTTTCACGTTGCTGAAACTTGGTCTTTGGCCGGGTAACTTCAGTATGGTTCTCGCAGGTCACGTTGAAAACAGTGACGTGAAAAAAGTCATCATCAAACCCAAAGGTCTCGAATATCTAGGCTCGACGCTGGGAGTCCGCTGACTTTTGGTCTCATGCTCTACTGCATTGCGCGGCAGAGCATTTTTTTTGCTCTTGCTATTTTTTATAAAAAAAATTAAAATGATTACATGCTTAAAGAACTTATTGACCAGTTTTATTTAGAGAACCAGAAAAACAGAGAGCAGACGCGGTTTT
>Ga0265296_1003316_pt1 | contig 15126 bp, 15 predicted proteins | sample MunlanPumphouse1_FD_189073 | JGI IMG/M metagenome (GOLD analysis project Ga0265296, IMG submission 189073) | Groundwater microbial communities from a municipal landfill in Southern Ontario, Canada - Pumphouse #1 | ecosystem: Environmental > Aquatic > Deep subsurface > Groundwater | place... | reverse complement strand
TAGTTGCTGTTTGCGAAGTTGCGCCCAAATCAGCCAAATATAAACCGGCTGCCGTAAATGAGTCTTTTATTCCCCATGGATCTGGAGCTGTACCTAAAAGAGCCTTTAATCTGTCTGTAAACAAATTCCATGTTGACGGAATAAACTGCGCGGGTCCCATTGCCCCGCCCCAACCCGACGGGCTTCCCGAAACATAAGCCGGTATCCAGCAGGACACCGGCGTTTTATATGGATCCCTTCCCGATGCTGCGGTTATCTGCATAAACGGCGAAATATCCCTCGACGGCTTCATAACTCTAATAACAGCGCCCCCTGTGGAAATTCTCTTGCCGTTTCCAGTCGAGGTGTCAACAAGCACGCATTGACCCACATTTTTGCCAATTGCAGATTCCTGGCTTATAATTGCCAGAAGAAACGCCGGCCTTATTCCAACCATATTTGCCGCAGTTTTTGCAACTTCCAATGCCTCTCCGAATGTTGGAACTTTTGAAACGCCGAGCATTTGAAAAAGCTGGGCTTTTATTTTAGAGGCTTTTGTTTCTGCCTCTTGTTTGTCTTTCAATTGCTGCTGATATTGCGCTTCTGTAAGCTTTAAATATTGCTCCTGTTCTTTTTTATTTTGTTCGTTCTCCTGTTTTTGCAAACTTTGCAGAGCTATAGTTTTTTGCAGCTGGCCCACTTCTCCATCCATTTTATCTTTTTGGCCCGTCAAATACGATTTTAAATCTTTTGTACTTTCTAAAAGACCAGAAACCTGGAAATTTAAACTTTCTAAATATGCCAGATTGTCAAAAAAATCAGAAAGGTTTCCTTCAAGCAGAATTTGTACAGACGGCTTCTGATCTTCTTCATAAATAGACTGCAGAATATTTATTATCTGGGTTTGTGAATTATTAATTTTTATAGAAGTTTTATCTATTGAAACTTTTGTGTCGTCTATCTGTAAACTGAGGTCTTTTACCATAACGTTACTTTGCTTTATTTGATATTCTAAATTTTGTATTTTCTTTTTAAAAGCAGATATTTGGTTTTGGAGAGTATTTTTTTGCTGGGTTGTTTTTGTGATATCCTGAGAAATTTGAGCTGACTGTTGGTCATAATAAGCGGCGCATTTTTCTAAAATCGCCCTGCAATCAGTACTGCTTAAGTTCGGGCATCCGGTATTTGACTCCGAAATTGTCGCGCAAGTCTGGGATAAATCTTCAGCGATGATAAAACCAGGGAATATCAATCCCAAAAACAGAACATATGCGAAAATTATTTTTATGGGGGATATACGCATTCTTAATTTGAAATTTTAAATCCGTTTATTTTATTATCTCTTTTTTTTGTAAAAAAAACCAGCCCCGTTATCCACAGGACTGGCGTAAAATTTACTTTTTTTCCTCTTTCGGCTCTTCAACAACAACTTCTTCTTTCTTTTCTTTTTCCACCTTTTCTACGTCTTCAACTTTTTCTTCTATTTCTTTTGCCAGTTCTTCTTCAACTTTTTCTGCAGCTGATATAGAAACAACAATTTCATCTGGTTTTTTAGAAACCTTAACGCCTTCTGCTAACGGCAAGTCTTTAACCAAAATATGGTCTCCAATTGTTTTTAACCCGTCAACGTTAACTTTAATTTCATGAGGAAGATTCTGCGGCAGCGCTTTCACCTGAATTTCAATCATGTTTTTTACCAGGGTGGCTCCTAAATCTTTGATAGCCGGGGCCGTGCCTTCAAAAACAAGTGGAACAGTAACCTCAACCTCTTCTTTAAGTGAGGCCTGGAAAAAATCTATGTGTATAATTTTATCTGAAACCGGATCTTTTTGTATTTCGTGAATCAAAACCGGCCTTTTTTCCTTGTCTACTTTAAGGTCAATAAGAGAGCTTTCGCCGGCTTCCTTAAAAACTTTTTTAAACTCCAGCTGGTCAATTTCAAGAGAAATATTTTTAACTCCGGGACCGTAAACCACCGCAGGAATTTTTCCTGATTCTTTCAAAACCTTTGTTTTTTTGCCAGCCTCTTTTCTAATTTTTGCGCTTAAACTAATCATAATTTCCTAATTTCTTAATTTCATTATTTCTCAACATGTATGCACTGCACCGGGCATGCTTCTGAGGCCGCCTCGGCGCATTCTATTTTTTGTACTTCTAATTCCTCTATTCCAGCCTGTGCCGACCCTATCAAATGTGCCTTGCCGTCATCTACCATTTCAAAATATTTTGGACAGATTGCCGAACATGAACCGCATCCAATGCATTTTTCTATTTCGTGCTTTATTTTCATATTTTATTTTGGCTTTCAAATAATTTTATTTTCTCCTCAACGACCATCTTAACAGATTCCATTGCTTTTGGCAAGTATTTGTACGGAATTATTTCATTTGGCAGCGCGGTTAACACCTGCCTTAAACTTTCAGAGAATGCAACCCTTAGCTCGGTGTTTATATTAATTTTTACAACGCCCAATTTTATGGATTCTTTAATATCGTTTTGCGGAGTGCCAGACCCTCCATGTAAAACCAAAAAGGTTTTGCCGGCAACTTTTTTTATATTTTCTAAAACATCCAATCTTAAATGCGGATCAATTCCTGAAATTTCAATGCCGTGAAAATTTCCACAGCTCACTGCCAGCAAATCAGCTCCTGTTTTTTCTAAATATTTTTTTGCTTCATCTGGTTTTGTTAAATCTCCTTCTTCTATTTCAGATCCAATTTTTCCAACCTCGCCTTCAACTAATATACCCTTCCACTTTGCGTAATTTTTTACCTCTTTTGTGATTTTTATATTTTCTTCTAACGGTGACTTTGACCCGTCAAAATGAACCATGTCATAGCCGGCATCAATCACCTGTTTTAAATATTCAAAACTTTTTCCGTGGTCTAAATTCAAAAATATCGGCAAGCCGGTTTTTTTTCTCAAAACATTTCGCAAAGCGACGGCTTCTTCTAATCCAAAAAACTTACTCTCGCCTTCTGAGGTTCCTAAAATAATTGGAGATTTTACTTCCAAAGCCGCAGCAACAATTCCTTTTACTTGCGTAAAATCAGAAAAATTAAACTGCCCAATTGCGAATCCTTCTCGTTGCGCCTTTTGTAAATAATATTTTAAATTTTTAGCCATTTTATTTATTTTTTTAATGTCTGGCTTAAGTGCTGTTTCACAGCCTTACATAATTATTTTGGTAAACATAAATTATTTTCTGTACATTCTTGTTTTGATACAGAAACGCGGTCAAATTTTGAATTTTTATCAAGTAATCCTGTTTTTGCTCCAATTTCTGATAAATTTCCCGCAGAATTTGCTAATCCAAACTGAATTGCCGACTCAATATTTCCGTCTGTTATGATAAAATCGGCTAAAAATCCGGCGCCAAAAGAATCTCCGGCTCCCGTAGTATCAACCACTTTTCTGTTTGGATCTGGTTTGGCAGAATATAAATACTTTCCATCAGAAACCACAACCCCCTCTCCCCCTTTTGTCATAACAGCAATTCCGGGGCAAAGCTCGTCAATTTTTCTAAAAATTTCGCTTTCGTCTTCAAAAGGAATTTTTGTTAAAAAACTTGCTTCTTCTTGATTTAAAAATAAAATATCTACCTTCTGCAAAATATTTTTTAATTCTTCAATTGACAAAGACAATTGTTGCTTTGATGGATTTACCGCCACTTTAATTTTATTTTCATGCGCAAAATTTACCAACCCTCCAAAATTGTCGCACAATGAATCAGACAGCGGAGCCAAATAAAACCACTTTGCTTTAAGTTTAGATAAAAGCGTACTAGCCTCCCTGCCAACAGGCAAACACAGTAAATCTGACGCCCCACGGTAAACCATTATTGTCCTATCTTCGCCACTTGATGAAATTATAATAGATTGATTGGTATGCTTTTCTTTTTTTACAGAAACAAACCTGGTATCAATTTTGAGACTCTTTAATTCATTAATAATTTCTTTTCCGGATACATCGTCGCCAACCGCGCCCACAAAGGCTGTTTTAAACCCTTGTTTTGCAAATGTAGCAGCCGTATTTGTTCCACCACCGCCCGAAGCAAAAACAATATCCTCAATATCAATTTTTGAACCAAAAGGCAAACAAATTCCCTGCCCTGTTGCAAAATCTTTATTGTCATTTAAAATTTTAAATGCCTTGGATTTTAAATGAATATCCTGCGCCGCCGACCCAAATGTAATTATATCGTACATAATTTATTATTTTTAGTTTTTGATTTAGATTACCATTGATCGACGTTTTCAATCGCTTTGCATCCAAACTCAAATCCAATACATTTACTTCCGCACCCCACGCATAGTATCGTCCTATTTAAACCAACGCATATGCATGCAGTTCCCGTTGTGGGATTATGCCCCGTTATATGAGTAATAGTGCTAACACCAATTCCAACTTTGAAAATAAAACTGCTTAATACCATCAACACAATAACTATTATTGTTCCAATTATAATTTTTTTCATATTTTATTTATTTAACTATTAATTTTTTTATTTTTGAATGGGCGGACGATGGCGTAAAAAGCAATGCTTCTCTTTCCAAATCTTTGTCGTCTTCAAATTTTTCTATGACAGCATCAAGTAAATTTGGTAAAACTCTGTTCGCCGCACTAAATTTTTTAATGGATGAACATTCCATAACGCTTTTTTCTTCGTTTTTAATTCTCTTTAACCTTCTTTTTCTGTTTTCAATTAATCTTTTAACAATAATTTTGTATCCACTATCGTCCTGGTCCAAAGATTTCTGGACTCGTGAAATCTTGTCACTTCCCGTACCAAGAATCTTATTAATTTGCCGATAATTAAACCCTCCCTCCAACAAAACTGCAATTTCTATTCTTCTCATTAGAGTTGCAATCTCATCTGCGGCGAGTAAGCTTTTTATAAATAAACGAACCTCATCTCTATTCTTCAATGAATCTATTATATCATAAAATTCTCCGATCATTTGAATTCGTTTTTGCTTGGGCAAACTATTTAAATGAAATGTCACCATATATTATTTCTATGCTCCTATGCATAGGTGTATAGGAGCATCTAATATTTATTAGTTATAAAAATCTTTAAGATTAACGATATTCGGATATTGGCTCAAAATTGTTATCGTATCGCTAAGAGTTTTATTGGGGTGAATGGCTATTATTTTTCCTTCTGGGTCAGTTAAAACTACAAGAGACGATTTGCCGCTTAAAACTTCCTGCGGATTCAAGCCAAACAGCAAAGCATCTTTAGCATCATATTTGCTGTTGACCAAAACGCCACCACCCATTTTATTAATTACGCCCGATAAAAAATTGATGTCTGGTTCCATTTTCGGAAATTCGCATCCGTCTAAAAAACACAAATAAGAATATTTATCATAACTTATGCCCTGAAACGCATATAAATAAAATTTTTTGCCAAATTCTGTTTTTAATGGAGAAAATTCGCCAACTTTTAGTTCGCCAAACTGCTTCTGTCCTTTTATAAGACTAAAATTTGCTAGATCAGAATGGAGCTTAAGAATTTCAATTACATCCTTTAACCCCTTATTGTGATAAATACCCATAATTTTTCCAGTATTATCTCCAATAATGGTCATCTTTTCTATATTTTTATTTTCCGGAAGATCTAAACCAAAAAACTCCTTTGTCTCTACGAATTTTGTATTATACACTTGAATCCACCCCCCAATTGTTTTGATAAAAGATCCATCAATGCCACAAATATCAACTACGCAATGTTTGTTAGGTTCGGCTATGGCAATATAGAATTTCGGTCTAGGGATTTGATATGGTTTTTCGGGATACGGTGATTCTGTTGGGGTACCAAACCCAAACATCATTTCTTCGCCTAAGATTGGAGTTTTGATAGGATTATTTTGATATAAAGCCACCTTAAAATCGTCTTGAAAATTTTGTTTATCTTTCTGCTTTAAAAAATATATAAATAAAAATCCTAAAAGGAATATACTAAAAATAAAAACTCCGGCAATAATATATTTCCTTGCCATTTTAATCAATAACTTCAACAACCCCCACACTCACAAAATCACCCTTACGGGATTTTAATAATATTTCACAAAGTTTGTCCCATTTCTCAATTTCTATTATCGTCATACACCCGCGCGAGACACTGCCTGCATGTAAAAATCGTGCTCCATCATGGCCGATTCTAAACCAAATTTTTGCTAATTTTGCCCTATCTAAATATGGCTGTCCATAGCCTTGCGGAGAGCCGGGAATTTCTATATCATATATTCCTTTTTCCCATGGCGTTTCAGGATGATCGGTTGCTTTATATTCTTTTCCGTTAAATGTAAAAATTTTCCGCGATATCGAGTATTTAGCGAGGGCAGTTGGTTCGTACTTTGTAGTTGATACAAAATATGAGGTGCCATTGGGCAAAAGTTTGGTAGAAGCTTTTTCGCCTCTGTATACGCCCTCTAAAATCACAATATTTTCTCTTCCCTTGGCGATACCGCCTGGTTTTATTTGAAGAAAAGACGGCAAACTCACAGTCTTTTTGTTTTTTTCTAATACAACTTGAAGCCAGCCATCGCTAGTCATCGGCACACACATTAGCGCGTCAAATACCTCTGCTTCTAATATTATTTCAAAAATAGCTTTTTTGTTACCCCAAATTTTTCCAAAAATCGAGCGCGTTTCTTGTATTTCAATTTTGCAATAAAATTTTTGTTGATTTGTATCTCCTGTATCAATTTTAATATCAATACTCCCGTTTCCAACGTCATTAAATAATAAATCTTTTTCAATGACAACAATTTGGGCGTTAAATTTAAATATTTTTTGATCAGTCTCAAAAACACCGATGGATTGATCAATTTGCGCCGTTGTTTTAACCTTAACCCTTTTATCTACGCGTAAAAAATTACCCAATGCCTCGATTTCTACACGAATATCATCGCCAATCGAATCTCCACTATATTTTATTTGCCCTAATTTAAATTGAATATTTTTTAACATAATTTTCTCTGCTCCTATGCATAGGTGTATAGGAGCACCAAGTTTTAAACAGTAATATTGTTTTTTATTTTTGATTTAGTTTTTTCTCGGTTTCGGCAATGGCAATTTTAGTTTTTAAGACCGAGTCTGGGTTTAAGGAAATTGATTCAATGCCCTTCTCTACCAAAAACTGAGCGAAGTCCGGAAAATCGCTGGGGCCCTGCCCGCATATTCCGATGTATTTATTATTATTTTGACATACTTTTATGGCTTCTTCAATTAGTTCTTTTACTGCTTCATTTTTTTCGTTGCCAATGCTGGCTATTTCTGAATTATCGCGGTCTAATCCCAAAGTTAATTGAGTTAAATCATTTGAACCAATTGAAAATCCATCAAAAATTTCCAAAAATTGTTCTGCTAAAATTACGTTTGCTGGAATTTCGCACATGACATAAATTTTCAGCGGCTGAAAATTTATGTCACCCTGAGTCCCGCCTTGCGGGACGAAGGGTTTCCTTGATAACCCGTTTTCTTCCAAAATCTGTAAAACTTTTTTTCCTTCGCCCAGTGTCCTGCAAAACGGCACCATGGGAATAACATTATCCAAACCAAACTCTCCGCGAACCTTATTCATTGCTTTGCACTCCAGCACAAACGCGTCCTTAAATTTTGGATCATAATATCTTGAAGCTCCGCGAAATCCAATCATTGGGTTTTCTTCCTCTGGTTCGTACATTTCGCCTCCAACCAAGCTTCTGTATTCGTTTGTTTTAAAATCAGAAAACCTTACAATAACTTTTTTTGGATAAAAAGCCGCCCCTATTTTCCCAATTCCCTCAGCTAATTTATCTGTATAAAACTGGACTTTATCGTTATAGCCCAAAGTCAGCGCGTCAATTTTTTTCTTTAATGTTTTGTCCCGCCTCGAGCGGGATCCCGCTATGGCGGGATAATTTATTAAAGCCATTGGATGAATTTTAATCGTATTTGCAATTATAAATTCCTCGCGAGCTAATCCTACGCCATCATTTGGTATAAAACTTAAATTAAATGCATTAGACGGCTCACCAACATTCATTAAAATTTTTGTTTTGGTATTTGGTATATTTGAGATATCGGTCTTTTTAATTTCAAACGGAATAATGCCTTCATAGACCTTACCATCTTCGCCTTCCGCGCAGGAAACTGTAATTTCTTTTCCGGTCTTTATTTTTTCTGAAGCGTCTCCGGTCCCTACAACAACGGGAATTCCCAATTCTCTGCCAATAATTGCTGCGTGGCATGTTCGGCCTCCCTTGTTTGTTACAATAGCCCCAGCCATTTTCATAACTGGCACCCAGTCGGGATCTGTCATGTCGGTTACTAAAACCTCTCCTTTCTCAAATTTGTTTATATCTTTAGCTGACATTATTATCTTTGCCTTACCTTGCCCTATTTTATTTCCCACGCTCATACCCTGCGCTAAAATTTTTAAATTTTTAATTTTTAATTTTTCTATCACATAATCTTCTAAAACACTAAGGTTTTTCTTTGACTGCACTGTTTCCGGCCTTGCCTGCACAATGTATAGCGCTCCGTCTCTACCATCTTTTGCCCATTCCATATCCATTGATTTTTTATAATGATCCTCTACAATAATTGACCACTTTGCCAAGGTCAAAATTTCTTCATTTGAAATAACAAAATTTTCTCTTTCCTTTTTTGTGGTCGCAATATTTTTTGTCCCGCTTGGCGGGATCCCGCTGCGGCGGGATAGGCCATTTGCATAAATCATTTTTATCTTTTTTGACCCCATTCGCTTTTCAATAATGGGCTTAAACCCCTTTTTTAAAGTCGTTTCAAAAACATAAAATTCATCTGGGTCAACCGCGCCCTGCACAATATTTTCCCCAAGTCCATAACTTCCATTTATTAAAACAACATCTCCAAAACCTGATTCGGTGTCGCAAGAAAACATTACTCCTGAAGCTCCCAAATCAGACCTGACCATTTTTTGTACTCCCACCGAAAGTCCAACCTTTAAATGGTCTATCTTTACCTCTTCTCTATATGCAATTGCCCTGTCTGTAAAAAAAGAAATAAAACATTTTTTAACAGCGTCAAAAAGATTTTCCGGACCGACAACATTCAAATATGTTTCAAATTGTCCGGCAAAAGAGGCATTCGGCATATCTTCAGCAACCCCCGAAGTTCTTACCGCAACGTCGGCGTTTTCAGTATTATATTTTTTAGATAATTCCAAATACGCAGAAACCAATTCTTTTTGCAATTCTTCTGGAAAAACAGAATTTTCAATTACCGATCTAGCCATTTTACCAACTTCTTGAACGCTTTTAATACTTTTAGGATCTAATTGTTTAAAAATTTCTAATAAGATTTTATCTAAACCATTTGCGTTTATAAACTGCCAATAAAAATTAACCGTAATCGCAAAACCATACGGGATATTGACTCCTTTTGAAACAAGATTTACATACATTTCCCCAAGAGACCCGTTTTTTCCTCCAACCAAAGGAACATCTTTCATTCCAACTTCATTAAACCAAAGTATATTTTTCATTTTTTAAAAATTAATTATTTTTTGAGCAATTGCGAGTTCTTCATTTGTTTCAATTGCTAAAATTTTTGTTTTACTCAATATATTTAAATCTTTACAGACCATGTTTCTTATTTTTGCAGAACCAAATCCAATAGCTCCGGTGAAAACCAGCGCGTCGCATCCGCCAAGAATTGCGAAATAAGAACCAATATATTTTTTTATTGAATATACAAAAATATCTAAGGCTAATTTTGCCCTTCGGCTCGGCTCATGACCTTCGGCCTTTTTATCGCCATTTTTTATCATATTTAAAACTTCCAGCATATTTTTCGCACCGCAAATTCCCCTAAGTCCTGAATGGTTATTTAAAATTTCTTCTGCTTTTTCTGAACCAAAATCATTTGAAAGTTCTAGAATTATTTCAGGATCAATAGAGCCTGATCTTGTCATCATTACTAAACCATCCATTGGAGAAAAACCCATTGAGGTATCTACGGCTTTACCATTTTTAATTGCAGTAATACTTGATCCACCGCCTAAGTGACAAGTAATAATTTTTATTTGACGCCCGCGGGCGGATTCCCCGTAGGGTTCTTTATTAAAAGATTTTTTAATTTTTTTAGCGGCTTCTTTTGCAACATATTCATGAGATATCCCATGAAAACCGAATTTTTTAAATTTGTATTTTGCGCTTATATCTTTTGGCAAAGGATAAGTAAAAACCTTAGGCAAAAAATTACTATAAAATTCCGTGTCAAAAACTGCTATTTGCTCTGCCTTAAAAAAAATCGTGAACGCGGTTTTAATGCCCAACAAATTATAGGGGTTGTGCAAAGACGCTACTCCGCTTAACTTTTGCAATTCTTGCAAAACATTTTCATTTATTTTAGTTGGCTTGCGATATTTTTCACCTCCAAAAACAACTCTATGTCCTATCTTATCAATTTGATTTTTATATTTCACTAAACTCCTTAGCTCTTCTTCTAAAGTTTTTTGATAATTTTTTGAATCAAAAACTTCTCTCTTGCCCTCTTTCTGGCATTTTAATTTATCGTCAAACAACTTCCACTTTATAGACTGCGAACCGCAATTTAAAACTAAAATCATAGGATATTTCTTAATTAAGCAGAAATGAAAATATTTTTTCGTTTGGGTTGGCTGTGGGCAGGCACACGAAAAAATATTTTTATTTCTGCGATATCGTGCCTATCCCGGTTTTATTAATTCCTGCTGCATTTCCTTCATCGGTGTCTAAATGCAGACACAGTTTATAATCATTTCCGACCCTTACTCTTACGTTATGGAAAGTTACTGGCCTTTGGCCTTCAATTTTTACAGAAACCTTATCGCCATTTTTTAACGTAGTGATATTTTTTAGCTTTAATTTTTTTGCCTCATCTGTCGCGCAATGAATATGGCGTTCAGCAATAATCAATCCTTTTTCCAAATTAACCTCGCCTTTTGGCCCAACAACTGTAACAGCAGACGATCCTTCAACATCGCCTGATAACCTTACGGGCGGATTCACGCCAAGTTTTACCGCGTCTGTTCTGTTTATTTCAACCTGCGTATTTTCTCTGACAGGTCCCACTACCCTGACATTTTCTAAAATATTTGAATTATTTTTTATACTTAAAGTTTCTTCGGCGGCAAAATCGCAAGGCTGGGTTAAAATCTTTTTCTTTTTTAGTTGATAGCCTGAACCAAAAAGCGTTTCCAAATCTTTTTGGCTTAAATGAATATGCCTCGCTGAAACTTCAACGGGAACTTGTATCATAATTTAAAATTTATAATTTACAATTTGAAATTATTAGGTTATTCTACTATTTTTATGAAAAACAATACAGTGGATAACTTTTGTATAAATCTCTTAAATCCTTCCCCCAGTTCAACAAGTAAGTGCAACACTTTGACAAAATCATTTGAGACTGTATACTGGACTATCTATCAAATTAAAGGTCGAAAGAAGTAAAAAAAATTAATAATCACTTAATTTTATGAACAAATTTATGAACAAAAAAATTTTAATAGTTTTCGCAATCGGAATAGTAATCGGCGGAATCGTTTTTGGATATAATGCGGTTTACGCTGTTATAAACAATGGCAACGTTGCTATTGGCACAACAGGCTCATCGGCTAAACTTCAGGTCAATAGTGATATTTATTTGGGCGATACAGTTGGTGGGGGCACCATGACAATTAAACCAATATTTGCAGGAACCGGATACCCCGCGGGAACAAACTTATCGCTTAAAGGCGGCGACACAGGAAGATCGGATGCAAACGGCGGTTCAGTTTTTTTGCAGCCTGGCGCAAAAGGAGTTAACGGCGGTTTTAATGGCTCTATTGTTATGGCAGACAGTTCGGGCAATCCTAAAATTATTTTTGAAACAATGGCAAATAATATGTATTCTTCGCCGGCAACAAGCATTCATCCGTATTATGCGGGAGATATTACTCTGCAATCAAAAGGCAGAACAGACGCAAACAGCGGAAATTTATATTTGATCGGCGACAATGCAACAGGCGCGGGTTTTAGCGGCGGAAATGTTTATATCAGAGGCGGAGCTGCCACGGGAGGTGGAACGTTGGGCTCTATTGTCTTTCAAAACAGTACAAACGAGTTAGCCAGAATAACGGGCTCTGGAAACGTTGGAGTTGGAACCGCAAGTCCTGTTTCAAAATTACAGGTTAAGGGCGGCTATCTGCAAGTTGACCAAAATAACGGAGCTCCCTCAGCATCCGACTGCAACAGCGACACTCAAAAAGGAAGAATGATGTTTGACAGCCTAAATAACAGGTTGTACGTTTGCACGGGAGCTGTTAATGGATGGGGATACAGCGATTTAATATACTAATAATTGTTCGAACAAAAAAGAGCGCTACTTTGTAAGCGCCTTTTTTTATAATTTTTTTATAATTTTTCTTTGCCTCGCCGAAGCTTTAGCGAAGGCGGGTTCCAACAAACTCCGCAAACTCCGCCAGCCTGCATGAATACCCCCATTCGTTGTCATACCAGCCAACAACTTTTACCATATTTCCGTTTACCATTGTTTCGGCCAAATCAACAATTGACGAGTGGCTGTCGCCAATAAAATCTGAAGAAACCAACTCGTTTTCTTCAACTCTTAAAATTCCTTTTAATTCTTTCGAATCGGCTGCTTTTTTAAAAGCATTGTTAATTTCTTCTTTTGTCGTTGGTTTCTCAATTTCAACAATCAAATCCAATAAAGAAACAATTGGAGTTGGCACTCTTATCGCAATGCCATCTAATTTACCATCTAATTCTGGAATTATTTTTCCCAAGGCTTTTGCGGCTCCCGTGCTGGTTGGAATTATATTTATTGCGGCAGCTCTTGCCCTTCTTAAATCTTTATGAGGCAAATCTAAAATTTTTTGGTCGTTTGTGTAGCTGTGAACGGTTGTCATAAACCCTTTCTGGATTTTAAAATTATCATTCAAAACTTTTGCAATTGTTGCCACGCAGTTTGTAGTGCAAGAACCCATATCCATAACATCAACAACTTCGGGTTCATATTTTTCTGCGTTGACGCCTAAAACAAATCCCGGCGTATCTTTTCCCGGAGCTGAAATTATCACCTTTTTTGCGCCAGCTGTAATGTGTTTTTTGGCTGATTCGACGTCTGCAAATAAACCCGTGCATTCTAAAACAATATCTACTTTTAAATCTTTCCAAGGCAATTTTTCAGGATCTTTTTCAGCCAATACCGGACATTTTATTTCTTTGTCAAAAACCCCGTAAACCGAATCGTATTTTAAAAGATGCGCCAGGGTTTTATTATCAGTCAAATCATTAATTGCCGCAACTTCCAAATGCGGATGTTTTTCTAAAATTCTCCTAAAGGTTTGCCGGCCAATCCGGCCGAAACCATTTATAGCTACTTTAATCATATGTTTTTTATTGCTTATTAATTTTCAACAACTGGTCTATTTTTTGCTTGTCAAAGCCAATAATTATTTCTCCATCTATATCAACAACAGGAACTCCCATTTGGCCGGAATCTTTTATCATTTTATCTAACTCTTTTTCGTCTTTTGAAACGTCAATATCTACAAATTCAATATTATGTTTATCCAAATATTCTTTTAATGTTTTGCAGTAAACGCAACTTGGCGTTGAATAAATCTTTACCATATTAATTATTGGACTGGCGCGCAGCTTGCGCCGTTAGCGCCAGAGTTCTCGCTTCCAGAACTTCCTCCGCTAGAATAAGCGGCCGAAAAACTGGTCGCGGCTTCTGTCGTGCTTAATTTTGTTGAACAAACTTCGGGCTGGGAACTGGAACTGCAACAAACAATACTCTTTAATGCGTCGGGTGTCCTGCCTCCAAATGAAAATTCTGACACGGCATCTCCATTTGATATTAAAGTCGGCGAACCTGAAACATTATATTTATTAGCTAGATCAAAGTCTTCCTTGGCATAGACCAATCCTCTATTTTTATCCGAAATACATCCGCTAAGTTTTGCAGCATCTATCCCGGCTGTTTTTTCACATCCTGCTGTATCTCCTGCTTTTATGTGGCAGGAAATATAATCCCAATATTTAGTATTTTGCTCGTCTCTTATGCAGATTTGCCTCAAATTTTCCCGCGCTTCAGCATCTCCATGCATAGCGGTTATAGCTCCGTTTGAAATAGACCCCATATATCTAACCTTCATAAATTGGCTTAGAAACGGCGCGCTTTTGACAACGTCGGCCATAATTCTTTGCATTTGCAACCCAAATGGACATTTGCTCACTACATATGCTTCAACTAATGGCTTGTCTGTCTTTTTTAAACTGTCGCATGTTTGCGCAGATGAAGCTTGGTTATTTTCATTGGGTTGATGGGCAACCGCAGATTCCATAGCAAAAGCTTGCGGAAATAAAAGTTTTCCGTCTCTTGTAGCGTATGAATCGTAATCATTGCTTCCAATTTTAATTTTCATTTTCACCAAACCCGACTCTTCAGAAACACTTACCAATGTAGCTTGCGATTGTCCTGCTAATACGGTTGTGTTGAGGTAATCTAAAGACTTTTTTGCTATGGCATCATTAGACAAACCAAAACCTGATTTGAAAAACGAAAACTGGTTCAAATTTTTGTTAGTAAAAATCAAAACGCCCGTTAGTAAAACGCCGATTACAGCTATTGTAAGGAGAATAGTATTTTTATTCATATCCACATTTTTTAAACCCCGCAGCTTGGGGCTTTGCTCCCGGAACTTCCCGCGCCGTTGCTATCATTGCTATGGTCAGGGGCTGCAGGCTGGCTGTTTGTGTTTTGGCTTTGAGCGTTGCTGATTTTTGCATTAAGCATATCAAAAGCCTGTGGGAACAAAAACCTTCCATCTTTTGTGACATACGAATCATATTCGCTTGTTCCAATTTTAATTTTCATTTTCACTAAACCCGACTCTTCAGAAACACTTACCAATGTAGCTTGCGATTGTCCTGCTAATACCGTTGTATTAAGATAATCTAAAGACTTTTTTGCTATGGCATCATTAGACAAACCAAAACCTGATTTGAAAAACGAAAACTGGTTCAAATTTTTGTTAGTAAAAATCAAAACGCCCGTTGCAACAATGGCAATTATTGCAATGCCGACGAACAGCATATTTCTGTCTATCTCAAAGGTCATATT
>Ga0265296_1003315_pt1 | contig 15127 bp, 9 predicted proteins | sample MunlanPumphouse1_FD_189073 | JGI IMG/M metagenome (GOLD analysis project Ga0265296, IMG submission 189073) | Groundwater microbial communities from a municipal landfill in Southern Ontario, Canada - Pumphouse #1 | ecosystem: Environmental > Aquatic > Deep subsurface > Groundwater | place: Canada... | reverse complement strand
CGTGCACCTGAAACACGTTCTTCGCGATATCCAGACCGATCGTTGTGACGTTTCCCATCGTGACTCTCCTTCGACTCTCCGCAGGACATACTGCTTGAGGGTTGGAGAGCCGTCCACGTCATCACAAGCGGCCGTTCCGACCATCCTTTTCACTTTCCAACTTCCGCCACTCACTCATGCAAATCGAGCTCCGAAATTTGTGCTTTCGGAAATGAATGCCACGGGACCGGCGACCATCGAATGACGGCAGAGGCAATCTCGGCTTTCCCCGTACCGTCCTGCCACCTATTTCCCGAAACCGCTATGCGGCGATCGCGCCGATTGGTTCGATCGTGTGAAGCCTGAAGCCATCTGATCCCACCGCGCCCCGCGCGACGTCGATGAGATGGGCGTGATGGCTGAACACGATTACCTGGCTATGCGCAGCCGCAGCGGCGAGCACCCGGAGGAGCGCACCTGCCCGACCATCATCGGCGGTGATCAGCAGATCGTCGCAGATGATCGGCAACGCCCCCGCGCCGGCGCGGCCTTCGATCGAGCCCAGCCGAAGGGCAAGGTATAGCTGGTCGCGCGTTCCCTCGCTGAGCGCTTCGACGCCGACCTCTCCACCATCAAACCGCTGCGCTAGGATTATCGGACGGTCGTCATTGCCATAGCCGACGGTCAGCCCCGTGAACGCGCCGCCAGTCACCTCTGCGAACAACACGCCTGCTCTCGCGATAAGCGGCGCCTGATTGGTTGTACGGTGCCGGTCGAGCATCCAGCGAAGCAGCGCGCCCGCGCTCGCTGCCTGGATGTGCTCCTCCGCCGCCTGGGCCAGTGCTGCAGTCGTGTCGAAAACCGTCTGCTGTGCTTCGGCCGCGGCGCTCTCGCTTGCCGCACGGCCGGCCTCCTCGTCCGCAGCGTTCAGCGTTCGACCGACAATTTCCCGCTCGGCGGCCACTTCGCGACGGCGGTCGTCAATCCGGGCACGCGCGCTCGAGGCGTCCTCGACAGACAAACCAGCAATCTCGGCTGCCAACGTATCGAGCCCGGCGCCATTGTCGGCGCCGGCGAGCTCGTTGAGCGCTTCGCGTTCCGTTACACGAAGAAGATCTCGCCGCGCCACGTTGGCGACAATCGCCTCCAGGTTGGCTTCGTCTGTCGTACCGGCGGCCTGCATCAACGCATCGATCGCGCCGGCAATGCCGTCGAGCCGACGCTCCGCGTGGGCGAGCTCCCCCGTGATGCGCGCGTGGTCAGCTTCAAGGCCCGCCAGCGTGTCACGCGCCCGGATCGCTGCGCGCAACGACGCCGCAAGCTGGCGCACGTGCTCGACCGTGTCGGCTGAGCCGGTAGCCTGCAGCGCAAGAAGCACGGTTGCCAATTCGGTATTGAACGCCGATCGGTCCCGCTCAATGCCGTCGATCTGCCGAACGATCGACTCTCGTGCCCCGGTCTCCTCGCCAACATGGGCGATAGCTTCGAGGGCATCGGCGAGCACGGTGTTACTGGCATCGGCAGGAAGCGCCGCCTCGCTGGCCAGTCCTGTCCGTTCCTGATCGAGCGCGACCCGTGCACGTCCTAGATCGGCGACCTCCATTGCGAGCTCGTTTGCTGCACGTTCAACCGTGGCAAGGTCAGAGAGCAGCCGATCGCGGTTGCCTGCGGCGGTCGTCAGCGCAGCGGCATGCCCGCTCGCGAGTCTCGCCAGTTTAGTGTCGTCCGCTGTTGCGACAGGCCCCCTCGCTGCTGACAGAGCAGTTGCGATCGCAGTCCGCGCTTCCCCGAACCGAGCCGTCATTTCCTGTAGAGCGAGTTCCGCGGACGCCGCGTCGCGATCGGCTTCCAGCGCTGCCGACCTCTTCGTGAGCCACCCGGACAGGTCCGCCGGTGCGATGGCGCGCTTAAATCCAATCGTTTGCAGTCGTTCGGCCCAGCTTTGTTCGACCAGCGACAGTGTCGCCTGATATTGGTCCTCCCGCAGATGCGTCGCCGCCATCAGGGCCCTCGCTTCATCAAGCGCAACAGTCGTCAGGACAAATTCCGCTACGCGGGCAGCTTCGGCATCGCGCCGGTCGGCCAGTTGATCGGTCTCTGTGATGCGTCCGGCAAGCGCGTCTCCGATCCCGTCGTCGTCTCCGATATGCGGCACCACCAGCCGCTCGCGAACTTGGGCGACGAGTGCGTCGCGCTGCTGCCGTGCAGCTGCAATCACGTCGGGTGTGGGAAGCGACCCGCCTGCGATCAGGCTCTTCAGCCTTGCCTCAGCCCGGATAGCGCTGGTTTGGGCGGTCTCGCCTTCTTTGCGCGCAGCGGCTGCGTCGTTCCTTGTCGCCTCGGCGCTACTACGCACCGAGGCAGCTTCCGCCTCGGTGGGTACGGCAAGCGTGCGCAGACTGGCTGTTGTTCCCTGCCACGGGGCAAGATCGGACAGGCGCTCGGCCGCAAGCGTCCGCTTCCGCCCGGCTTCCATCGTCGCTTCTGCCAGGCGGGTCTCCGCCTCGGCCGGCAAGAGCTGGAGCGCCGCGACCAGCTCGGCGGGGTCGACCGTCCCGCTTACCGTCGCAAGATCACGCTCGATCGCGGCCCGGTCGCGGACGATCTTGACCCGCTCTTTCTCAATTGCTGCCTCGCGCGTCTTGAACTCTCGAACGGCGTCGAGATGCGTGGCCGCACGCCTGCGCCACCCGGCAGAGGGGATCGGCTGTCCAGGTGCGATCCGCGCTTCGGCAAGCGCGGCAGCCAGCTTGGTGTCGATCCGGTCCAGCTCGGCGCGACGACGCTCCAGATCACCCGCAGCCTTGGCAATGACTGGCCGTCGCTCTTCGAGCGCCTCGATCCGTTCCTGTTCGAACAAAATGCTGCCGGGTCGTTCCACGCCTGCGATCGCCTGTTCGACGCGCGCCAAATCCACCTTTGCCTGAGACGCAAGTTCGGTGGCTGTAATGCGCTCGGCGCGGAGGGTCGCCAGCTGCGCCGCAACGTCCAGCGGCAGCGTTGGCAGATCTTCCAGCCCGCCCAGTTCGGCGCGTGCGGTGCTCAGCCGCGCAAAGGGCGAACGCGCCCTCCCCACCCGGTCCAGGCGCGCCTGCTCACGGTCGAGCGCTTCGGCTTCGTCGATCAGCGCCGTGCGGCGCGCCTCGGCGTCGGCGCGGCGCTGTCGGGCTTGCGTCCAGTCGGCATCGCTGATCGACGTCTGTCGCACCTGGGCCAGTGCCTCGGACCGCTCGCGCATCAAACGGTTCACCGGCGGGTTCTGCCCGCCGGGCTTGAACAACGCTGATGCTGCCTCGGTCAGCCGGATAAGCTCGCTGCCGATGTGCGAAACGCCCGTACCCGCCTCGAGCGTGATTCGGGCAACATCATCGCGACCGCCGATAATGCTGGCCCCACCCTCGCGCAGCTTGGTGTGATCCAGTCCGAACATGCGCTCGAACCCGGCACGATCGATTCCGCCGAGCAGCGGTGCCAGCGGATCGGTCTTGTAAGGCGTGCCGTCCGCGGCGAGCAGGGTGTCGCGATTGCCTTTGCGTCGGGTGACGTCGAGCAGCTTACCGTCGTGCTCTATCAATGCCCGCAGGCGAAGCTGCGCATATTCGTAGCGCCAGTTTTGCCGGCTCTGTCCGGGGATGCCGAACAGGAAGTCGCCGATGGCCTGCAACGCGGTCGACTTCCCCGCCTCGTTCGGGCCGACGACGAGATGCAGGTCGGGACCGCCATTGCCGAAGTCGAATACGCGATCCGCGAATCCGCCGTAGCGGACGAGTTCCAACCGGCAAAACCGCATCAGTGCGCGCCCTCGCCGAGGCGGGCTTCGACGAGCGCCTTGGCAGCGCGGATGAGTGCCGCACCGTCTCGGCTCCGCGCTGATGCAAGTAGCGGTGCCGTGTCGGGATCGCCGATTTCCGCCGGCAGCTTTGCCGTCAGCGGCGCGATGGCGTTCTCGATCGCGCGGAGGCAGTCCGGATCGTCTAGCGCCTGGGTCAGCATCTCCAGCAATTCGGGCGGCAGGCCGGTGGGTAGAACAGCGTCGTTAGCGATGATCTTCACCCGCTCGATCCAGAGCGCGTCGGAGACACCAGCGGCATGGCCGCGGACCTCAGCCTCGAACCATGTAGGATCGGCGCGGAGCCGCTGCGCAAGCGGACCATCGACCGTGATAGAGACCCGGGCGGCCAGCGGGCGACCGTCGGCGCCGAGAACGGCAGGACGCAGCTGCGCCTGGATCGCGGCCAGCGCCTCCATAGGGTCTGCCGCACCGATCGCGTCGACCCGGGCATGTGCCCAGCGGACTTCGTCCGTCGCGCGGTGTTCGACATGCACGATGGCACCTTCTTCAACCCGGACGACCACCGCGCCTTTGGCGCCGGTCTCGCGAATGTGGCGCCCTTGGGTGTTGCCGGCAAAAACGACGTGGGGGTGATCGGACCGGACCGCGTGATCGTGGACATGGCCCAGCGCCCAGTAATCGTGCCCGGCGGCCTGTAGCTCACCCAGACTGCACGGCGCGTAGTTGGCATGTCCCTCATGACCGTCGAGCGCGGTGTGTAGCAGCGCCACGTTGAGCATGCCTGGCGCTGGCGGGCAGTAGGTCGACGCTATGTTTTCGGTCGTTGCCGCTTCCTTGTAGCTGCGGCCGTGAACGACGACCCCGAGATCGTCGAACCGCACGCTCTCGCACTTCGCGCTCTTGAGCTTGTAGACGCCTTCCGGAGCGGTCAGGTGGCGGGTGACGCGGCTCTCGGCGTCGTGATTGCCGAAGGCGATCACGGAGCGGATGCCGGCCCTCGTCAGGCGCGCCAGCTGGGCGATGGCGAACTGGCCGGTCGACTGATCCTTCCAGGCCCCGTCGTACAGATCGCCGGCGATCACGACAAAGGCTGCGCCCTCCTCGATCGCGAGATCCACGACATTCGAAAACGCCTTGCGGGTCGCACCGCGCACCAGGCGCGAGAATGCCTCGTCGCTCCGCGACAGACCGTGCAGCGGACTGTCGAGATGGATGTCCGCTGCGTGGATAAAGGTGAGGTTGCCAGCCATTGATCAATGTCTACCATCTCGTGCCGTGAAGAGGAACGGTCGTAGGACAGACCAAGTCTTGTTCCTTTGCGACCCCCTTGTAGCCCCCCAATGCCGGACGCGACTTCGTCTTAGGCGGCAGTCGCTTCGACCACGCCATCTGTGGTGGTCCCAAGATCGCGAACGGAACGATCGTAGCGTTGCGATCGGGATAGGCTCGCCGGGCAATTGAGGGTAGATCTAGAAGCAGGGGAGCCAGGAATGTCCACAGCCGCTAATACGACCGACGATTCCGACGGGACGGTGGACGGAACGTCGAATGATGCCGTTCCAATCGTTCATAAGATATTTGGCGCTTTCGCTAATGCGCTGGCGGCGCAGCCCGACCGTGCAGCCGTCGCTGAGCGCCTGCGCAAAGCGCTGGTCACCGACGGTGCCCGGTCTGAGGCAGCCCTGCGGGCCGTCTTATTCGACGGGGGCGATTTGTGATTAAGATCAGCTCTCTCACCATCCGCGATTTTCGGGGCATACGCTCAATCACCCTCGACTTGGGTTCGAACAACTTCGCGGTTTGCGGTCCCAATGGAAGCGGCAAGAGCGGAGTCGTTGACGCGATCGAATTTGTGCTCACTGGCGACATTTCGCGCTTGGCGGGTAAGGGTACAGGCGGGCTTTCGGTCAAAGAGCACGGCCCCCATGTCGACAGCACTCCCGAGTATGCCTTTGTCGAAGCCGAAGTCGTTATTGCGGCGACAGGTAAGTCAGCGACGATCCGCCGGACGGTGAAACAACCAAAGGCGCCAACGGTCACGCCTGATGATCCGAGCATAAGAGCGGCGCTAGCAGAGCTGGCCGCTCACCCAGAATTTGTTCTCTCGCGCCGCGAGATAATCAAATTCGTGCTGGCCGAGCCAAGCGCGCGCTCGCAACTCGTGCAAGCGCTCCTTCGCCTCGACGAACTCGACACCGTTCGCGCTAATTTGACCAAGATCGCTAATGCCGAGGTTCGCGACGAAAAGGCGGCCATCCGACACGCTGCCGATGCTGGGTCTGATTTCGCGCTTGCTCTCGGAATTCCGAAAATCAGTTCCGCTCCTTTGCTCATCGCGGTCAACACGCGCCGGACAACGCTTGGGTTGCCTCCGTTGAACGAGTTGACCGCCACGACCTCGGTCCGAGAAGGACTCCAACCCCCGACGAGTGCGGCTGGCGCGGCGGTCAACAAGACACGGATGCTGACAGAGCTTAGATCCGCACGCGAGCGCTTGGAAGGGCTCGCTACCGCAAAATTCGAAGATGCCCTGAGTGCCACGAGGGCTGCTGTTGGCACTCTCGAAGCCGATGTCAGCCTGCTTCAAGGGGCGAATCGCGAGAACATGCTACGGGCAGCATTGGCGCTGTACGATGACGAATGTCCGGTGTGCGGCACGGAGTTCGAGCTGGCCGAGTTCCAGACGACCGTGACAGCAAAGCTGGCCGCTTTGTCTGCCGCTACGGCAAAGCGCCAGCAATTGGAGAACGCACTGGATCCGATCGCGGATGCTCTCGATCAGGCGGCGTTGGCGTTCACGGCCGCTGCAAACTGGTCGAACGTCGCGAAGATTCCCATTCCGGTCGCGAAACTTGCCGCAGCGGCACAGAGCAAGGCAGCGGCTGCGGCTGCGCTTCGAAAGCTCTTGCCGATTGAGGCGACAAAGGAATCCCTCGCGACCGCCGGCGACATTTCCGGTCTGCGCGACGAGCTCGCCCACCTTGATGCAGCCGCCGCGCTTCTTCCCGATCCATCTACTCAGGATGCCGCGCGTGAATATCTCGTCATCGCGCAAAGCAAACTTGAGAGCTGGCGTAAATGCCGCAAGGCCGAGGTCAATGCCAAGACGCGTGCGGAGCTGACATCTGCCGTAAGCGCGACTTTTGGCGACGCAATCACAGACGGTCTTGAGGCGATTTTTGATGCAGTCAGGTCTCGATTTGGCGCGCTCTATCGCGCGATAAATCATGATGATGAAAGTGCCTTCGACGCCCGCTTCAAGCAGGTTCCGGGGCGGCTGGCCCTTGATGTGGATTTTTACGGCCGCGGGTTTTTTCCGCCAGGCGCCTATCACAGTGAGGGCCACCAAGACGGGATGGGCTTGTGCCTTTACCTAGCTCTCACGGATCACCTGCTCGGCCAGAGGTTTTCGATTGCGGTTCTGGATGACGTGCTGATGTCTGTTGACTCCGGGCATCGGCGCGAATTCTCACGCCTACTCAAGACCGAATTCCCCCACACTCAGTTCATCCTCACTACGCACGATCCTATATGGCTCAAACACATGGCAAGCGAGGGCTTGGTGGGTCCGAAAGGGAGCGCTCGCTTCCGCAAATGGGACGTGGATCATGGGCCGGCGGAGTGGGACACCAAGAATGTTTGGGCCGAGATCGACAGTTATCTGGCGCTAGATGATGTCCCAGCGGCAGCTGGTGCGCTCCGACGCTATCTTGAATACCTCGGTGAAGAGGTTTGCCATCGACTGCGCGCAAGAGTCGAGTTCCGTGCCGATGCTCAATTCATGCTCGGCGACACGCTACCCCACGGTCTGGTCGCGCTCGGCGATGCCTACAAGCGGGGGCGGGTTGCGGCAGGCAAGTGGAACAAGCCGGAGCGCGTTGAGGAGATCAAAGCGCTCGAATCGGCGTTTGTCGATGCCCGGACCGCCGCCAATGTCGATCAATGGCAGGTGAACACGGCAGTCCATTACAACTCTTGGGCAAACCTTTCGAAACCGGATTTTATTCCGGTCGTCGACGCATATCGTGCGTTAGTCGCAAATTTTCACTGCGGAGACTGCGGCGGTCTGCTGCGGGTCTCACCCGAGCGCGGGCCAAAGGAAAGCGTTCGTTGCAGCTGCGGTACGGTTCTTATCAGCCTCGTCGAACCCTAAGCCAAAGGTGAGCTAGCGTAGCCGCAGCGATGAGTTTCAACCACTCAGTACTTTAGGCATCAAGGCTGATGCGATTCTGCGGCATCGTGCCGTGCCGGAGCATCGAGATGGAAGCGGGAGAGTTAATTCATGAAAGGTCTGCTCGACCGGCTGTTCGGCACACCTAAGGCTGAAGTCGCGCCAGAGCCGATGGCGTCGCCGGAGCGCCTTCGAGTCCACGAATTCTCCGAACGGCTGATCACGATCGATGCGATCGACTTCGTTGGACAGTTCGCCAGGTCACCGAACGGCCAGTTTCGGCTGATCTGGTCGGATCGCAATCCGGAAGGGACCATCGGCGGCTATCGCACCGAAGGGCATGGGTGCTGGGCCTTGCTCGAACACGACCGCTTGATCTGTGAAGGCCGGTTGGAGCGTCCGCAGGACGGGAAGGTCGCGAACGACGGCACCTTCGTACTCAACGATTGGATGTTGGGCGAAGGGCTCAAGGGGCGGTTCGTCGCCTTTCGGCGGGACGGGACTGCGATCCTGGCGCGCGACATCGCCGCCAACCTGATGAGCAATGGCCTGTCGAACGACGGCCAGTTTGCCATCTGCCAAACCGCGAACGCGCCTGGCAGCGCGGATAGCTGCTTCTACATGCTGTTCGACCTGACGGCCGCGGTCGAGATCGCGCGGTGGGAGCCAGAGACCGGCTGGGCCGATGGCTATGAGTTCGACACGGTTGCGCGGCAGTTGTTTCTGACCCGACGCGATGCCGAGCGGGTGGGCTATCACTTCGGCGGCACGATGATCGACCGCGAAGGCTGGCAGGCACGTCGCGTTGCCGCCGGCGACCTTATCGTCATCCGATTGCTGCTCGCGGATGCCAGCCAAGTGCGCGATGCCGATTTCGTTGCGCGGATCATCGCGGGGCTTAATCGCGCCGCCCAGGATAATGACGTCCATGTCCGCGCTCGCGCCTTGCGCATTCGCGGTGAATTGCTCGAAGAAACCGGGGACGGGGCAGCGGCGCTCGTCGCCTACGACGAGGCGCTCGCGCTCGACCCACAGGTTGGCGTGACGCGACGAGCGGACAAACTGCGCAAGGCACTGTCGCCAGGATCTGTGCCGGATCGCAAGCTCAGCAAGTTCGAGCGACAGGCCGAACGCGTCGGGATCGCGCATGAGGTGATCACTCTCCACTGCGGCGAGCCCAAACTATGGCGGCATGGTCCCGAGGGCACATGGGCGAGTGTCGAGGAAGCAGCACTCGCCCACTATGTGGCACAGGGCTGGTCGGGTGCGGCGGCCGAAGGCGGGCTGATGCTCACCCTGATCAAGGCCGCGTCCTTCGCGCGGCTCCAGCCGCGCAACGCTGACACCTATATCGAAGCGCTCTATGCGCAGAATGTTGCCTTCGACGAGGATCGCTTCACCCGCGGCGCGCTGATCGACGCCTGCGGACGAGCAACCACCGCGCAAATCAGCCGCAACTGGGCGCTGATCGCCGCCACCGCCGGGGAGACGCCCGCCTTCTATCCGCGAGTCCGCTGGCATCATGTCAGCGGCCTTTTCGACGCACTCGGCACCGAGCGGCTGGCAGCGATCGCGCGGCTCTTCGCCGACGCGCCGTACGATTTGCGCGCCGGCTGGCCTGATCTGACGCTCTGGCGGGACAGGGAGGTTCGGTTTGTCGAGGTTAAAGCGCCGTCAGACTCGATGCACGCCAGCCAGACGCGGCTAATCACGACCATCCTCAAACCGCTCGGCTATCAGGTCACGCTCGCCGAGGCGCGGCCCACCTGACGGCGGAGCTTTTCGAGTGCGATCGTTGACGCTGGGTCGGCGCGGCGATCTGCGTGCCGCGTCAGTAGTAGCGGCTGTAGTCCGCGGCGAGACCTGTCTGCTGCGCAATATTGTCGAGCGCGGCTTTGGTGATCGGGATCAGCGCGCGCATCCGTTCGGGATCGTCCCAGTAGGCACTGCCATGCTTGCCGCCGTGGAACAGGTTGTTGCGGACGATCTTGGCGAGCCGGATCACCTTCGCAAGGTCGCTGGGTTTGTCGTCGAAGCGAACTTCGGCGAAGTCGAGGCCATTCTGGCCCACGACCTGCCGCTGCGGTTTCGCGTCGATCAGCTTCTGGCCTGCGGAAGTCAGCGTATATCGGTCCTGCCAATCGACAATAAACTTCTCCCAGCCGGGCATGGCGCGTGCACCGACCTTATCGTCCTCGAGATAGGGCGCCTCTTTCAGCGCGAACTCGAAGCGCGAAAACCAGTAGAAAAAGTCGAATGCGAGGTCGCGCAATTCCTGGGATATCTCGTCGTGACGCATCTAGCCTGTCCTTGGTTCGCGTTGGCACTTAGCTGTCGATCACTTGAGCTGAACGAACGGGCGCTTATGCCGGTTTGGCGCTCCAAAGCAGTCGTTCCGCTATCCACCAGGATCAACTCAATAGCGGCCGGTCTGCTAACGGCATTTGCCTGATTTTGTGACGGATCGCCCGCCTGCTTCCGGGGGACGGGGAGGCCGCGCCACATCCGCAGAGTCTCCGGCGGACAAAATTCACATACCAATACCCAACCCGCGGCTACGTCCGCGCCCAATCATATCCGCCAGTTCCCGGCCGACACTCGCACCGCCGGTCGCTCCCAATCCCAGCTGGATCTTCCGATTGCGCAGGATGGACTCTACCTGCGGGTCGCGCTCCAAGCTTTTTGCCATGCCCAGCATCGTGTTCTCGACGGCCCGAACCTTCGTGTCCTCATGATAGATTTTCAGCGCACGACGCTGTCGCTCAAGCCCCTGCCAACGCTGGACGAAGACGTCGGCGCGGCGCGTCGGATCCTCTCGGATTTCCGTTTCCAGCTGCATGGCGCGGATCACCGCGTTGGTCCTGCCCTCCGCCGCTTCGTGGACAAGCCGCGTGTCGACCGTCATCGCCGTTTCCAGATCGCGCGCACCATGGGGCACGATCGCGTCGAGAGACGCTCGGCTGGCGACAAGCTCGGCCCTTTGCTCTGCGGTGTAGGTGTCCCCAACCGCGTGGGTAGAGCGCATCATCCTGACGATACGACCATGTCGGATGACAGCATCAGGAAGATTTGCGGCGCGGTTCGGCGCTGACTGAAGGGGAACCGACTTAGGCGATACCGGACGCAAATCGAGACCGGCAAACGGATCGCGGGCCGGCGCCGAGCGCACGGTCTCGATCGTCCGATCCGGCAACTGGATTTGCCGCCGATCGCCAAAGTCGCGCGCATAGTCCGATGCCATGTCTTTCGCGCGTTCGCGCGACAGCGTGCGGACCAATCTGCCCTGATCGGCAAAGTCGTCGCGGCCGTAATGGAGGTCGACGCTATCGCGATGCCGAGACAGAGCGACATAGGCGGCGTGCCGATCGAGACCGGGCGTTGCCAGCACATGCACGCGGTCCACCGTCACACCCTGCGACTTGTGCACGGTAGCGGCATAGCCATGATCGAGTTGCGCATACTCCTTGATGTCGAACGCAACGTGACGACCATCATCGAGCATCACCGCCATACGGGCCGTGGTGACGGTCTCGACGGTGCCCAGCGATCCGTTCTTCACGCCGAGACCGCGTTCATTCTGCAGGAACATGACGCGGTCGCCCGCGGCAAATGTCCGGGCACCATGCCCGGTCTGGATCGCGAAGTCCTCGCCCAACGCGCCCGCGACGCGAAGCCGCTGCCGCGCGGCTTCGTTCAGCGCCTGCACCTCGTCGTTGGTGTGGGTGAGGATCATGCGGGATGCACTCGGCGCAGCCGTGCGGTCGCGGTCCCAGCGCTCGATCAGATCGGCGCGCGCATGGTCGCGCGTTTCGGCGACATGGACATGGTCGTGCTCCTCATAAACGCGGACCGCCTCACCGGTTCGCTCGGTTGCCAGCTGGCGTGTAGCCATGCGCTGCCAGTCCTCACGCTGACGGCGAATGTCGGTGATCTCGACGCTACCATGACGCTCGGCAACCGACCGGAATGCTGCCCCCGCTTCGATCGCCTGGAGCTGTTCGGGGTCACCGACCAGCACGACCTTGGCGCCGCGCTTCTCCGCTTCGGCAATGACGCGTTCCATCTGCCGCGTGCCGACCATCCCGGCCTCGTCGATCACGAGCACATCGCGCGATGTGAGGAGTTCACGATCCTGCTTCCACTGATGTTCGAGGCTCGCGATCGTGCGCGATGCGATCCCCGATCCGCCCTCGAGATTCTCGGCAGCAATGCCGGACAGCGCCGCGCCGCGAACGGTATAGCCGGCACCCTCCCAGGCGTCGCGCGCAACGCCGAGCATCGCCGACTTGCCGGTACCGGCATAGCCAACCACGACACTGATCCCCTGCCCTTTCGTCACATGATCGAACGCGCTGCGCTGTTCGCTCGACAGAACCATTCCGCGCATCTCGGCGCGGACCAGCGCGAGTTTGCGATGCTGCTCGTCGACACCGTGGCGCCGGCTCGCGTCCAGCCGGACGGTCGCGCTCTCCAGCCGCTGTTCGGTCTCGATCATATCGCGGCTGGTGAAGCGTTCGTCGCCGCGGCCATCCCTGCCGAGCGCGACGATATCCGGACTGGCGTGGATCGCTGCCAGCGCAGCGTCGAACTGCTCCTTGCCGTCGCTATGCCGGTGGACGAACATCGCCAGGTCGCGGCGGGTGAAGGTCGCCTGCGTCCGTGTGATCGCATCGAGCGCGATTCCCGGCTGTGCGATGATCCTGTCGCCGTTGGATCGCGCAATCTCGACATGCTCGTCGAGCCGTTCACTTTCCAGTCCCTGCCCCGGCCGGCGCGCTGCCGCGGGACCGATCTTGTGCTGGGGTTCGAGGTCGATCCCCTGACGCTCGAATGAGCGATGATCGACACGCGCATCGATATCCAGTTCGGCGAGCCGACGGTTGACATGTTCGCCCCAGGACTCGCGCCAGCGCTCGAGCAGATCGGTGCGGTTCCAGTCGCGAACCTTCGGACCAAACCCCTCCTCGCCGATGCTGCGGGTGGTGAGCATCACATGGGCGTGTGGCTTCGGCATGCCGTCTGCGCCGATATCCCAGTGCACATTGAGATCGGCGATCATGCCGCGATCAACGAACTCTGCTTTCACGAACTCGCTCGCGAGCCGGATGCCTTCCGCCTGATCCAGCTCGCGGGGCAGCGCGAACTCGACTTCGCGTGCGAGCTGCGCGTCCTTGCGGATCTCCACCGCCTCGACGTCATTCCACAGCCGCTCGCGATCGCGGAGATACTCAGGCGCGCCGTCCGGCAGCATCACTTCGGAATGGACGACGCCGGCCTTGTTCGAAAAGTCGTGCGCGCGATCGAGCCGCTCGTCGCGCAGCCGCGACGCGGAGCGATAGGCCGCCGCGGCGAGCGCGCTGGAGCCGTTTGCGCGTGAGATCATCTTTGCCGAGAAATGGTAGATCGCCATGACGGCAATCCATCTACACCCTACAAGTGACGTCGGCACGACGTATAAGCGCGCCCTTCGAAGATTTCATCTATCTCGGGACGACTTCGTCCCACGCTGTTTCACTATATTTACGCTGATCGACTGCACCACTAACTGAGGCGCCCTCACCGTTCAATTGAGGGCGGCAGGATGCGCAAACCTCGCGACTATGATTCAGAACTGAAGGCCCTCGACGACAAGGCCAGGCTGTTACGCAGCGCTCGACTGACGCAGCTCGGCACGCTGGTTATCTCGACCGGCGCCGATACGTTGTCGATCGAAGAACTGGCCGGCGCGATGCTGTGGGCGATCGACACGAAGGACACCGCAATCCGGGAAGGATGGCGCCACCGGGGTGCCGCCTTCTTTCAAAACCAGGCACGCGGATCTCCTCGCAAAGCTGACCGCATCGCGAGCCGCAGAACGACGAGTGATAGCGGCCAAGCATCGACTGCTGGCGATACGAAGCCGCAATGATGCGCGCGACTGGATCGTGAAGCGGCGCGAACGAACCCGGCATCTGATCGAGCTGGGCGGACTGGTCGCAAAGGCCGGCTTGATCGAGCTTACTGATGACGATCGTGCGGTGATCTTGGGCCTGCTCAGCGACTGTGCCGCAAAGTTATGCGGCCCAGATCGCGATCAGATGCTGTTGTTATGGCAGCGTCGTGGTCGTCGCGCCTTTGCTCCGAGTCCAAATCCGACACAGGCACATGACAGCATCGACCATTGAACTTTAGCTGATGTTGATCGATTGGGTGCGCGAGCGAGACGCCTCTAATGCGCGAGCCCCTTCCCCTCCCCCGATGCTGGAACTCCCATGACCGAAGAAACTTCTGTGAATGCCGTCGAACTCGCGACCGAACTGACCATAGCCTGGCTCGGCAATCCCAATAGCCGTGTGTCCGCCGATGATGTTCCGTCCTTTCTGCAGACCATATTCAAGACCGTCAGCGATCTGAGCGGCAGCGGCGCGAGCGACGCTGCCAGCAGCGAAGAACCCGCGCAGGAGTTCACTCCTGCGGTGACCGCGCGTAAGTCGCTGGCGTCGAAGGATCACATCATCTCGATGATCGACGGCAAGCCGTACAAGACGCTGCGTCGTCATCTGTCGACCCGTGGCCTGACGCCGGAAGAGTATCGCGCCCGGTACAACCTCAAGGCCGATTATCCGATGGTCGCCGAGAGCTATTCGGAAAGCCGCCGCGCGGTGGCGAAGAAGATCGGGCTCGGCCGCAAGCCCGGCGCCAAAATCGTCCCTGCTACGGACGCGAAGCCCGCACCACGCAAGCGTGCGGCCAAGGCTGACGCTGCCGAATAACCCGCGAGCGCCCGGCGATATCAGTCGCCGGGCGCGAGCCGCTTCTGGCAGACGGCTTCGACGAGGATCTGCAACTCGGCGACGTGCACGCCGAGCCATGCCAGTTCCTCAGGCGTGATCTCGTAATGCGGCGAGTATCGCGCATTCACATAGGCTTGCCGTAGCAGTTCGAAACAGCGCCGTGCGAAGCGGTCGTCGCGTGGCCACGCGGCGATCAGTGACGGCGCGATCTGCTCGCACTGCGAGCGCAGGAAATTCAGCCGGTGCGACTTAGGGCTGTAGAGCGTCAGAACCAAGAGCGTGCAGTGATAAAAACGCTCGACCGATTGATGGTAATTGAACGCGGCCTCCTTGGGCCGTCCTAGTTCAATATAGTATGCGGCCCCCTTCGCGAATGCCGCTGCGCTGGGAAACCATTCATCGAAATAGGCT
>Ga0265296_1003314_pt1 | contig 15129 bp, 13 predicted proteins | sample MunlanPumphouse1_FD_189073 | JGI IMG/M metagenome (GOLD analysis project Ga0265296, IMG submission 189073) | Groundwater microbial communities from a municipal landfill in Southern Ontario, Canada - Pumphouse #1 | ecosystem: Environmental > Aquatic > Deep subsurface > Groundwater | place... | reverse complement strand
GTTCTTTCCGGTAAGATCACTTCATCGAATCCGCCCAATCGTTCGGATTGGATTCGCTTCAGGAAGGAAAACAATTGCGATGCATTGACAATCATTCGATGACCTCCATCCGAAACCTCAGTCCGGTTCCGAATCGTGTTGACCTTTGCTTTTCAACTGTTTGATGAGTTCGATGAGTTCTTCGGATTCCGTTGCCTTATCAAAAAAGTAGTCGGCGCCTTCTTCCGCGCACTTCGTCCGATATTGCGGATAAGGATAATCGGTAAAAATCACAGCGATGATTTCAGGCATGGATTTTTTAATGGTTTTCAAGACGTGAATTCCGCCTTCGCCGGGCATCCGGATGTCGATGACCATCACATCCGGAGCGGATGCGTTGATTCTTTCAATTGCATCATTCGTCGTCTCGGCTTCTCCAATGATCTCAACGTCGGGAATTTCACCGAGCGCCGTAGCCAGATGAGTTCTCAGGATTTGCGAATCGTCGGCAATGAAGATTTTAAGGCTCATAAATTACCAGACCGTTGCAACCGAATTGTCGTTTTCATCAACTTCACAAAATCAAGTTAAGAGGATATTGTTCAGTTGTAAATCAGACAAACACTGATATTTTTGTAGGATATATGGAAATATACGCCGATTGTGCGATCTGGCGAATCGATCGAAGACTGGGTTCGTGGGCCCCCCGGGATTCGAACCCGGAACCGACAGATTATGAGTCTGGTGCTCTAACCATTGAGCTAGGGGCCCATATTTTCATTCCAAGAAGCGCATAAAGTTATTTCCGGGATGCGTTTTTTACAAGGAAAATGGTTTGTATTCTCTTCGCATAAACCATTGAGATAATTCCGTGAATTCATCAACAGTCAGCATTTCTGCCCGACGGTTCAGATCGATCGGACAATCGTCCGTTCCTCGCTCCTTTAACATAACACTAAGTGCATTCGACAAAATTTTCCGGCGTTGATTGAAAGCCGTTTTCACCGTTTTGATCAAATATCTCTGAAATTCCTGATCGGAGTCAATTTGCCGGATCGTCAATGTGATAACAGCGGAAAATACTTTCGGTGCGGGACGAAATACGTGCGGCGAGACAATGAATTCGAGTTTTGGAATAGTAAAATAGTTGGATAAAACGCCCAGAATTCCGTAATCCTTTGAATTTGGTAGAGACGTTATCCGCCGGGCGATTTCCCGCTGAACCAAAAAAGTCACGTCTTGAACCTTTTCGACGTTTTCAAATATTTTAAAAACCAGCGGACTCGTGATATTGTACGGGATATTTCCGACGATACGCAGTCGGCTGTTCGGCTTGGATAATGTGGAAAGATCGAACTTCAGTGCGTCGGCATTCCAGAGATGGAAATTCGGGAAACGGCCGAATTTCATCTGTAATTCCGGGATCAGATCTTTGTCGATTTCAATCGCGTGAATTTCGCTACCCGATTGAACCAGCAAATCGGTCAGTGCGCCTCTTCCCGGCCCGATTTCAACGATAATGTCTTCCGGCTTGGGAGAAATTACTGCGACGATTTTCCGTAAAATATTGGGATCGATGAGGAAATTTTGGCCGAGTCTTTTCTTCGGAAAACCAGTCATTGCGGAAGATTGAAAAACCGACATGCGGTGTCGGTCGTCTGATTCTCGATTTCTGTTACGGAAATCATCTTGATAGCGGCGATTTTTTCGGCGATGAGCGGAATGTTCGCCGGTTCGTTGACTTCTCCGCGTTTGCCTTCCGGCGGCAGATAAGGCGAATCGGTTTCCAGCATCAATCGATCCAGCGGGACGGTTCTGATGACCTCTTCAATCCTTGGAGTTCCATAGGTCGCGTTTCCAGTGAAGGAAATGTGAAAACCCATCGCAAGTACTTTCCGGGCAAACACGACATTTGAAGAAAAGCAATGCAAGACGCCGCGAAAATAACCGCAACGCGCCAAACAACGTTCCAGGTCGTCCTCAGCCAGCCGGTTATGCAAGATCAACGGCAGATTCAACGATTCAGCCATTTCGATCTGCTCCGCCAAAAGAGCCATCTGTGTATTTCTCGGTCCGAAATTCCGGTAGTAATCCAGTCCGATCTCACCGTACGCGACGACTTTCGGATGACGACAAAGTTCCAGCACTTCTTTCTGCCAGCCATGTCTGAGTTTTTCCGCATCGTGCGGATGAATTCCGACTGTGATATAAATATTATCGAATCGCTCCGTCATCGCAATAGCGCGTCGGGACGACTGTAGATCGGTTCCGACGCAAATGATCGGACTGACGCCTGCGGATTTCGCGCGTTCGATCACGGCGAGGGCGTCTTCGTAGAGCGGTGAATATGTCAGATGAGCGTGGGTATCGATGTACATGATGATCGTTTCACTTTGTTTAATTTATCCGATCGTCGCACCCGGAGCGATTTCCTCGGAAACCGTAACGAGCGTCAATTTCCCGCTTTTCCTGGCGGCGAGCAACATTCCGTTGCTCTCGATCCCGAAAATCTTCGCGGGCTGAAGATTCGAGACGACGACGATCGTTTTTCCGACGATCTGTTCCAGAGAATAATGTTGTGCGATTCCCGCGACGATCTGCCGGTTTCCGTTTCCGGTATCGATCGTTAATTTCAACAGTTTTTCAGAATTTTCGACCTTGACGGCGGTAAGTACTTTTGCCGTCACGAGTTTAACTTTCGAAAAATCTTCGATTGTAATCAATGGAACTTCCGGAACTGCTAATTCCTTCTGAAGCGGCTTTTCGGATTCTTTTTTCGGATCGATCCTCGGAAACAGGATCGGCATTTTTCCGAGCGTACCGCCAACTTTTAGCATTCCCCATTCAAATTGTGAAGGTTGATTGGTATCCGTCGGTAGAATGTCCAACAAGATACGACTTTTTCCCGGCATTACCGGCTGAAGTAAAAGCGCTGTGAGGCGAAGCCCTTCCGCCGCTGTATAAAGTACGGTTCCGGCGGCAACTTTGTCCGTTTTAACCAACTGCCACGGCTGACGAACTTCCATGTATTTATTGAGCGAGCGGATAAAAACGATGATCTCGTCGAGCGCCTCGTTCAAACGGAATTCGGCGATCAGACTGTGAACACGCCCCGGCAAGAGAGTCGCCTTATTGATAATTTCCCTTTCATCGTCAGTTTGTATATCGGGAGCCGGAATGAGACTGTCGAAGTTCTTTTGAATCAGCGTTGAAACGCGACTGGCGAGATTGCCGAAATCGTTGGCAAGTTCGGAGTTGTAACGCTTGACAAACATCTCTTCACTGAAATTTGCGTCTTGCCCCAAAACCATGTCTCTCATCAGAAAATACCGCACCGGATCGACTCCGTAAGCATCGATCAGATCGAGAGGCTTGACGATATTTTTCAGTGATTTGGACATTTTCGTATCGGCGACCATCCACCAGCCGTGTGCAAATATCGTCTTCGGCAAAGGCAGGTTCAGCGCTTTCAGCATCGTTGGCCAATAGACGCAATGCGTCGTGACAATGTCCTTTCCGATCAGATGATAATCCGCCGGCCACCACTTGCGAAATTTTTCCTCATCCTGACCGTACCCAACAGCCGTCACATAATTCAGCAACGCGTCAAACCATACGTACGTTACGTAGTCTGCGTCGAACGGTAATTCAATTCCCCATTTCAGGCGTGATTTCGGACGGGAAATGCACAGATCGTCCAACTGATTTCGCAAAAATCCGAGCACTTCGTTTCTGCGACTTTCCGGCTGGATAAAACCGGGATTTTTCTGGATATAATCGACGAGCCATTCCTGATAATCGCTCATGCGAAAAAAGTAGTTTTTCTCTTTGACGAAATCCGGCTCTTTCAGGTGTTGCGGGCACTTTCCGTCAACGAGTTCTTTTTCCGTATAAAACCGCTCGCAACCGAGGCAATAATGACCGCCGTATTCCGCCGAATAAATGTCGCCTTTTTCATACAGATCGGTCAGCGCTTTTCGGACAGCGGTTTTATGAAAATCGAAAGTCGTCCGGATGAAATAATCGTTTGTGATTTCCAACCGTTCCCATGCCTTTTGAAAGTGAACGACCATATTGTCGCAATGCGTCTGCGGATCGATTCCTGCTTTTTCAGCGGCCTGCTGAACCTTTTGGCCGTGTTCATCAACGCCTGTCAGGAAAAAGGTTTCGTCGCCTTTCATCCGGTGAAATCGAGCCAGAACATCTGCAAGAATCGTCGTGTACGCATGACCGATATGCGGTTTATCGTTGACGTAATAGATTGGCGTTGTGATGTAAAAACGGTTGTTAGTTTCCATACGGAATCGGGGTTGAATTTTAAAATTTATTGGACAATTTTGATTTTGGAATTGAAATCGGTTAGTGGGAATTCCTCATAGGTATCGTCTTCGAGTTTTAGTGTGACCGTTTTTTGGAAAATATCGATCTTTTCGACTGTTCCGGATTTTTCCTCACATTTTACGCTGGTTCCGTACGGCGGGTAATTGTTTAAAATTTCCGCATAAGTTTCGTGCTCGAACCGGTAACAGCATTTGAGTTTCCCGCAACAGCCGGAGATTTTGGACGGATTCATCGGCAGGTTTTGTTCTTTCACGAACTGCGTGCTGATAGGTTCGAATTCGTCGATGAACAATTTACAGCAGACGGGATTTCCGCACATCCCGATACCGCCCAGGCGTTTGACTTCCTCGCGATCGCTGGTCTGTTTCATCTCGATACGGGTTTTATACTCGGCGGCGAGCACCTTGACAAGGTCACGGAAGTCTATGCGCTCTTCGGCGGAAAAATAAAATATGATCTTTTTCCGGTCAAACCGGTACTCGACCTCTAGCAGTTTCATTGGCAATTTCAGGTCGCTGATGCGACGCTGGCAAAATTGAAATGCTTGTTTTTCTTTGGCGCGATTCTCTTTGTCGGCGATCATGTCGGACTCTGTGGCTTTTCGTAAAACGCATGGCGGCGCTGGACAATCGACGGCCAATCGTTTTTTTTCAGGAAACGGAATGGCTTTCCCGATGTCTTCTCCGCGTTCGGTTTCGACAATCATTAAGGTGTCGTGTTCGATCGGCAATTCCTGCGGATTTCGATATATTTCTCGGCGCGAACCGCTGAATTTGATTTTAGTCAGTAGATCGGTTTCGGTTTCGCTCATTGGGATTTTCCAGGCTGAATTCGATTGTGTATCTTAAAAAACATGTTTACTAAAGCGAGATTAATATAGACATTACGGCTTGTTAAATCAATACAATTATCGACGGCAGAATAGGCTCCGAAGGCATCCAATTCCGTATAGTAATCGACGAATTTCCGCAGCTCGGTTTGCATATCGGCGTGAACAAGGTCGGATTCCGGTTTGCCCGCTTTGAGGATTGCGGCATCGCGAAACCAGAATGAAATCGAATACATCAACCGGTCGAATTCATCCGGATTCTCTTTTCTCAGCGCCACGAACCGGTTTACCAGATCGTAAACTTTATCGATCTTCCATATAGCAACCATTCTCAACGTTTCGAGTGTCAACTCTCTGAGCCGACCGAGGTCTGCTTCTTTCAGTTGAATCGCCTGACGGACATCGCCACCGGACAGACGCATTACCAGACTGATCTGATCCTCGCGAATGCCGTTCTCGCGAAGATGATTTCCGAGGTCAGTCGTCGAAAGCGCTGGAAAATGAAGCGTTTGACAACGCGAACGAATGGTCGGCAACAGTCCGTCGATGTTGGAAGTCGTCAGGATGAGCGACGTTTTTTCCGGTGGTTCTTCGAGTATTTTCAGAAAGGCATTCGCCGCGGGTTCGGTCATTAAATCCGCGTCAAAAACAATCACGACTTTGTAGCCGGGTTCCGGAGCGGTGAGATAAATTTTCTTTCTGATCTCGCGAATGAAATTGATCGGTATGTGTTTCCCATCGAATGGGCAGAGCTTTTCATAAGGATTCTTTGCCTTTTTCAGGATGCAACTTTGGACTTCCTCCATGTCATCGGGACCAAAATTTTTAAATGGCGAATCGTCTTTCGTAATATGACCGGTCTGAATCGGAAAAACGAGATGGATGTTGCCGTGTTCGAGGGTTCTCATTTTATGGCAGGATGGACATTGCCCGCAGGGTTGATCTTCACGAGCGTGACAATTCAGCATCGCCGCATATTCCAGCGCGAATCCTTCCTGACCGCTTCCTTCCGGCCCATGAAAAAGATAAGCGTTGGCGACCCGCCCGTTGCGGATCGTATTCAGTAACAACCGCCGGTTATCCTGTTGATTGACAAGATGAAACAAATGATTCATCGATTTCCCAGCCATTTCTCGGGATCCAATTTGGTGCGATTTTTCCAGATCTCAAAGTGCAACATCGAGCCGGAAAGCGTTCCGGAATCACCGACGCTCGCGATGACCGTATCTTTCGAAATATACTGGTTTTCATAGACGCTGACGTTTTCGATATGCGAGTAAACGGAATAAAATCCGGAGCCGTGATCGATGATGATCGTATTTCCGAACCCGCGGATATAGGTAATCGTTGTAACGACACCGTCCAAAATGGTTTTAATCGGAGCGCCTTGTTTGGCTTTGATGTCGATGCCGGAGTTTTCTGTAACCGTTTTGAGCGTCGGATGTTTCTGCACGCCGAACCGCGAGATGATTTCGCCCTGTACCGGCCAGCCGAGTCTACCCTGACTCTGTTGAAACGGATTGTCCGTTTTTACCCCGGAAAGCGTACGCTGACGCTCGAGTTCTTTGTGCCGGTTTTCCTGCTCTTTTTCAAGACTGGCGATTAACCGGGACAGTTCTTTGGCCGCTTTTTCTTTTTGGAGAATCGCCTCGGCAATATTTTGTTTATTTTTCCGCGCAACACTCAGGTTTTTAGCACGAGCCTGTTTCTGTTCGGCGAGGTTCTTTTGAAATTCCTCCTTTTCGGCAATGATTTTCTCCTGATCCCGAACTTCGGAAACCAAAGACTTTTTCTTCTCTTCTACCTTGTTGATCGTATAGTGAATCTCGCGCGAATTCCTGCGGTCAATGTCCGAGATGATCCGGAAATATTTATACCGGTAAATCGCCTGATTGAACGATTTGGCTGTCAGCAGGTATTCCCATTCGCTCATATCGCCCTGTTTGTACAGGTTGACGAGTCGCTGGGAAAACGATCCTTTCAGTAACTTCAAATCGTTTTCCAGTTGAGTGATGGATTTACCAGTCCGCTGGATTTCATTCTCTTTTTGCTTTTGCTCCCGGTTCAGTTGATTCAGGAGTTTCAGAGTCAGGCTCAGGTCTTTCTCGGTTTCCTGGAGTTTTTCAAGAGACGATTTTTCCCGTGACTCCGCCTGATTCAATTCACTCTTGAACTTTCGGATCTCGTCACGGACTTTCTCCAACTCATTGGATTTATATTCGATTTTCTTTTTCAGGTCGTCTTGTTGCGGAAGTACCGTTCGCGGTAACAACAAAATACTCAGGAAGACGACGCAGATGAATTTATTCATGCTCTATTCTCATAAAACCGTCTGAAAATACTGAATGTATATCTGATTTTCAAGACTATAAATTGCGATATTGAATTTGACAAAATTTGGGAAACAGTGTATATTAAGGTGTTTTAAAGGTCTTTATAGAGAGAGATGAAAAATGAAGAATCCGATCTGGGAATATTTTGAAACCCGAAGCAAAGAAAAGAACGACAGTATCTTCAAGATTTTAAAAACCGTTCCGATTTTCTCCGATCTGACTCCCAAAGAGATTACCGAAGTCGAAAAGATCATCCATCGCCGAAATTACAAGAAAAACGAACCGATCTTTCGGATGGGCGATCCCGGTCTCGGCATGTACATCATCGTCGAAGGATCTGTAGAAATCGCCGAAGAAAACGAGGATGCTGGGAAGAAGAGACTTGCCATTTTACCGGAAGGCGCATTTTTCGGCGATCTCGCCTTGCTCGATGAGGCGCCACGCTCCGCATCTGCCATCGCCGTTGTCGATTGCGACATCATCGGATTTTTCCGGCCTGATCTGCTCGACCTGCTCTATCGAAAACCCAGTCTCGGTATTAAAATCCTCTGGGGTTTGGCGCGGATTATCGGCGAGCGGCTTCGTCGCACGAACGAACAACTCTCAAAAAGTCAATCGGAAACAGAGGCGTTGAAAAATGGATAAATACGCTTTCCAACTCTATTCATTGATCCTGAAAAACTTTTGGAGAGTCTTACTGATATTTTTCGGCATCACGGCGATCATCATCGTTTACCCATATGTCAAATCTGTTCTTCTGATGGTGATCATTTCATGGATTTTTGCCATGATTCTGATGCCCGCGGTCGATTTCATGGAAAGCAAAGGCCTCAACCGCGGCATTGCAATCATCATCGTCATGATCGCCATTTTGATCGGAATCGTCACCACCGCCTTTCTGGTTTTCCCGGCCATCATACGGGCCGTCGATCAAATAAAAATCAAACTCGAGTCGAATGTTCTCGCCCAGATCAGCATCCAATTAGAAGCGGTTTTCAAAAAACATTTTAATAATCCCGAATTAGCCCGGAACGTAACGACCAAACTCAATGATTCTATCAATGGAATGCTTGGCAACATGTCCGGTTTTTTAAATAACGCCGGATCGTTCGCCGCTTCGCTCGCCATTATTCCGTTCGTCACATTTTTCCTGATCAAAGACACGCGCCTGTTCAAACGCGCGCTGATTTCGCGGGTGCCGAACAAGTACTTTGAATTGTCTTTAAATGTTCTTCATAAAATCAGCGATCAGCTGTCCAAATATATCCAGGGACAGGCGCTCGATGCCGCCATTGTCGGTGCACTTTCGGTTATTGGACTTTTCAGCATCAATCTCGCTTTCGATCATCCGGTTTCTCAGTTCGTTTTCATCGGACTACTGGCTGGAATCGCCAACCTGATTCCTTATTTAGGACCGGTTGTCGGTGCCGTGCCCGCCATGATGATGGTCGTGATCAATAATCCGGCGAATATGATGAACATTCTTCTCTGGATCGCCATCACATTCGCGCTGGTTCAATTTATTGACAATATGTTCGTCTCGCCGCTGGTAGTATCGAAAAGCGTCAATATGCACCCGCTGACAGTCGTTATTGTCGTAATCATCGGCGGAAATGTCGCAGGAGCGATCGGAATGCTTTTTGCCGTACCGACTTTCGGAATCATCAAAGTGACGCTTACCGAGATCATATGGGGACTGAAAAATTACAAACTCAGATAATAATCACCGCCCATAGAACCGGCGCGTCCACGATGATATAGACGGAAATATTTATTCCCTAATGGCAAATAAAAATAAAAATACGGACATTTTTGTATTCCTGATCCTTATCTTTGGACTGCTGTCTCTCTTGTTGCGGTACGGCCTGCCAGCCAGCGCACAGGTCAAAACACTTCTTAATATCACCAATTTTTTCGTCATTGCATTTTATATCGGCGGACTTATCCTACGTTTCTATCTGACGCATTTCAGATTGATTTTCTTCCGAAACACTCTATTTGATATCTTTTTACTTTTATTTCTCGTCGCCATTTTTATCTACTCGGACATTAAACCTTTCTTGCTGGATATCCACAGGGCGTCGGCATTTGCGACGAATCTCATCTTTCTTCGGACTCTTCTCAGTTTGATTAAAATCCTCGGCCGCATCAAGAAACTGAACTATTTTATCAAATCCGTTTACAGGCATCCCGCACAAACAATTGCAATCAGTTTCTTGATTGTCATCGTTCTCGGTACGATTTTCCTGATGATGTCGTTTTCCAGCGCTACGGATCGGTCGGTTCCTTTCATCGACGCGTTATTTACGGCGACATCAGCCGTTTGTGTAACCGGCCTGATTACCGTCAATACGGCAACGCAATATTCTATCTGGGGGAAAATTATCATCATGCTCCTGATCCAGATCGGCGGATTGGGCATCATGATCTTATCCTATTTTGGCGCGTTTGTCGTCGGCAAACGCATCTCGCTCGAAGAAAAATTTGCCCTTTCTTTTTTACTGAACGAACAGGATTTGCAAAAAATCTCTTCATCGATCGTCAAAATTATCGGTTTTACTCTGATTATCGAATTGACGGGCGCCGCACTTCTCTTTTCCGATTTCCGGAGTATTTTCGGCGTCGGTCCCAAAGCGCTTTTCTACTCTTTGTTCCATGCAGTATCCGCTTTCTGCAACGCTGGTTTTTCGCTGTTCTCCGATAATTTTGAGAGTTATCGTTCGAACGTCTCGTTGAATCTGACGATCGCTTTTCTGATTATCACCGGCGGATTGAGTTTTGCCGTTCTGTCGGATTTGCTCGATAATTTCTGGATGAATATCAAATCCAAACTGTTTTCCCAGCATATTCGCAGAAAGAGATTGTCGGTCAACTCCAAAGCGGTCATCGCGGTTACGGCCATTTTGCTTGTCAGCGGGACGTTGATCATTTATGCTTTCGAACATCGCAACCTCCTTCTCAGTTTCGATTTGAAAACCCAATACCTCAGCGCCTTCTTTCAATCCGTCACGTTGAGAACCGCGGGATTCAATACAATCGCCATCGGAAATTTGCAAACGTACACTCTTCTCATCATGACCCTGTTTATGTTCATCGGCGGTGCATCCGGTTCGACCGCCGGCGGCGTAAAAGTCAACACGATTTCGGTTATCTTTGCCTATATTAAATCCGTGGTTCGGGGAAAGGAAGAGGTCACTTTAATGAAACATGCACTGTCGAAAGAATTGGTCAACAAATCGTTTTTGATCATCATTCTGGCTTTATCGACCGTTTTTACAGTGACGACAATGCTTCTGATCACCGAGAATTTTCGGTTGGAACAGGTTCTTTTTGAGGTCGTTTCCGCGTTTGGAACAGTGGGCCTTTCGACGGGAATTACCCCCATGCTGAGTTTTTTCGGGAAATTCATAATCGCTGTTACAATGTTCATCGGACGTATCGGTCCGATGACTTTGGTGATCGCCTTCTCACAAAAGAGCGAAATGTACAAAATCCGACTCCCGGAAGGTAACATTCTGATCGGTTGAAAATGGAGCGGGAATGATCGATATAAAACAATTCAATTTTCATTACTTTGACATTGGAGGTACAAATGGCAAAGGATAAAGTCTTCGCAGTCTTCGGTTTGGGAACCTTCGGAATGGAAGTCTGCCGATCGCTTTCCGAAAAAGGCGGAAAAGTCATCGCTTTCGACAATTCTCCGGCACTGATCGAAAAAATAAAAAACATGGTTATGCAGGCGATTTTACTCGACAGCACAGACGAAGAATCGCTAAAGAACGCTCCGATCGAAGACATCGACGTCGCGGTTGTCGCCATCGGCGAAAAAATCGAGGCGAGCATCCTGACGACAGCAATCCTCAAAAAAATCGGCGTACCGTACATCATTTCGCGCGCCACTTCCGAATTGCACGGACAGGTTCTGAAGCAAGTCGGCGCATCGGAAGTCGTCAACATCGAAATCAGTCAGGGCGAGCGCATCGCCGAACGGCTAATTTCGCCCGAAATCAAAGACAAAATGCAAATCGCCGGCAATATTTACTTCGCGGAAGTCTCGGTCTCACGGCAATTCGTCGGCAAGTCGATCCTCGAACTCGAACTGCGGAAACGATCGAACATCAATGTCATCGGCATTAAGCGCATTCATACGGACATCGACGAAGTTGGCAATCCTCTTGAAGAATCCGCCGTTGAGTTCCCGAAACCGACGACCGTTCTTGCCAAAGGCGACATTCTGATCGTCGTCGGTAATGAAACCGATATTGAACGCCTGAAGGAATTGTAAATGTTGCTGATTAACCGAAAACGTCTCTACTTTTTCTATTTTCTGGTCTCCGGAATCGTCCTGGCTCTGGCGATCAATAGTTTCTGGGTTTTTCAAAAATTCAATCTCTCCGCGAATCCCGATCTCAAATACTATTCGGAAAACTTCATCTATTTTGTCATCCTTTCTCTGATGATTCTCTTTTTTGTCTTTTTGCACGTTATTTTCCGGAGTAAGGACATTTACCGGGAATTAGATAAAGTTATCGATCTGGTCAAACACGGCACTCCGCTGAGCGAAGACCAACTCAAAAAAATCGACGTACTCGGCGAAAAAATCCTTGAGATCAATTCGACTCTGAACACGCTGAATGAAAAGAAGACATTGAAAATCACTTCGCAGTCCTACCTCATCGACTTTCTGATCGGTTATGTCCACAAAAATATGCTGATCACTGACATTCAAGGCCGGATACTGAAAGTGACCGAATCGCTTCTTCACAAGTATAACATCGAAGAGAAGGAAGTCGTCGATAAATTCATTCACTCTTTTGTCCAGAACTTGAATTTCTTCGTCGTTGTCAACGACCTCCGGGGCAGTAAAAACACTTCCTTCGAAGCGTCGGTGAAGTTCAACAAAGACGAAAATTTCATCATCTGTTATCTCTCTTTTTATCCTGTCTATAATCAAAAAAACGAACTGACAAACTGCATCTGTTTCATCATGGACGAAACGGAATTCCTCGCCAGTCTCAAGGAACAGGCGAACGGCCAATAAATCCGACTTCCTTTCACTTTTAGATTGAAAATAAAAAGCGGCAGACATTTGTCCGCCGCTTAATGAATCTTCCCGTTTTACCGGGAGGATAATCTATCGTTGTTGCTTTTTCTTCCGCTGTTCCTCGACGACGGTTTCTTCGATGTTTTTCGGCAACGGCGCATAGTTCAGAAATTCCATCGAAAACGCCGCGCGACCGCTGGAAAGCGTCCGCAATGCCGAGGCGTATTCGAACATTTCCATCAGCGGAACGAGACCGGTCAGTTTTTGCGAACCTTTCCGGTGACGCCGCATATTTTCGATTTTCCCGCGTCTGCGGTTGATGTCGCCGATGACGTCGCCCATGTATTCATCCGGCGTATTCACTTCGATCTTCATGACCGGCTCCAGTAACTGCGGCATGGCTTTATGAATGATCTCTCTCATCGCCCGATGCGTGCAAATCCGGAACGCCATTTCACTCGAATCCACCGCGTGATAACTTCCGTCAACCAGAACAAACTTCATATCCACGATCGGATAGTTGGCGTACAAACCTGCTTCGCAGGCTTCAAAGAACGCTTTCTGAACCGCCGGAATGTATTCTCGCGGAATATTGCCGCCTTTGACATGATCGACGAATTCGTTGCCGTGTCCCTGATTCGGTTCCAAACGAAAGACGATGTGCGCGAATTGTCCCTTGCCGCCCGTCTGCTTTTTATAACGATATGTGTGTTCGACTTCCCGCGTGATCGTTTCCCGATACGCCACCGCCGGTTCGCCGACGACGACTTCAAGTTTGTGTTCGGTTTTGAGGCGATCGACGATGATTTCCAGATGCAGTTCGCCCATTCCGGAAATGACCGTCTCTTCCGTTTCGCTATCGAACCGGACTTTGAATGACGGATCTTCGAGCGCCAACCGGCTCAATGCGAGTGATAGCCTGTCCCGCTCTTTATTGTTGGACGGTTCGATCTTCATATCGAGAACGGTTTCGGGATAATGAATATTTTCCAGCAAGATCGGCTCGTTTTCCGAGCAAAGCGTATCACCGGTTGTCGTATATTTCATTCCAATAAGTGCGCCGATGTCGCCAGCCCGCAATTCGGTTATATCCTGACGATCGTCGGCATGAATTCGCATGATCCTGCCGATTCTCTCGCGTTTCATTTTTGTCGAATTGTAAATATAAGAGCCGGAATTGAGTTCGCCGGAATAAACGCGGATGAACGTTTGTTGTCCGACATACGCGTCGTTGGTGATCTTGAATGCCAGCGCCGAAAACGGTTCTTTGAAAACCGGTTTCCGAGTGATCGGTGTGTCCGGATGTTTTACATCTTTTCCGATCACAACGCCTCGATCCACCGGCGACGGCAGATAATCGACGACCGCATCCAGCAACAGACGAACGCCTTTATTCTTGAAAGCCGTTCCGCAGAAAACCGGCGTCACACAGAGCGTCAATACCGCATATCTGGCCGCCCGTTTGATGTCTTCGATAGTCGGTTCTTCACCGTCCAAATATTTCGTCATCAGCGATTCGTCGTAATCAGCAAGTTTTTCCACCAACTCGGTGTGATATTGTTTGGCGCTTTCTTTCAGATTTTCGGGAATTTCCGATTCGATAACATCCAGATCGTTATATGTCAAGGCTTTCATAGTCACAAGATCGACGACGCCCTTGAATTCGGATTCCTGTCCAATCGGCAATTGAAATAAAACCGCATTGGCGCCCAGCATCTCGTTCATCTGAACCACCGCCTGAAACAAGTCGGCGCCCGACCGATCCACTTTATTGATAAACGCAATGCGCGGAACTTTGTAACTGTCCGCCTGATGCCAAACAGTTTCGCTTTGCGGCTCGACGCCGCCGACCGCGCAGAAAACCATCACGATTCCGTCCAAAACTCTCAGCGATCTTTCCACTTCCAGCGTAAAATCGATGTGTCCCGGTGTGTCGATCAGGTTGATTTGGTGATCTTTCCAATGCGTCGTAATCGCGGCCGATGTAATCGTAATGCCGCGTTCCTGCTCCTGTTGCATGAAGTCCATAACGGCCTGACCGTCGTGAACTTCGCCCATTTTGTGCGTAACGCCGGTAAAAAACAGGATGCGCTCGCTCGTCGTTGTCTTTCCCGCGTCGATATGCGCGACGATCCCGATATTTCGTATCTTTTGTATCATTCCACTTTCCATTCCAAAACTCCTAAAATTTCAAAGACTGTAAATTTAAAAAATCGACGGATTAATTAAAATGATTTTCTCATACATAAACTCTAAATAATTAAACGTAAGCCGTTTGAACGATGTTATGTTTTAGATGACCACAGCGCTGTTTTCGTTACGAACGGAAAGAAAGTTCGCCCTACGTTTCCCTTTTCACCTCAACCTGAAAGCGTTGAAACGAGGTTGGAAAGTATCCCGCTCGCCTGCGAATAATCATACATTGTCTGCACTATGATTTTAATATCACTTCCTCTCTTAATCATAGTTTTCATTAAATCATTCCAATCATAGTTCAAGACTATTTTCATGACGCAGGTGAATAAAAATATATCGGCAAAATGGGTAACAAACTCTTGTCTTCATCTGTCAACTTATTGTAAAACTCTTCCCACAAGCTGACG